>Ga0209985_10001696_pt1 | contig 21047 bp, 12 predicted proteins | sample NOAtaG_FD_187305 | JGI IMG/M metagenome (GOLD analysis project Ga0209985, IMG submission 187305) | Freshwater lake microbial communities from Lake Erie, under a cyanobacterial bloom - NOAA_Erie_Diel6S_1000h metaG (SPAdes) (version 2) | ecosystem: Environmental > Aquatic > Freshwater > Lake ...
GCCCGCCCGTCGCTGCGGTCCCCGCGCGCTCAGCCGACTTCGAGCGCGCCGTCGAGGGTGCGTGCGAAGAGGAGGCGCTCCGCGATGCCGTCGAGCTCGTCGACCGCGACCGGGGCCGCGACCGGGGCCGCGACCGCGGCCGGGGCCGCGACCGCGACTGCGGCCGGGGCCGCGACCGGGACCGAGGCCGCGCCCGCGACTGCGACCGGGGCCGCGACCGCGACCGGGACCGCGACCGGGACTGCGACCGCGACTGCGACCGGGACCGCGACCGGGACCGCGGCCGGGACCGGAGCGGCTACCGCGACCGCGAGCGCGCCTGCGACCGGAGCCGCTGCGCGCTCAGCGGCGCCGCAGGCCGAGCAGCGCCGCGAGCGCGACGAGCGCGCTGAGGCCCGCGCCCGGTCCGCTGCCGGCGCGGCAGCCGCAGCCGCTCGCCGGGATCAGCGCGGTGCCCGCGTCGATCGACGCGCCGCCGTCGACGTCGCCTGCGCCCCCGTCGTTCGCGCCGCCGTCGACCGGCCCGACCGGCCCGGCATCGACCGGGCCCGCGTCGGGCATGCACGTCGTCTCGTCGGCCGGGCACTCGCTCGCGGTGCCGTCGCAGGCCTCGGTGGGGTCGCACATCGGGTCGGTCGAGGCCCGGCAGAGCGAGCCCGCCGAGAGCACGACGTCGGGCGGGCAGCCAATCTCGCCGCCAGTGCAGAGCTCGGGCACATCGCACGCGCCCCGCGCGCCGCGGCACTCCACGCCGGCGAGGTACTGCGCCGGGCAGGTGGGGCCCATGCCGGTGCAGCGGTCGGGGGTGTCGCAGACGTCGGCGACCCGGGCGTCGCACACCGAGCCCTCGGGCAGGAAGCGCTCGGTGGGGCAGGCGCCGCTCGCCCCGTCGCAGCTCTCGGCGAGGTCGCAGGTGCCCGCCGCGGGCCGGCACACCGCACCGGCGGCGAAGACCCGATCGGCGGGGCAGGCGGCAGCGGCGCCGTCGCAAGCCTCGGGGAAGTCGCAGTCGCCGGTGCTCGGCCGGCACGAGACGCCCGCGGCGAGCACGCCGTCGGGCGGGCACGCCTCGCTCGAGCCGGCGCAGACCTCGGCCACGTCGCAGGCCCCCGCCGCGGTGCGGCAGACCACGCCCGAGAGGTACCGGGGCAAGCAGTCGGCGCTCGCGCCGGTGCACAGGTCGTCGGCGTCGCAGGGCCCGGCGCCCGCGGCGCGGCACACCGCGCCGGCCGGGAGCAGCACGTCGGAGGGGCACTCCGCGGCGACTCCGTCGCAGCGCTCGTCGGCGTCGCAGGGCCCGAGCGAGAGGCGGCACACCGCGCCGGCGGGCTGGGCGGCGTCGGGACAGACCGGCGAGCTGCCGGTGCAGGCATCGGCGCGGTCACAGGGGCCGCGGGCGATGCGGCAGGGCGTGCCGAGCGGGCGGAACACGTCGGCCGGGCAGGTGCCGCGCAGGCCGTCGCAGACCTCCTCCACGTCACAGCTCTCGGGCGCCGCCGGTCGGCACGGCTCGTTGCGGGCCACCAGCACGTCGCTCGGGCACAGGGCGCTCGTGCCGCTGCAGGACTCGGCCACGTCGCAGCTCCCGACCGCGGCGCGGCACACGCTGCCGAGCGCGGCGAAGAGGTCGGGCGGGCACAGCGCGTTCACGCCGTCGCAGACCTCGAGGCTGTCGCAGTCGCCCGCGGCGGGCCGGCACACCGTCCCGAGGGCCGCCGGCGCGCCGACGTCCGGCGGGCAGCCCGCGCTCGTCCCGGTGCAGAACTCCGCGCCGTCGCAGGTGTCGCTCGCCCCGCGGCAGGAGGTGCCCGCGGCGCGGAAGCCGTCGGCGGGGCACACGGTGCTGGACGGCGAGCAGACCTCGGCGGTGTCGCAGAGGCCGGCCACGGGGCGGCAGGTGACCCCCGAAGCGAGCGCCGGCGTGAGCGGCGCGCAGGTGCCGTCCGGGGTGCCGGTGAGCGCGGCGGAGCAGGCTTGGCAGTCGGTGGCACCGCCGCCACAGGGCTCGTTACAGCAAACGCCGTCGACGCAGGAGCCGCTCAGGCAGAACGCGTCGTTCGTGCAAGGGGCGCCCGTGGCCTGCGCGGTACCGACTCGGAACACGCGCGCGCTGCCGGCGTCCGCGTTCGCGCCGACATCGTCGAGGTTCGCTCCTGCGATCACGACGCGAGCGTCGGCACTCACTGCGACCGAGTAGCCCACCTGCGGCGACGTTCCCCCGACAGGCACCGTCGACGCGATCAGACGGGCATCCTCGGACCACGAGGTTCCGGACCGCACGAACAATCGGACACCCCCGGTCTTCGCCCCGCTCGAGCCAAAGCTGAATGGCATTCCCACGACTGCCGTCGTCGCTGCTGCGTCGAGGGCCACCGCCAAGCCGACGCGCTCGTAGGGGTCCGCGTCCGACGGGACCAGCGTCGCCTCCTGGGTCCACGCCGACCCCGACCTCCGAAACACCCACACGCTCCCCGAGTCCGTGCCGCGAACCGTGTCCGCCCCGTACACCCCCACGAGCGCGCGCACACCGGTCGCGTCGAGCGCGACCGACCAGCCGGCGCTGTCTTCCGACATGGCGTCGGAACCCTGGAGATCCGCCTGGGCAGACCAAGATCCTCCCGACTCGACGAACACCTCGGCGCAGCCTGTGTTGGTGCCGGCCGCAGAGTCGTGGAGGATTCCTCCGACCAGCGCGGTCTGCCCGTCTGCGCTCAGCGCGACGGCCCCACCGAACGCGTCGTACCAGCCGCCCGCCGGGTGCTCGAGGAGGGCGTCCTCGGACCAGCCAGCGGGCGTCCTGCGGAAGACGCGCGCGCTGCCAACGTTCGGGCCCCGCGAGGTATCGTCACCGGGGACGCCGACCACCGCGACGCTACCGTCCGAGTTCAGAGCGACCGAAGACCCGAGATTGTCGGCCCCCGCGCCGTCCGCCGCCGTCAGGGTCGCTTCATGGGTCCAGAGCGTTCCGGCTCTCAGGTACACGTGCACGGACCCTGCCCCGCCGCCCCGGATATTGGAGTCTCGTGGCGCGCCGACCAGCGCCCGCACCCCGTCGGCATCGAGCGTCACCGAGCTGCCGAACTGGTCGCCGGGGGCCCCATCGGGAGCGAGTAGGGTAGCCACATGAACCCACGTGGTACTGGTGCGGGTGAACATGAGCGCGCTGCCCGCATTCAGCCCGCCGACCGTGTCGTCGAGGCAAGCACCGACGAGCGCCCACAAGCCGTTCGCACTCAGGGCGACGGAGCAGCCAAGTGCATCCCCCGCGGCGCCCTCTGGATGGGTCAGCGTCGCCTCTTCCACGCCCGCGAGCTCCGGGTCGAGGACCAGCGGGTAGCGGGCGTCCACGTCGTCCGCCACGAGCACGATGCGGGCGCCGTCGGCCTCCATCCGCGCCGCCACGCGGTCGCCGTCGGCGTCGAGCACGACGAGGTGCGCGTAGGTCGCGACCAGCGCGCCGCCCGCGTCGCGCAGCTCGACGGCATCGTCCGCGCGCGGCGTGGCGCGGAGGCCCCCGCCCAGGGCCAGCTCGACGCGCAGCGCGCCCTCGCCGGCCGGGCGCTCGGCGAGGGTCAGGCCGTGCTCGAGGCCGCTCGGGAGCGAGCGCCACCACTCGGTCACGCCGGCGCCGCGGGCGGCGCGCACCTCGGGGCCGGCGATCGTCTGCGGCGCCTCGGCGAGCGGCGCGCTCACGTCGCCCCGGCCGATCGCCACCGCGCGCAGCGCGAGCTCGTGGCCGCCGACGGCGACGTGCGCGCCGGCCGCGTCGAAGCGGGCGGTGAGCGGACCCGCGCCGAGGCTCGGCACGCCGCCCTCGTCGAGCCGCGGGGCGTGGACCGGGTCGCGCTCGGCGAGCGCCCGCTCGAGCGGGATCCGCTCGGCCCACGGCAAGGCGTCCAGCCCCGCGCTGCTCGACGCCGGCGCCAGCCGCTCCTCGACCACGGCCACCGCCGCCGCTTCGGTGATCCCGCCCGGAGCTTCGACCCGGTGCTCCGGTGCTTCCGCCGGCTCGGCCCCGCCGAGGCCGCAGGCCGCCAAGCCCACCGCGAAGAGTCCGACCCGCACGCTCACCAAACCACGCATCGCACGCCTCCGTGCGCCGCGAGCCGCCGCGAACGCCCGACCCCGCCCGCGGGGCCCGCACGCCCGCCGGGTGACCGACGACGCGGCGCGATTGTCGAGGCGCGCGGTCCGCCGGTCAAACGCCGCTGCCGAGGCTGCGACCGAGACCGGGGCGGCGACTGCGACCGCGGCCGGGGCGGCGACCGCGGCCGCGTTTGCGGCGGGGGCGGTGACCGGGGCGGAGGGGCGAGTTGAGCCGCCGGAGCGCTCAGCGGCGCCGCAGGCCGAGGGCCAGCGCGAGGGCCACCAGTACGCCCAGACCCGCGCCACGACGACCGCCTGCGCGGCAACCGCAGCCGGTCTCCGAGATAGGCGCGGTGCCGGCGTCCATCGACGCGCCACCGTCAGTGCCGCTGGCTCCGCCGTCCTGCGTAGCCGCGTCGACCGGACCCGCATCGGCCCGCCCGACCGTGCCCGCATCCTTCGTTCCCCCGTCGGGTCCGACGCAGCTCATCTCGTCCGCCGGGCACGCACCCGAGGTGCCGTCGCAGGCCTCCGCCGGATCGCACGTCGGGTCGGTCGCAGCGCGGCATACGACGCCCGCGGCGAGCAGTGCGTCGGGCGGGCACTCGGCGCTGCTGCCCGCGCACACCTCCGCCGTGTCGCACGCGCCCCGCGCGCCTCGGCACTCCACCCCGCTAAGGAAGCGCGGCAGGCACTCGGCGCTCGAGCCGGTGCACACGTCATCCACGTCGCAGACGCCGCCGCTCGACGGCTGGCATACCGTCCCCGCGCTGCGGAGAAGGTCGTCGGGGCAGTCGAAGGCGAGGCCATCGCAGAACTCCGCGGCGTCGCAGGGGCCGAGCGCACCACGGCAGAGGCTCCCGGCAGCCCGGCGGCTGTCGGGGCACGCCCCCGAGATGCCGGTGCAGAAATCGGAGACGTCGCACTCGCCGAACGCGGCCCGGCACCGCTCGGTCGAGGGCAGGAAGCGGTCCGTCGGGCAGGCGCCGGCGATGCCATCGCAGACCTCGGCGACGTCGCAGCTGCCGGGCGTCGCGGGCCGGCACTCGGTACCCCGGGCCCGCACCGCGTCCGCGGGGCAGGCGGCGCCCGTGCCGCTGCACGACTCCGCCACGTCGCAGCTGCCGACCGAGTCGCGGCACACCGTGCCGATCGCCGCAAAGGCGTCGGGCGGGCAGAGCGCGTTGACGCCGTCGCACACCTCGGGGCTGTCGCAGCTCCCCGCCGCGGGCCGGCACAGCGTCCCGTGCGTCGCTGGCGCGCCGACGTCGGTCGGGCAGCTCGGGCTCGTCCCCGTGCAGAACTCGGCGGCGTCGCAGGTCCCGCTCGCCCCGCGGCAGGAGGTCCCCGCGGCGCGGAAGCCGTCGGCGGGGCAGTCGGTCCTGGAGGGCGTGCAGACCTCGGCGGTGTCGCAGAGACCGGCCACGGGACGGCAGGTGACGGTTGGCGCGACGCCTGCCGCGAGCCCGGCGCAGGTGCCGCTCGGTCCGCCGGTGAGCGCGGCCGAGCACGCCTCGCAGTCGTTCGTCGCGCCGCCGCCGCATGCCGTGTCGCAGCAGACGCCGTCCACGCAGAATCCTGAGAGGCAGGTATCGCTACCCCCGCACGGCGTACCGTCCAGAACTGGGTAGCGAACGACGAAGACCCGCGCCTCGCCAGAGTTTCCGCTGCAGCGCTCGCACGCTCCGCCATCCGACCCCGGGACTCCGACGAGAGCCCGGCTCCCGTCCGACGACAAAGACACGGCATAGCCGAGGAGGTCATAGGGGCGTAGCTTGCCGAAGTAGAGGTCTGGGTCCGTGAGGAGAATGACGGCTTGCTCCCAACGAATCGAAGTTCGCAAGAACACGTACGCACTTCCGGAGCCAACAAGGGGTCCACCAGTGTAGGGCGCGCCTACGAGCGCTCGGTCACCTTCGGACGAGAGCGCCACCGATGTCCCGAAGCCGGGCGCACCCCCCGCATCGACGAGCGATGACTCCTCCGCCCATCCGGTCGGCGTACGCATGAACACCCATGCCCTGCCGATGCTCGACTCGCTGTCTCCAGGGGCACCGACGAGGGCCCGGCTTCCATCCGCCGAGAGCGACACGGACGTACCCAGGAGGTCTCTTGCCCGGCCGTCTGCCGCCACGAGCGACGCCTCCTCGACCCAGCCGGTCGATGCGTTCACAAAGACGTGCGCGCTTCCGGCATCGACACCGAGCGCGGTGTCATCTCTCGAGGCACCGACGAGAGCGCAGTTTCCGTCCGCGCAGAGCGCGACCGAGATCCCGAACTGGTCGCCCGCCTGCCCGTCGGCAGCGTAGAGCGCCGCCTCCTCACGCCACGATGTCCCGTCGCGCGTGAACACACGAGCGGTACCCACGTTCGAACCAACCAGCGAGTTGTCGCTTGGTGCGCCGACGATCGCCCGGCTCCCGTCGGCGTTCATCCCGACGGCGGAGCCAAAACCGGCGGGAGCCTCGGTACCCGAGGCAAGCAGAGTGGTCTCTCCCGCCCATGTAGAGCCGGTTCGGCGGAAGATCTGGCGTCCGACGATCGCGCGGGTCGCATCGCCCGATAGAGCGACCGATCCGCTAGCGGAGAGGTTGGCCTGGAGTCCCCACTCGGCTCCAGACCTCACGAATATGCGAGCGCCTCCCCCGTAGCCAATACCACTCACCAACGCATATCCCCCATCATTCGAAAGAGAAACAAACCAACCGAGGTTCGTCGTACCAAAGTCCCCGAGCCCGGGCGGCTCGAACGCCGTTTGCACCAGCGGGTCGACCACAACCGGGTAATGGGCCCCAGCGTCGTTGATCTCGACCAGGATCCCCTCCGCGCGCGCCGTCAACCGTGCCGACATGAGCGCCCCGTTCGCATCGATCACCGCGAGATGCGCGTAGGTCGCGACCGCCACGCCATCGGCGTCGCGCAGCTCCACCGCGTCGTCCGAGCGAGTCGCGGCGCGCAGCCCGCCACCGAGCGCCAACTCGACCCGCAGTTCGCCTTCGCCCGCAGGCCGCTCCGTGACCGTCAATCCATGCTCGAGACCGCTCGGAAGGCTGCGCCACCACTCGGTCACGCCCGGCGCGCGCTCGGCGCGGACCTCCGGTCCCGCGACGACGGGCCGAACCTCCGCAAGCGGCGCGCGCTCTTCCCCCCGACCGATCGACACGGCGCGCAGCGAGAACTCGCGGGCACCCAGCGCGACGTGAGCGCCTGACGCGTCGAAACGGGCGGTGAGGGGGCCATGACCGAGGGTCGGTGCACCACGTGCATCGAGGCGCGGTGCGTGGCGCGGGTCGTTGGCCGCGAGCGCTCGCTCGAGCGGGATGCGCTCGGCCCACGGAAGCGCCTCAAGCGTCGCGCTGCTCGGGGCCGCCGCGAACCGTTCCTCGGTGATGCGGGGAGCAGCTGCTTCCGCCGCGGTGCCGTGCGCCGGAGGGGCCGTGGGCTCCAGGCCAGCGGCCGGCTCGGCCCCGCCGAGGCCGCACGCCGCCAAGCCCACCGCGAAGAGTCCGACCTGCAGGTTCACCGAGCCACGCATCGCGCTGCCTCCGCGCGCCGCGAGCCGCCACGGGCGCCGTCCCCGATCCAGGACCCGCCCGCCCGCCGGACGAGCGACGACGCGGCGAGAGTGTCGGACGAACCATCGCCCCCGTCAAACGCCGCTGCCTGGGCGGGAGCCCGGGCCGATGCTGTGTCCCGCTCTGCCTGACTTCGTGCCTACCTGCTCTCTGTGTCGAGAGCGCGGCGTACGCTCAGCCGACTCCGAGCGCGTCCTCGAGGGTGCTGGCGAAGAGCAGGCGCTCGGCGATGCCGTCGAGCTCGTCGGCGGTGGCGCGGGTGAGGCGCTCGCGGACGGCGTCGGGGAGCGGGCCGAACTTCAGCCGCAACTGCTTGCCGACGGTGGCCTCGCGGGCGCGGGTCTCGGTTTCCCGCACACGCTCCTCGATCTCGGCGCGTGCGCGTGCGGCGCCTTCGGCGCGCAGCGCGTCGGCGCGGGTCCTCACGTTCTCCTCGGCCTCGGCGCGTGCGCGTGCGGCGCCTTCCTCGAGCCACGCCTCGGCGATGGTCTTGACCTTCTTCACGGCTTCCTCCTCCTCGGAGCTGGGCAGGGCGGCGACGAGCGCATGGACGGCGGGTTGCTCGGGCGCGGGGACGACGGTGACAAGATACCGGAGCAGGACGGTGAGCGCCTCTGCGCCGTCGTGGACACCGGACAGGGCGCGGACGAGCGGGATGAGATCATCGAGCGCACTTCGGAGGCCTCCGCGCTGCACGGCGCGCAGCGTGGCGAGCGCGAGCTGGCCGAGGGGTCCGAGGGCGCGGGCCCGGAGCGCGCCCGGCGTGAGCTGGGTGAGGTCGTCGAGCAGGTAGGCGAAGCGAGGGCGCAGCGCCTGGAGCGCGGGCTGGTTGGTCGGCGCGAGCAGGCCGGCGAGGTCGTGCGGGGCGGTCCATCGGCGCTTGCCGGCGTAGACGACGAGGGGGATGACGTCGGGCAGCGGTTCGCCCTGCTGGGTCTCTCTCGCCCAGGTCTCGGCGCTGTAGCGCAAGAGGCGCAGCGCCATGCGGTGCTCGACGGTGGAGCGGTGCTCGAGGATGGCGACGAACCTCACCGCGGTGCCGAAGAGGCGCGCCGAGAGGACGAGGTCGGACTGCGAGGCGCGGAGCGCACCGTCGACGTGGGCGGGGGAGGCGACGGTCACCGAGTCCGCGTCGAGACCGTCGGCGAGCGGCGCGGGCAGCATCGCGCGGAGCAGGCCGGTGGCCTCGTCCGGGCGGGAGAAGATGGCCCGAAAGAACACGTCGTGCGGCGAGGCGACGAGCGCCTTCTTGCGTGGCCGCCGAGGGGCGAGGCGCGTGCGGTCCTCGCTGCGCTTCGGTCGGCTCTCGTCGCTCGGCATGCGTCGAGGCAGAGCAGGCCGCGTGCCGGGTCCCCGGGCGCGGAAACGCGGGGAATCGAGGCAGACGGGTGGCGGAAGTGGCGGCGGTTCGGCGGCGGCGGCAGTGGCCAGCGGCCAGCGGTTTGCGGCAGCGGCCAGCGGTCAGCGGCAGCGGTTTGCGGCAGCGGTCAGCGGCAGCGGTCAGCGGCCCGCGCAGCGGCTGGCTCGGGTCAGCGCCGCCGCAGGCCGAGCAGCACCGCAAGCGCGACGAGTGCGCTGAGGCCCGCGCCCGGTCCGCGGCCGGCGCGGCAGCCGCGGGGACCGGCGCGGTGCCCGCGTCGATCGACGCGCCGCCGTCGGTGCCGCTGACTCCGCCGTCGCGCTCGCCGCCCGCGCTCCTCGCGTGAGCGTCGGGCCGGGCTCGCAGAAAGATCCCGGACTTCGCCCCCATCGGGCTACGATGGACCGCCCGATGGCAGCGGTACGTCCGCCCGAGTCCCTGCTCTTCGACCAGAGCCACGTGCCCATGTTCATCGGCACGATGGGCGGCAGCATCGTCCGGGTAAACCAGGCCTTCCTCGAGCTGCTGGGCAAGGGCGAAGACGACGTCGTCGGCCGCGACGTGGAGGAGCTGCGCGTCCGCGATCAGCCGCCGGTCGATCTGAGCGGCTTCCTCGACGGCACCGCGTCGGTGATCCGCGTCGAGCGGCGCTTCGAGGGCGCCGGCGGCCGGGTGCGCGAGGGCCGGCTCGTCCTCGTGCCCTTCGACGAGGGCACCGAGCCTTGGGTGCTCTGCACCTTCCACGACGAGACCGCCCGCATCGAGGCCGAGCGCCGCATGCGCTACGAGGCCTTCCACGACCGGATGACCGGCCTGCCGAACCGGGCCCTCTTCCTCGACCGCCTCGGTCAGGCGTTGGTCCGCGACGAGCCCGGCGCCGTCGTGGCCGTGGGCCTCGACCGCATGCGCGCGCTCAACGAGGCCTTCGGTCACAACGCGGGTGACCGCGTCGTCGTCGAGGTCGCCCGCCGCCTCGGCTCGGCGATCCAGCGCGGTGACACCGTGGCCCGCATCGGCGGCGACGAGTTCGCCCTGCTTCTGCTCGGTGAGCTCGACGAGGTCACCCTCGATCTCGTGCACGCCGCGGCGACACCCCGCATGGCCGGCGAGCTCTCGCAGACCTCGATCTCCGCCAGCCTCGGCATCCGCCCTCTGGCCGGCCTCGAGGCGCCCGAGCTCGTGCTCGGCGACGCCCTGCTCGCCCTGCAGCGCGCCAAGGAGCTCGGCCGGAGCCGGACCGTGCACTACGAGGCCTCGCTCCGCGGCCGCGCCTCGCGCACCGCCGAGCTCGCCAAGGCCATCACCGCGGCCATCGACGAGGGCGCGGTCGACATCGATCTTCAGGGCGTGCACCGCGCCAGCGATGGCCTCGTCGCCGGGTACGAGGCGCTCGTCCGCCTCCGCAAGAGCCGCCTCGGCCCGATCTCGCCCGTCGAGTTCGTCCCGATCGCCGAGCAGCGCGGCCTGATCCTCCCGATCGGCGAGGCGGTCATGCGGCAGTCGCTCGAGCGCATCCGCGAGTTGCGCAGCCGCCCGGGCGGAGCGCACCTCTTCGTCGCGGTGAACGTCTCGCCGGTGCAGGTGCGGGACCCCGCCCACATGGCCCACCTCGGCGAGCTCATCGAGCGCTCCGGCGTGCCGCCCTCCGCGGTGAAGATCGAGGTCACCGAGTCGGTCTTCGTCGACCTCGCCTCCGAAGCCGCCAGCGGCCTGCTCGCGCTCCGCGCGCGCGGCGTGCAGCTCTTCCTCGACGACTTCGGCACCGGCTACAGCTCGCTGCACCACCTCGCGAGCCTGCGCTTCGACGGCCTCAAGGCCGACCGCAGCTTCGTGCGCCAGCTCCCCGACGACCCGCGCGCGCTCACCTTGCTCCGCTCGATCGCCCAGCTCGGCGCCGGGCTCGAGATGCAGACCGTCGCCGAGGGCGTCGAGACCCCGGCCCAGGCGCAGGCGCTCCGCGAGGCCGGCTTCGACCTCCTGCAGGGGTTCCTCTTCCACCGCCCCGAGCCCGCCCGCGACGTGCGGCCCTGAGCGCTCAGCGCCTCTTCTTGCGGGGGATCTTCGCCGCGCGGCCCGACTCGAGCAGGTCGCGCAGCGCCCGCTCCATCTTCTGCGCGAAGATCGTCCGCACCGCCTCGGGGCCGAGCTGCCGCACGGCCTCGACGAGCGCGCTCGGCTCCGCGTCGACGAGGCCCTCGCTCGCCTGGGCCACGAAGAGCTCGGTGAGCTCGCTCGCCGCCTTGCCGAGGTGCTTGCGCAGGACCTCGTTGGCCTTCGCCGAGATCGCGAGGTCCACGCCCGCCGCCTCCAGCTTGCCGGCCACGGCGACGAGCGCGGGGCTCGGCACGTAGAACGTGTCGCCCTTGCGCTCGACCTCGGCGTGGCGGACCAGATCGGTGATGAGGCCAGTGCGCTTGCGCCCGTAGAGCGCGCAGAGCTCCTCCTCGCTCATCGTGCGGGGCCGGTCGTCGGCCCAGGGCTGCGAGAGCTGCGCGTCGAGCCCGAGCCAGTCCTTCACGTCGAGCGAGCCCTCGTCGAGCCGCTTCACGAGCTCGCGGATGCCGTCGATGCGGAGGCCCCGGTCCTGCAGCTGCGCCACGAGCTCGAGGCGCTCGACGTGCTTGGGCCCGTAGTAGGCCACCCGGCCCTTCATCACCGGCGGGGGCACGAGGCCCTTGGACTGGTAGAAGCGGATCGTCCGGCTCGGGACCGCGGTCTGGCGCGCGAGATCGTCGATCGTCAGCGTCGCGTCGTCCTCGCTCATGGCCGCCGCTTCTATCACGGCCGGCGCGGAGGCGACCCTCACGCCATCGCGCCCGAGAGCGTCCGCAGCGTGCCCGCGGCGGAGCGGTCGTCGCGGCTCAGCGCGTGGATCCAGCGCAGCGCGTCCATCAGGGCCGCGGGCCAGCTGCTGGTGCGGTAGCGGACGCCGTGCTCGGCGCAGAGCCGCCGCACCTCGGGCGCGAGCTCGCGCAGGCGCTGGGGCGGCAGCTTGGGGAAGAGGTGGTGCTCGATCTGCCGATCGAGCCCGCCGCAGAGCACCGAGACCGGCCGCGGCACCTCGAAGTCGTTGGAGGCCTCGACCTGCATCGCGTACCACTGCCCGCGGCTCTTGGTCCGGGTGCCCTCGGGGTAGCTCGCGGTGTGCGCGGCGACGTGGCCGCAGAAGATCGTCGCCGCCGAGTACACGTCGCGCATCGTCTCGGCGAGCCAGTTGCCGAGCAGCACCTTCCAGAAGAAGGGCCCGGCGAGCGCGGGGAAGAGCACGTACTCGTAGGCGTAGTAGGGCGCCCACTTGCGGAGGGCCTTCTTCCAGGCGCCGCGCACGCTCTTCGGGCTGCGGTCCTCGAGGAAGTCGGGCCGGCCGCCGTGCGCGTCGAGCGCGTCGGAGAGCCCGGTGAAGTGCGTGTTCATCAGCAGGCCGAAGTTGGGAAAGAGCACGAAGAGCGCGAAGAAGAGCTGGAAGCGGTGGCGCCTCGGGTCGTAGGGCGTCTCTTCGGTGAGCCGCACCGGGCCGAAGTGGATGTCGGCGTCGTGGCCGGCGACGTTCGTGGCCCCGTGGTGCCGCACGTTGTGGCCGTAGCGCCAGCTCTCCTCGTCGATCGGCACCTGCCACAGGTGGGTCTTGCTCTGGAAGGCCTCGGCGCCCGGCAGCCCGTCGTAGGCTCCGTGCAGCGCGGTGTGGCCGATCTCGGTCGCCTCGACCTGCTTGTGCAGCCACAGCGCGACGACCCCGCAGGTGAAGAGCACCGGCTCGAAGGCCACGTGGATGAGGCCCCGGCCGAGCACCTCCATCGCCACCGAGAAGGCCCGCAGCCGCTTCACGTAGCGGACGTCCTCCGCGCCGACCTTCGCCTTCGCCTCCGCGTGGAGCGCGTCGAGCTTCTCGCCGAAGGACTTCAGCCGCGCCGCGTCGCTCGCGAACGGGATCTGCATGGGGGCCTCGCCTCCGCCCGGCCTGGTCGCGCGCCCCGAGAGTGGGGCTGCACGCCGCCGAGCGATGGGCCCGTTCTAACTGTTACAGCGAATGGTGTCAAGGTTTGTGGTGACACGGTTCCCGCGCGCCGTCCGCGGGCCGCGCCGTCACCACGGAGTGCGCTCGTAGTCCTTGAGGAAGAGGCCCCAGGCGTGGCGGCCGGTGTTCACTCCGTCGAAGATCGGGTCGAGGATCCGCGCCGCCCCGTCGACCACGTCGAGCGGCGGATGGAAGCCGTGCTCCTTGGTCTTGCGCGCGGCGATCTCCACCGGGTCCTCGTCGGTGATCCAGCCGGTGTCCACGCTGTTCATGTGGATGCCGTCCTGCACGTAGTCGGCGGCGGAGGTGCGGGTGAGCATGTTCAGCGCCGCCTTCGCCATGTTCGTGTGCGGGTGCCGATCGGTCTTGAACGCCCGGTAGAACTGCCCCTCCATCGCCGAGACGTTCACCACGTGCGCGTCGCGGCCCGGCAGCCTCATCGCCGGCCGCAGGCGCGCCGCGAGCACGAAGGGCGCGACCGCGTTCACCAGCTGCACCTCGAGCAGCTCGACCGTCGGCACCTCGTCCGCCCGCAGGCGCCACGAGTTGATGCCCCGCAGATCCCGCTGCTGCAGATCCGCATCGAGCTCGCCCGCGGGAAAGATCGCGAGCCCTCCGTCCGCGAGCCGGCGATCTTCCTCGGTGAGCGCGACCTGCGAGAGCGCCTCGGGCGCGGTGAGCCCGGCGCTCGAGAGCGCGCCGCGGGGCGCGAGCGCGTGGCGGTCCCGCATGTCGTTCCAGGCGTGGAGCAGCGGCGCGTGCTCGGCCGGGCTCGTGAGCGCCTCGCCGTCGACGAGGTGCTGGTAGAAGCCGGGCGGCCGCCGCACCGTCTGGCAGGCGTTCTGCACCAGGTAGTCGATGCGCGGAAAGCGCTCGAGCAGCTCCTTGGCGAAGCGCTCGACGCTGGGCGTGTGCCGCAGGTCGAGGCCGATGACGTCGAGCCGATCCTTCCACTCGAGAAAGTCCGGCTCGCGCGCGTAGCGGGCCGCGGCGTCGCGGGGAAAGCGCGTCGTCGCGACCAGATGCGCCCCGGCCCGCAGCAGCTTGATGCCCGCGTGGTAGCCGATCTTCACCCGCGCGCCGGTCAGCACCGCGACCCGGCCCCGCAGATCCGCGGTCTGGTTGCGCTTGTCCCAGTTCCGGTCGCCGCACGCGCCGCACATCTGGTCGTAGAAGTGGTGCAGCGTGCTGAAGGGGCGCTTGCACACGTAGCACTTGCGCTCGGTGAAGAGCTCCTCCTCGGTGTGCGCGGCGCGCTCGTCGGGCTCCGGCCGCGGCGTGCTCTCGCCCTTGTGCACCTCTCCGGGCAAGAGGCGCGGGGGCGTCGCGAAGACCGGCGCGCGGCGTGCCTCGCGGATCCCGGTCTTGGCGGCGAGGCGCTCGTCGGCCTCGCGGCGCTCCTCCTTGGCGCGGCTGCGGAGCGCCTTGCGGAGCTGCTTGCGCTCGCCCGGCGAGGGGCTGGAGATCTTCCCCGCGGCCATCCGGAAGCGCTTGCGCTCCTCGACGTCGAGCTCGCCCAGCGCCAGCGGCTGCTCGACCAGGCGCTCGAGCTCGCCGAGCAGCGCGAGCAGCGCCTCACGGGAGGGGAGCCGCTCGCTCATCGTCGCTCCCAGCGGGTGAAGGCGAAGGGGTGGGCGTGCCGCGCATCGGCCGGGTGCTCGCTGCGCGCGACCTCGACGAAGGCCTGCTCGAAGGGCGGAAAGAAGGCGTCGGCCGGCACCGCAGCGTCGACCAGGGTGAGCTCGAGCGCGTCGGCGCGGTCGAGGAACGCCGCGTAGATCTCCCCGCCGCCGATGACGCACGCCTCGGGCGCCTCTCCGCACGCGGCGAGTGCGTCCGCCACCGAGCCCACCACCTCGCAGCCGGCGATCGGCGCGCCGGCCCGGCTCAGCACCACGTTGCGCCGCCCGGGCAAGGGCCGGCCGATCGCGTCGAAGGTCTTGCGCCCCATGACCACCGGCTTGCCCAGCGTGAGCGCCTTGAAGTGCTTCAGGTCGTCGGGCAGCCGCCAGGGCAGCGCGCCGCCGAGGCCGATGCCGCGATCCGCGGCGATCGCCGCGACCAGCACGAGCCGCATCAGACCGCCACGGGCGCCTTGATCGCCGGGTGCGGGTCGTAGCCCTGAAGGGAGAGGTGCTCGTAGCGGAAGTCGTCGATCGACCGCACCGAGGGGTCGAGCACGAGGCGAGGAAAAGGCCGCGGATCACGGCCGAGCTGCAGGTCCGCCTGCGCGAGGTGGTTGAGGTAGAGGTGCGCATCGCCGAGGGTGTGGATGAACTCGCCGACCTCGAGGTCCGCGACCTGCGCGACGAGGTGGGTGAGCAGCGCGTAGCTCGCGATGTTGAAGGGCACGCCGAGGAAGACGTCGCCGCTCCGCTGGTAGAGCTGGCAGCTCAGCGTGCCGCGGCCGCCCTCGCGCGCGGGCGGCGCGACCCAGAACTGAAAGAGCGTGTGGCAGGGCTGAAGCGCCATCTTCGGCAGGTCCGCCACGTTCCACGCCGAGACCACCAGCCGCCGCGAGTACGGCTTGGCCCGCAGCTCGTCGAGCACGTCCTTCAGCTGGTCGATGGTGCCGCCGTCGGGCGCTGGCCAGCTCCGCCACTGCACGCCGTACACCGGGCCGAGCCGCCCCTCGGCGTCGGCCCACTCGTCCCAGATGGTCACGCCGTGCTCGCGCAGGTAGCCGACGTGGCCCTCGCCGCGGAGGAACCACAGGAGCTCGTGGGCCACCGACTTGAAGTGCACCTTCTTCGTGGTGACGAGCGGGAAGCCCTCGGACAGGTCGAAGCGCATCTGCCAGCCGAAGAGCGAGAGCGTCCCGGTGCCGGTGCGGTCGTCTTTTCTCACGCCGCGCGTGCGCACCGCGCGCAGCAGCTCCTCGTAGGCGGTGTTCATGGCCGGGGGCGAAGGTGGCTGAAAAGCCCGCCGCGGTCGATCCGCGGCCGTGTCCCAAAACGCCCCACTGCGGCACGCTTCGTGCTGTCCCAAAACGCCATGATGCGCTCCCTCTGTGCCCTCTCCACCCTGCTCCTCGCCCTCGGTTGCTCCGGCTCGGTCGGCCCCAACGGCGACGTCGTCGGCGGCCCCTGCACCGCCACCTCCGGCTGCGCGGGCGGCTCCCGTTGCCTCGTCGAGGGCGATTTTCCCGGCGGATCCTGCACGATCGACTGCGACGGCCCCTCGATGTGCCCGGGCGGCAGCGCCTGCGTCGAGGAGAACGAGGGCACCTGCCTCGACCGCTGCAGCTCCGACGGGGACTGCCGCGCCGGCTATCGCTGCGTGTCCAAGCGCAACCTCGGCGCCGAGGGCGAGTCGCGCGTCTGCATGGGCGGCTGACTGCGCACTGCGCAGCCTCGTGCGCAGACCGCGCTGGCCGTAGCCGGGACGCTCGGATAGGAGTCCGCTGTGCTCGAGGCCTTCCTGCCGGTGGTGCTCCTGCTCGGGGCGGGAGCGCTGCTGCGGGTGCGCGCTGGGCTCGGAGCGGGCGACGCCGCAGCGCTGAACGCGGTGGTGATCCGGGTGGGACTGCCCGCGACCATCCTGCTCCGGGTGCCCTCCGTCCTGCAGTCCGCGCCCGAGGTCGCGTGGGTCGCGGCGGTGCCGTGGCTGCTCTTGGCGGCGACCTTCGTCGTCGTCGCGCCGCTCTGCCGCGCGTTCGGCTGGAGCCGGGAGGTCGAGCGGGCCCTCGTGCTCACGGTGGGCCTCGGCAACACGAGCTTCCTCGGCTACCCGGTGGTGCGGGGGCTGCTCGGGGAGGAGGCGCTCGGCATCGCGGTGGTGCTCGATCAACTCGGCTCGTTCCTCGCGCTCTCTGCGATCGGTCCGCTGCTCGCGCGGGAGCAGCGGACGCCCGGCGCGACCGCGCGCGCGATCGTCACCTTCCCGCCCTTCGTGGCGCTGCTCGCCGCGGTGGCCCTCGGGCTCGCGGGCTGGCCGCTGTCCGGGCCGCTCGCGGCGGCGGCCGAGCTGGCCGCGGGCGCGATGGTGCCGCTGGCCCTCGTCGCGCTCGGACTCGGGCTGCGTCCTCGCCTGCCCGCGGACCTGCGGGCGCCGCTCGCGGTCGGGCTGCTCCTGAAGCTCGTCGTCCTGCCTGCGCTGGTGCTCCTCGGGCTCGGTGCACTCCGGCTTCGGGGTGCATCGGCCCAGGTCGCGCTGCTCGAGAGCGCGATGCCCCCGATGGTGACCGCCGCCGCGCTCGCCGAGAGCGAGGGGCTCGCCCCCGAGCTCGCGCGGGCGATGGCCGGACTCGGGCTGCTCGCGGCGATCGCCACGCTGCCGCTCGCTGCGTGGCTCGCCGAGCGGTGGCTCTGACGGCGGGCAACGGGGAGGACCGCGCGGCGAAGAGCGGCTTCATCCACCGGGAGACCGCATGCCTCGACGCCTCGACGCCTCGTTCCGCGACGCCTTCGCCGCCGAGACCTACCGCCTGCTGCACGCCTTCGCCGCCGAACTGCGCGCCACGACCGGGGTCGGGCCGCCGGCCGCGCCGATCCTGCTCGCGTCCGAGCTCCTGCTCGACCGGCACGGCGACGACGCGGCCTGGGACCGCTTCGAGGTCGGCCCGTTCCTCCGCGCGGTGCGCGCGACGCTCCCTCGGACCCGCGCGCACCAGCACAAGGCCACCCTCGTCGCGTTCCTCGCCTTCCTCGCGCGGGAAGGGACGGTCGAGGTCGACCTCGTGCGGCGCGCCGAGCTGGCGGCGATCCCGGGATGCGAGGCGGACGAGGAGCCTCGGGAGATCACGCTCACCCTCCCGACCCTCGCCCCGGCCCGCTGAGCCGCCGCTCAGGCGCTCGGCGGCCCGACCTCGGCCTGGCTGCCGGGACGCACGAAGACCTCGAGGGACTTCAGCTCGATGGCGACGTTGCCCGCGGCGTCGAGCAGCGCGACGTCGAAGCTTGCCTTCTCCTTGCCGTGGCCCTTCACCGTGGCGATGCAGCGCGCGCGCTGGAGGGACGCCGCGCCGCCGTGGAGCACCAGGCTTCCGAGCGAGGTCGGCAGCGCTGCGCCGCCGGTGGCGTGCTTGACCCAGAGCACCGCGAGCTGGATCGCGCCGTCGAGCAGCGCGGTGTCGGTGACCGCCTCGGGGGAGTACCAGCCGAGCTCGCCCGAGCCGAGCAAGGTGCCGGCGATGCCCCGCTCGTTCTCGCCCTCGACCGCCTGCACCGCGTGCAGATCCTTGCCGTGGAAGAGCACGACGCCGTCGTAGACGGTGTCCGTCCACGGCTTCAGCGGGCCGAGCGAGGCCGGCGCCGCGCCGCGCTCGCTCCGCATCCCGTGCAGCTCGACCTTCGCCGCGTAGTGCCGCGTGCCGTCTGCGCCGAGCAGGGTCATCGCGTAGGTCGCGCCGCTGCCGTTGCTGAGGAGCTCGGCCGAGAGGACGAAGCGATCGCCCGCCCCGCCGTAGCCGCCGAGGCGGATGCCCTTGAGCACGGTCAGGTCGCGCACCGCGGTGACGACGAGGCCGGGCTTGAGCGCGCGCGCCGCGCGGGCGAAGAGCTCGAGCGCGCTCACCGCCGGCAGGACCGCGGCGCCCTTCACGACGTGGCTCGCCACGAAGGGGTGGGTGAGCGCGTCGATGCGCACGTCGAAGCTGTGCTGCCGCTTGGCCGCGCCCTCGCCGAGCAGCGCCTCGGCCTTGGGCTCGCCGCCGAGCACCACCTGCACCTCGGGATCGCTGGGGCTCGAGAGCTCGTCGAGCATCATCTGCGCGCCGCCGCTCAGCGAGACGAGCGGCACCCCGAGCTTCTCGAAGTGGGCCTTCAGCGCCGGCGTCACCATGCCGGCCTCCCAGGGGCCCCAGCCGAGCGAGCGCACGATGCAGGCCTGGCCCGCGGCCTTGCGGCGCGCGGCCTCGGCGCAGGCCACCGCGTTGAGGATCTCGTTGGCCATCGCGTAGTCGCACTGGCCGCGGTTGCCGGTGCGGCCCGCGACCGACGAGAACATCACGATGGCCTGGATCGGATCGGCGGCCGTCGCGGCGAGCAGCGCGCGGAGGCCGTGGACCTTCGTGGCCATGACCTTCTGGACCTGGTCCTCGGTCTTGTCGGCGACGAGCTTGTCGGCGATGACGCCCGCGCCGTGCACGATGCCGGCGATCGGGCCCCAGGCGCGGCGCACCTCGTCGAGCGCGGCCCCGAGCTTCTTGCCGTCGGTGACGTCGGCCGCGAGGTACACCGCCTCGCTGCCTGCGCGCTTGACCGCATCGAGCGTGCCCCGCACCTCGCGGCCCGCGAGGATCGACGCGACCTGCTTGTTGATCTCGGCGGGCGTGACCGCGATGCCGCGCGCCTTCGCGTCGGTGAGCAGCGCGCGCTTCAGGTCGGCCTCGCTCGAGGCGCCGTGGACGCTCGCCGGCTCCTCCTCGACCGCGGTGCGGCCGAGCAGCACGAGGCGGCACTTCGAGGCGCGCGCGAGCTCGATGAGCGTGGCGGCGGTGACGCCGCGGGCGCCGCCCGATGCGAGCACGACCGCGCCCGGCGCGAAGATCGGCGCGCCCTTGCCCACGACCGGCTGCGGAACGCTCTCGAGCACGATCCGCGCGCCGCTGGCCCGCAGGCCCACCTCCGCCTCGGTGCCGCCGGCGACCAGCTCGGAGGCCAGGCGCGCCGCGAGCACGTCCGGCGTCAGCTCGCCGCGCTCGAGATCGATGGCGCGGCTGTGGCTCGCCTTGCTCCACTCCTGCGCGGTCGTCTTGCTCAGACCGGTGAGGCCCGCGAGCCAGGCGCGGGGCGAGCCAGAGAGGCCGAAGTCGCCGCCGGTGTCCTGCACGGTGACGAAGTGCGCCGCGCCCGCGGTCGCGACCGGGGCGAGGGCCTTGGCGGCGCGGAAGGCCTCGAGCGCGAGAGACAGCTCGCCGTCGGCGGCGTCCTTCAAGCCGGCCAGGCAGATCACTGCGTCGGCGCCCTCCGGCACCGCGCTCACGACCTCGGCGCTCACGCCGCGCTGCGCGAGCGCGCGGGCGAGCGGGGCGGCGAGCGCGCCGTCGTCGGTGACGACGACGCGGCGGGCGCCGAAGAGGCCAGGACCGACGAGCCCCGAGGCGGCGCGCGGCACGGCGCGCAGCGCCCAGCGGTGCGAGGGAGGCGCGCTCGCGCTGCGGGATAATGCCGTGACCGCGGCGGTCGGCACCGCGGTCTGCGCGCTGCCGCCGAGGTGGCTCTCGAGGTGCTGCACGATCTGCCCGACGGTGCGGAGCTGGCCGAGCACGTTCGGGTCGAGGTCGGGCAGGCCGGGGGCAGCCTCGCGGACGGCGCTGAGGATCTCGACGCGCTTGATGGAGTCGATGCCGAGGTCGGCCTCGAGCTCCATCTCCATGCCGATCATCTCCTGCGGATAGCCGGTCTTGGCCGCGACCACCGAGAGCATCACCGCCATGAGGTCCACGCTGCCCTTGCCGGACGCCTTCGGCGCCTCGGCCTTCGGCGCGGCCGCGCTCGCCTGCGGAGCGGGTGCGGCGCTGGCCGGCAGGTGGGCCTTGAGGTGGTCGACGATCTGCCCGACGGTGCGGAGCTGACCGAGCACGTTGGGGTCGAGGTCGGGCAGGCCCGGGGCGGCCTCGCGGACGGCGCTGAGGATCTCGACGCGCTTGATGGAGTCGATGCCGAGGTCGGCCTCGAGCTCCATCTCCATGCCGATCATCTCCTGCGGATAGCCGGTCTTGGCGGCGACCACCGAGAGCATCACCGCCATCAGATCGACGTTCGCGGCCGCGCTCGCCGCGGCCTTGGGCGCCGGCGCCGCAGCCTTCGCCGCGGGCGCTGCCGGCGCGCTCGCGGTGCCGGCCGGCAGGTGGGCCTTGAGGTGGTCGACGATCTGCCCGACGGTGCGGAGCTGGCCGAGCACGTTGGGGTCGAGGTCGGGCAGGCCCGGTGCCTTCTCGCGCACCGCGCTGAGGATCTCGACGCGCTTGATGGAGTCGATGCCGAGGTCGGCCTCGAGCTCCATCTCCATGCCGATCATCTCCTGCGGATAGCCGGTCTTGGCCGCCACCACCGAGAGCATCACCGCC
>Ga0209985_10001697_pt1 | contig 21045 bp, 20 predicted proteins | sample NOAtaG_FD_187305 | JGI IMG/M metagenome (GOLD analysis project Ga0209985, IMG submission 187305) | Freshwater lake microbial communities from Lake Erie, under a cyanobacterial bloom - NOAA_Erie_Diel6S_1000h metaG (SPAdes) (version 2) | ecosystem: Environmental > Aquatic > Freshwater > Lake ...
ATGACGGCGGTCCTGGGCCCATCCGCAAGCCTGGGCCCAGGACCGCCGTCATCCCGTGCGTCACACCCTGGTGGCCACCCTGCCCAGCGGCATCATCCTCGTGGCCACGGCCGGTGTCGCGGCCTTCGGGCCCTCCGCCGGCACGTTGACAGGGCTTGCGCTGCAAGGCCTGTGGTGGACGGGGTGCCTGGCCATGGTGGTGGTCACCCTGTGGGTGATGGCGCGCTGGTGGCGCAGCCCGCCCGAGGGCGGGCTGGCCTGGCCGAGCGTGACCCCAGCGCTCATCGTTCCGGTAGTGGGGCATGTGCTGGCACCGCTGGCAGGAGTAGCCTTGGGCCATGCCGACTGGTCGGCCGCGCAGTTCGGCATCGGCCTGGCGTTCTGGCTGCCGACTCTGGGCTTGCTAATGGCTCGCCTGGTGGTGGCGGGCCCGCTGCCCGAGCGCTTGCTGCCCACCGTGTTCATCATGGTGGCCCCGCCAGCCGCCGCCGGACTGTCGGTGCTCGAACTTGGCGCGCCGCCAATCATCGGCTGGATGCTATGGGGCGTGGCGATCTTCGCCCTGCTGTGGGCCGGCTCCACGGCGCGGCGCATCATGGCACTGCCCTTCGGCCTGACCCACTGGGCCCTGTCGTTCCCGCTGGCCGCCACCGCGGGGCTGACACTGCGCCTGGCAAATGGCAGCGAGCCGATGGGCCTGCTCGGCCTGGCGCTGCTCGCGCTGGCCTCGCTGGTGATCGCCGCGCTGAGCCTGGCCACGCTGCGGGGGCTGCGTGACGGCAGCCTGCTCCAGCCTGAGCCCGTGGCGGTGGTGCAGGCGGCTGCACAAGCAGCACCGACCGCCCGAGCTTCCTGAGCCCCTGATCAGGGCTGTACCGGGCCAAGCCCAGTGCGGCTCGCCCCAGGGTGGCACCCAGCCCATGGAGCGCCAGCGGCTCCCGCTCGAATCGCTGGTCCGTGCCATGCGGTCTTTCTGTGCGATGCTGTCCGGCCTGCTGGTGCTGAATGCGCTGGTGCCAGCTCTGAGCACGGCTTTGCCTAACGCCTTGTTCAGCAAGTAGGAGGCCGCACCATGCACGACACCATCCGCCGCGCGGCCCTGGACGGCCGCTTCCTGGCCGGCACCTGGCTGAGCCTGGGCCATGCCGACGCCGCCGAGATGGCGGCGCTGGCAGGCTTTGACTGGCTGCTCTTCGACCATGAACACGGCGCCAGCGATTGGCGCGACCTGCAGCATCAGCTGCAGGCCACCGCGGCAGGCGGCGGCGCTGCGACAGTGTTGCGCGTAGGCGCCGTCGACGCCGCGGTCTTCAAGCGGGCGCTCGATCTCGGCGTCCACGGACTGATGGTGCCCGACGTCCGCAACGCGCAGGCAGCGCATGAGCTGGTGGACCTGGCGCGCGTGCCGCCGCTGGGCCGGCGTGGGGCCGCCACCTCCACGCGCAACAGCGCCTATGGCCGCGACTACGCGCAGTACGTCGCCACCATCAACGAGCGGCTGTGGCTGATGGCGCAGATCGAATCGCAGGAGGGTCTGGCACAGGCCGAGGCGATCGCGGCCGTCGACGGCATCGACGTGCTGTTCGTCGGGCCCACGGACCTGGGTATTGCGCTGGGCCTGGGGGCGGGAACGCCATCCGACCCGGCGTTCCGCGACGTGCTGGTGCGTGTGGCACAAGCTGCCGCAGCGCACGGCAAGGCGGCCGGCGTGCTGGCGCGTGACGCTGCGCAGGCACGCGACTACCGGGCACTGGGCTACAGCGTCATCGCCATGGGGTCGGACCGCGGCCTGTTGGCGCAGGGCATGCGCCAGTGCGCCAGCCAGCTGCGCGAACTGGCGTATTGAGCATGCGGGGCGACCGCGCCAACCTGCTGGCCGTCGATCTGGGCACGCAAAGCCTGCGGCTTGCGGCCTACGACGATACCGGCCGCAGGCGCTGGGCCTGGTCGGCCCCGGTGGATTCGCACATCGAGGGCGATGTGTTCGAGCAGTCACCCGAGCAATGGGAGTCGCTGCTGCTGCAAGGCCTGGGCGAGGCGCAACGTGCGGGCGTGCGGCCTGCAGCGATGGCCGCCGCCGGCCCGCTGGCGGGCTATGTGGCGCTGGGTGCTGACGGCCGCGCACTGGGCGCGGCCACGATGTACCCCGACCGTCGTGCTGCCGGGCAGGCGCGCCGCGTCATGGCGGCGCTGCGCGCTGCAGGCAACGACCACGGCCTGCGCGTGCACCCCGCGGACCCGCTGCCGCAATGGCTGGACTTCGCCGAGCGGTCGCCTGAGATGGCGCGCCGCACGCGCCACTTCCTGGACGCCACGGGCTGGCTCAACCACCTGCTTTGCGGGGAGGCCAGCCTCAACGCCTTCACCGGACTTCGGCTCTACGACACCGCGCTGCGCCAAGCGTTGTCCGCCGATGACGCGCCTTTCGGGCGTATCGTCGAGGCCGGCCAGGATCTCGGCGAGCTGCGGCCCGCGCTGGCCGCGCGCTTCGGCTTTGGCCGCGTGCGCGTGATCGCAGCCGCGTTCGACAGCAAGAGCGCCTACCTGGGCGCGGGCCTGTCGGCTCCTGGCGAAGCGGCCGACATCTCCGGCACCGTCAGCTCCATGGGGGTCTTGTGGCCGCAGCGGATCGACGACCCGGCGCGGCGCATCTACAGCGTGCCTTTCGCAGGCAAGTATCTTGTACGCGGGTCGACAGCCGCTGCCGGCAGCTCGCTGGAATGGGTGTGCCGCAGCCTGCTGCGCGAAGACCCCGCGGCGCTGGAGCGGCAGGCCGCCAAAGCGCCGCCTGGGGCCAACGGCCTGACTTTCCTGCCCTACCTGTCGGGCGAGCGCACACCGCTGTGGAATCCCTGGGCCAGCGGAGCCATGCTGGGGCTGCGCCTGAACAGCCGTCCGGAGGACCTGGCGCGCGCCGTCTTTGAGGGCCTGGCCTTCTCGGTGGGCCACATTGCGGACGTGATGCGCGAGTGCGGTGTGGAGCTGCACAGCATGCGCCTGGCAGGCGGCTTGGCGCGCAGCCCGCTTCTGGCACAGATCAAGGCCGACGTGCTGGGCGTGCCCGTGGCACCCTTTACGGACCATGAACTCACCTCCCAGGGCCTGGCTGCCATCATGGCCGTGGCCACCGGGCAAGCGGCAGACTTGGTCGAGGCGAGCCGGCGCTTCACTGCCGTGGAGCACTGGGTCGAGCCGCAAGAGCACACACGCACGGCTCATCGAAAGGCTTACGAGCGATACCGGGCCGCGTCAGCAGCGCTAGAACCTCTCTTCGCCAGCGCCGCCAACAGCCCTGGCTGAGGTTTTGGGCTTCATGACGGGCATGACCCTTGCCTTGCGCGTGTCAGACTGCCCACGCCCCTACAACAGCCACTGATCGCCTCGCATAGGCTGGTCACGCACCGGCCACACAGGGCAAAGCATCTGCACCACTTCCATCAGGCTCAGCCACTCCACAAACGGCGACACCTCCCAAGCCTCATCCCGTGAGGGCTGAAAGGGGATTCCCGCCTCGCTGGCCAACACCGTGCATGCACCGCCGCCGCGAGGCTCGGACCCGGTCTGCACAGCAACGCTATCGGAGGTGTTCATGGAGAAGCTCTGCTCTGTCGAATAACGCGAAGTACTCGCGCAGTTCGTCCACATTCAGTGAAGTTCGATGCGTGTTCAACAAGGCGCGAATGTCGTCCAGGTCGCGCGTTCGCGTGGGGTCGTTGACAAAGCCTTGCAGCTTGAAACCGATGAGCCCTTCGACACTGATGACCCGCAGGCGACCCATGGGCGTTTCACGCTCGGTGGCTTGTGCCAACAGGCGCCGAGCAAGGGGGCGGTGCGCGTAAAGCAGATCCAGCCCTTCTGTCCCGCGCACGTAGTTGGCTGCTTCCTGGCTGCGGTAGCGGCACTCGTAGCCCAAACCCAAAAGGGCATGGTGGATCTTGTCTGCGGCTTCGGCCTCAACGAGAAAGTCCACGTCCTGCGTCGCACGCACCACCTGGTGCGCCACCACGGCCAGCCCCCCGATCAATGCGGGCTCTGTGCCATTGCGCGCAAACATGGCCAGTGCTTCACTGATTTGATGGGCTAGGTTGGGCATTTCGCAGGGTATGAGTTCAGGACGATTGATCTTAGTCCTCAGAGGCGAAAGCTCAGCTTGACCGAGCGCCCTTTGGATTTACGCAGCCTCGTTCCATCGAGCGCCGACGTTTGGGTTCTCGCTAGGTTCAGCGCCGAAGGCGTCGGTTTACGATGCCCCGTCGACCCTGAGGAGGCCCCACCATGACTGCTGCCCACACCACCCGCCGCGCCTGGGCGGTGACGGCGTCCACCCTCTGTGCCGCTGTGGCGGCCACCAGCCTGAGTCTGGCCTTGCCAGCGCAGGCTCAGTCCAAAAAAGACACCCTGGTGCTGGCCATGACGCTGGAGCCGCCGGGGCTGGACCCCACCGCGGGCGCAGCCTCGGCCATTGCAGAGATCACGCTCTACAACCTCTACGAGACGCTCACCAAGATTGGCAGCGACAGCAAGGTCACGGGCCTGCTGGCCGAGAGCTGGACCACCTCGCCCGACCTCAAGACCTGGACCTTCAAGTTGCGCCCGGGAGTGAAGTTCCACAACGGCGAGCCTTTCAGCTCAGCCAGCGTGAAGTACGCCTTCGAGCGCGCGGTGGCCAAAGAGAGCACCAACAAGGACAAGGCGGTGTTCGCCAACATCGAGCGTATCGACACGCCCGACGCCAACACCGTGGTGCTCAACCTGAAGAACGGCAACCCCGATCTGCTGTTCCAGCTTGGCCAGGCCACGGCCATCATCGTGGAGCCCAAGAGCGTGGCCACCAACGCCACGCAGCCGGTGGGCACGGGCCCGTACCGGCTGGAGGCCTGGAGCCGCGGCTCCAGCGTCACGCTCTCGCGCTGGGACGGCTACCGCGCGGCCAAAGACGTGAAGCTGCGGCGCGTGACCATGCGCTTCATCAGCGACCCCGCCGCGCAGGTGGCCGCGCTGCTGTCGGGTGACGTGGACGTGTTCCCCCGCGTGTCGGCCGCCAAGAGCCTGAAGGCCTTCCAGGACACCAAGAAGTACCAGGTGCTGATCGGCGGCTCGCGCGCCAAGACCATTCTGGCCATCAACAACAAGCGCAAGCCGCTGGACGACGTGCGGGTGCGGCGCGCCATCTCCGCGGCCATCGACCGCAAGGCCGTGATCGAGGGCGCGGCCGACGGCTTCGGCACACCCATAGGCAGCTACTACGTGCCCGGTGCGCCAGGCTATGTCGACACCACGGACATCAACCCCTTCGACCAGGCCAAGGCGCGCGCGCTCCTGCACCAGGCTGGCATCACCCCGCCGCTGGAACTCACGATGAAGCTGCCGCCTACGCCCTACGCGCGGCAGGGTGGGGAGGTGATCGCTGCGCAGCTGGCCAAGGTGGGCATCAACGTGAAGATGGAAAACGTGGAATGGGCGCAGTGGCTCTCCGGCGTGTACGGCCAGAAAGCCTATGACCTGACCGTGATCGCGCATGTGGAGCCGCTGGACTTCGGCAACTTCGCCCGGCCCAATTACTACTGGGGCTACGAGTCGGCCGAGTTCAACAGCCTGTGGGACAAGATCCGCGCCACTATCAAGCCCGAGGAGCGTAACAAGCTCATGGGCGAGGCGCAGAAGCTGGTGGCACGCGACGCCGTAGCCGCCTACCTGTACCAACCCACCTGGATCACAGTGGCCAACGCGCGGGTGAAGGGGCTTTGGAAGGACATGCCGCTGTTCGTCAACGACGTGGCGGCGATGAGTTGGCAGTGAATGAACTTTGAGGAGACACCATGAGCAAAGACTTCAGCACGATGGAAGACAGCAACCGCTCGGGCAACCCGAGCATCCACGAGGTATCGGATCCGGCGCGGCGCACCGTGCTGCGCGGTGGGGCGGCCGCGGGCCTGCTGGGGTTGCTGTCGGGCTGTGCCAGCCTGTCTCCGGCAACGTCTGGCAGCCCCACGCGAGCAGCGGCTCCTGGGGGCCCGAGCATGGGCTTCAAGAGCGTGCCTATCGGCGCTGGTGACCGCCTGGTCGTGCCCGAGGGCTACGTCGCCTCTGTCATCGCCGCCTGGGGTGAACCGGTGGGCGTTGCGGGGAACATGCCCGCGTTCAAGGCAGATGCCTCCAACACCGCGCAGGAGCAAGCGGTGCAGATGGGCATGCACCACGACGGGATCGAGTTCTTTGCGCTGGGCGCGGGCAGCAGCCGCGGCCTGCTGGCCATGAACCACGAATACACCGACGACGGCATGCTGCACGTGGGTGGCATGGCCAACTGGACGGCCGAGAAGGTGCGCAAGAGCCAGATGGCGCATGGGTTGTCGGTGGTGGAGGTGGAGATGAAGGGCAGCGCCTGGTCCATGGTGCGCCCCTCGCGCTTTGCCCGCCGCGTGACGATGGACACCCCCTTCAGCGTGGGCGGGCCGGCCGCCGGCCACCCCATGATGCGCACCGCCGCCGACCCCAGCGGCAACCGCGTGCTGGGCACACTGAACAACTGCGCCAGCAGCCAGACCCCCTGGGGCACCTATCTGTCTGGCGAGGAGAACTGGGCCGGCTACTTCAAGGGCCCGGCGCAGCCCAGCGCGCACGAGCAGCGTTGGGGCATCCGCGGCAGCGGCGGCTGGTACCGCTGGCACGAGCACGATGCACGCTTTGACGCCACGCGCAACCCCAACGAGCCCAACCGCTTTGGCTGGGTGGTCGAGCTCGACCCCATGGACCCCACCAGCACGCCCATCAAGCGCACGGCGCTGGGCCGCGCCGCGCACGAGGGTGCGTGGGTCGCCGTCACCAAAGACGGCCGTGCCGTGGTCTATTCCGGCGAGGACGCGCGCTTCGAGTACATCTACAAGTTCGTCAGCCGCGACCGCATCAAGCCCGCGGGCAACGGCCTCACTGCCGCGCAAGCCAACCGCGAACTGCTGGACTACGGCACCCTCTACGTGGCGCGTTACGACGCCGACGGACGCGGCCGCTGGCTGCCGCTGGTGCATGGCCAGGGGCCGCTGACGGCAGCCAACGGCTTTGCCGACCAGGGCGAGGTGCTGATCAAGGCCCGGCAGGCCAGCGACCTGTTGGGCGCCACCAAGATGGACCGCCCCGAGTGGCTGGCCATCGACGAGGGCTCAGGCTGGGTCTATTGCACCCTGACGAACAACAGCTCGCGTGGCGCACCCGGCCAGCCCGGCGTGGACGCCGCCAACCCGCGGCCTGACAACATCATGGGGCAGATCATCCGCTGGAAGGAAGACGGCGACTTTGACGGCATGGCCTTCGATTGGAACCACCTGGTGCTGGCCGGCGACCCGGCCAGCGACAAGCCGCATCACCAGGGCAACATCCGCGGCGACGTCTTCGGTTGCGCAGACGGCATCGCCTTCGACAAGCGCGGCGTGCTGTGGATTCAGACCGACGCCCACGCCACGCAGATGGCCAAGCCGGAGTGGGCCCGGATCGGTCAGAACCAGATGCTGGCCTGCAACCCCGTCACGGGGGAGGTGCGCCGCTTCCTGACCGCGCCCACCAATTGCGAGGTCACCGGGGTCACCTGGGCGCCCGATGGCCGCACCATGTTCCTCAACATCCAGCACCCGGGCGAAACCCCCAGCGACCGCAGCGACCCGCAGAACCCGGCGCGCTACTCCAACTGGCCGGACTACCAGCCCGGTGGCCGCCCGCGCTCGGCCACCGTGGTGGTGCGGCGCGCAGACGGCGGAGTGATCGGGGCTTGATCGCGCCGGGTCTGGAGCTCACAGGACCACTGCAGCGCAGCGCCTGCGGGTCGCTGCCCGCAAGCGCGGGGCCTCAGACGAAGGACAACCGGGACTGAGCAGCCAGCCAACCCACCGCCGCCCAACAGGCCACGTTCTGGCGCAAGGCCGCCGGGTCGATACGGTCGAGCGTGTCGTTGTCCGTGTGGTGCACGTCGAAGTAATGCGTGCCGTCCTGCGACAACTCCACGGCCGGCCAGCGATGGCGCCGCATAAGCAGTGCGGCATCCGGACCCGGGTTGCCCTGGTTGTCTCCGGCCTGCACCCCCAGGGGCGCCAGCACGCTGGCCATGCCCGCCACCGCTGGCAGCGCTAAGGGGTTGAAGCGGCTGCGCAGCCGCCACACGCGGCCGGCACCGAAGTCGCTCTCGCCCACCAGTTGGTGGCGGATACCGGCATAGCGGGTGCCATAGTCACGCGCACCGTCAAAGCCGTTCTCCTCGTTGCCAAACAGCACCACGCGCACGGTGCGGCGCGGCCGGCGCGCGAGCTGCACGATCTGCTGAGCGGCAGCCATCACGATGGCCACGCCCGCCCCATCGTCCAAAGCGCCCTGGCCGACATCCCAGGAGTCCAGGTGGGCCCCCAGCAGGACGATCTCCTCCGGCAGCTCGCTGCCACGCACCTCGGCGATGACGTTGTGCGTGAGGGCCTCGACACCCGACACCGCCTGCACCACCAGCCGCAGCCGCAAGGGCTGGCCTGCCGCATGCAAGCGCGCCAGCACGTCGGCGTCGGGCGCGGACAGCGCGGCGGCCGGCAGCGGCGGCACGCGCGGGTCCACGCTCATCGCCCCCGTGTGCGCCACGCGGTCGCGGTCGGTGCCGATGGAGCGCAGCACCAGCGCCAAGGCGCCCTTGCGCGCTGCCTCCACCGGGCCCTGCACCCGTGCGGGCACTGCCGCGCCATAGCCGCTGCCGTCGAGGGTGCGCTCCATCTTCTGGTCGATGAAGACGATGCGGCCGCGGGCGCGGCCGGAATCGTCAGCGCGCAGCGCCGCCAGATCGGGGTAGACCGCCACATCGGCCTCCAGCCCCTCGGGCGGCGTGGCCGCGCTGTTGCCCAGCGCCACCATCACCAGGCGGCGGCGGTGCGGCGCCGTCAACTCTGCCGACCCCGGGCCGCGCTGCCAGATGCGCAAGGGCACCGGGTCAGCCCAAGCTCGGTCAAACCCCAGGCTGCGGGCCTGGCTCAGTGCCCAAGCGACGGCCCGCGCGTCGGCCTCCGAACCGGCCGGTCGGGGCCCGATCTCGGTGCACAGACTCTCCACGAGCCGCCAGGCCAGCCCATCACCCAAGGCTCTGTCACGCAAAGCCGCAGCATGCGCCAAGTCGTCTGCGGTGAAGGCCGTGGCTGACGCACCTGTTCCCGGCAATGCATCCGCCTGCGCAGGCGCTGCCTGGGCCCACGCGAACGATCCTGAAAACGACCCGTAAGCCAGCGCCACGCTCCGCCCCAAACCGAGCAGCGCACCACGCCGGCTGAGCGCAGGCCAGGACGTCACTTCGCCGTAGGCATGGCGAACTCTGCGCCCTTGCCAATGCTGTCGGGCCAGCGCTGCATCACGCTTTTTTGCTTGGTGTAAAAGCGCACGCCCTCCTCACCGTAGGCGTGCATGTCGCCAAACAGGCTGCGCTTCCAGCCGCCAAAGCCGTGCCAGGCCATGGGCACCGGGATGGGCACGTTGATGCCGACCATGCCCACCTGGATGCGGCGGGCGAACTCGCGGGCCACGCCGCCGTCGCTGGTGAAGCAGGACACGCCGTTGCCGAATTCGTGGTCGTTGATGAGCTGCACGGCTTCAGCAAAGTCCTTCACGCGCACGCAGGCCAGCACCGGGCCGAAGATCTCCTCCTTGTAGATGCGCATGGCCGGCGTGACGTGGTCGAACAGCGTGCCGCCGGTGAAGAAGCCGGCCTCGTGCCCGGGCACCTGGCAGCCCCGGCCGTCCACCACCAGCGTGGCGCCTTCCTGCACGCCCAGGGCGATGTAGCCCTCGATGCGGTCGCGCGCCTCGCGCGTGACGATGGGGCCCATCTCGGCGTCGAGCTCCATGCCGTTCTTCACCTTCAGCGCCTTCGCGCGCTCGGCCAGCAGCGGCACGATACGCTCGCCCACATCGCCCACCAGCACCGCCACGCTGATGGCCATGCAGCGCTCACCGGCCGAGCCGTAACCCGCACCGATCAGCGCATCCACCGCCTGGTCGATGTCGGCATCAGGCATCACCACCATGTGGTTCTTGGCGCCACCCAGCGCCTGCACCCGCTTGCCGTGGTGCGCGCCGGTCTCGTAGATGTACTGCGCGATCGGCGTGGAGCCCACGAAGGACACCGCCTTCACGTCCGGGTGCGTCAGCAGTGCGTCCACCACCACCTTGTCGCCCTGCACCACGCTGAAGAGCCCGTCAGGCAGGCCGGCCTGCTTGAGCAGCTCGGCCATGAACAGGGCCGGGCTGGGGTCGCGCTCGCTGGGCTTCAAGATGAAGGCGTTGCCGCAGGCCAGGGCCACGGGGAACATCCAGCACGGCACCATGCACGGGAAATTGAAGGGCGTGATGCCCGCCACCACACCGAGCGGCTGGCGCAGCGTCCAGTTGTCGATGCCGGTGGAAACTTGATCCGTGTAGTCGCCCTTCAGCAGCTGCGGAATGCCGCAAGCGAACTCCACGATGTCGATGCCGCGCATGACCTCGCCCTGCGCGTCGGTGAAGACCTTGCCGTGCTCAGCCGTGATCATGGCCGCCAGGGTGTCACGGTGCTGGTTGAGCAGCGCCAGGAAGGCGTTGATCACGCGGGCGCGGCGGATGGGGGGCGTGTCAGCCCAGGCCGGCTGCGCCTTGCTGGCGGCGGCCACGGCGGCAGCCACGTCCGCCTCGGACCCCAGCAGCACGCGCCGCGCGGCCTCGCCCGTGGCGGGGTTCCAGACGGTCTGGGACCGGGTGCCCGTGCCCGCTGAGCGGGCGCCGCCGATCCAGTGGCCAATGTCGGCGGTCGAGGTGAAAGGTTGAGGCGCGCCCATGGAGGGTCTCCTGTGTCGGGAAGGTGAAAGGGTCGGTACGAAGCGAAGGGGCAGAGTCTAGACAACTCGCCTCACCGAGGCTTGCGCCGGAGAATGCGTGCATGAACCAAGCCACCCCCCTGTCCGATGATGAAGTGAGCGAGCTGGAGCAGCTGCTCGACCGTCTGCCCGCCCCCCTGGAGCCGCTGGACATCAGCGCGCTGGACGGTTTTCTGTGCGGCGTGCTGCTGCAGCCCCAGCCCGTGCCCGCGGTGCAATGGCTGCGCTGGGTGGGCGATGTGGAAGGTCAGGCCCTGCCGCCGGGCCCGCAGGCCGAGCGACTGGCCACGCTGGCGCAGCGCCGTCACGCCGAGCTGGAACACGCCATCGCCCAGCGCCATTGGTTTGACCCCTGGGTGTTCGAGGTGGACGACGAGGACCTGGCCCCATCGGACCTCACCTTGCCCTGGGTGGCGGGCTTTGCGGCCGCGATGGACCACTTTCCTGGCCTGATGGCGCTGGACCACCCCGGTCTGCTGGAACCGCTGGCCGTGCTGTACGCCGCCTTCGACCCCGACGACCTGGAGGACGCTGACGAACTGCTGGCCTTGATCGAGACCCTGGAGCCGCCCTCCACCATGGCCGAGGCGGTGGAAGACCTGGTGCGCAGCGTGCTGCTGCTAGCCGATGTGTCCCGGCCGCGGGCCGGGCCGGGGCGCCAGGAAGGCCGGCGAGGTGCTCGCGGGCCGCAGGGCAGCCCGCGCAAGCCCCGCGGTCCAGGGCGGGGTGGTGGACGTGATGGTGGACGTGGCGGCGGAAGCGGCGGCAGAAGCGGTGGTGGACGCGGTGGCCCAGGGCGCGTTGCGTGAAGGCAACAGTTCCCGGCATCGTGTGATCTGCCGCACCTGGGCCGTCAAATTCCCGTCATCGGTGGCGGGTGAAGATACCCAGAATCAATGTGACAGTCCAACCAGCCCGGGAGCCCGCCATGAAGCCCTCAACCATCGCCGCCCGCTTGATGGAACGCCTGCGCGCAGGCCCGGTGCGTGACAGCCAGGATTGGGCGGACTACGGCACGGCGTTTGCGCTCGACCTGTCCATCGAGGCCCACCCCGGCACCGACCCGGGCGCTGGTGCATCCGGCCCGGACGCGCCGGCTTGGTGGTCGCAGCTGGCATCCCACCGGCCCGCACCGGGGCTGTGATCCGGCTGTGGGTCGCAGGGACGCGCAGACTGAACAGTTCAAATCAAAACCCTCAAGTCACGCTCTTTTGCCCGCGACCTAGAATCCTCGCATGGCACGAGGTTCATTTCGCGATCAAGTCCTGAGGGTTCGCGAAGACGCGATCGTCTCCTCCGTCAACCGATTGCTCGCCGAAAAGGGCTTTGAGCAGATGACGGTAGACGAGGTGGCGGCCGACGTGGGCATCGCCAAGGCCAGCCTCTACAAACACTTTGCTTCCAAGGAAGCCCTGGCCGCAGCCGCCATGGTGCGCGTGCTGGAGCGCACCATGGAGGTGCTGGATCAGCAGGTGGCGCGCAATGTCAGCGCCGTCGAGCGCCTGCGCGAGGTCACGCGCTGGGCGCTGCGGGTGCAGCTGGCCGGCGAGATGCCGATCCTGCCTTCACAGAACTCCAGCCTGCGCTCTGAGCTGCTGGGCCACAAGCCCTACCTGGAATTGCTGATGCAGGTCAGCGACCGCCTGGGCGAGTGGATCGTCCAGGCGCAAGGCGACGGCGACCTGGACCGCTCACTCCCGCCGGAACTGGTGCTTTACACCCTCTTCGCGCGGGCCTGCGACCCGGTGCCCGGGGTCTTGAAGTCCTCCGGCCGCCACAGCGACGAGCAGGTGGTCGACTGGGTGCTGTCCACCTGCTTCAGCGGCATCGCCACCCGGCCGAGCTGACGGCTTCAGCGCACCAGCAGCACGGGCGTCTTGCAGTGCGCCAAGACCTTGGTGGCCACCGAACCCATCACCAGGTTGCCCAGGGTGCTGTGCCCGTGCGAGCCCATGATGACCATGTCGTAGTCGCCCTTGGTGGCCGCAGCGACGATGTTGTCAGCTGCAGGGCCTGACTTGACCGAGAACTCCACCTTGAGATCGCGCTTCTTGCTGAAGAAAGTGCGGATGGGCTTGAGCACCTTCTCGGCTTCTTCTTCGTAGTAGGCCTTCAGCGTCATCTTGTCGATGACGGCAGCAGCGCGCGGCGGCACGGCAGGCACCGAGTAAAACACCGTGTACTGGTGTGCGCCCCCCAACCATTCGTCATGGGCAGCCAGATAGCCCAGCATGCGCTTGGTGTAAGAGCTGCCATCCACGGCGACAAGAATCTTCATTGAGGTGTTCTCCAGATAGAGGCCGAATCATCTGCATCGGCAGGTCAGCGGGCGGTGCCGCACTCGATGCACTCGCTCCTCTGCCTAGAGTATCTCCGCGCCAGGCTGTTTGCCTCTTGTCGCAGGTCAACCCTGGGGACGATGGGCCTACACCTCGATGAGCCGGTTGGGATCGAAGCCCGTGGACTCGCCCTTCTTGGCCAGGCCTCGGGCCTGACACACCACCCGGGTCGGCGCACGGCCGGGGCGGTCGACCAGGTAGTCGTGCCGGCAATGCAGATGGCCATGGATCCACAGGTCGGCCCGTGGTATCAGGTCGTCATCGGCGTTGCAAAAGCTCGCCGTCCCCGGCTGGCGGCCGTAGCGCGGGTCTGCACTGCGCAGGCTGGGCGCAAAGTGAGTGATCACCACCGTGGCTTGGACCGGCTCCGGGGCTCGCAGGCCCAGCGCCTGCTCCAGCCAGGCGCGGCAGGCCTGGCCCTCGGCGCGCAGGGCCGCCGTGTCCAGGGGGCGGCCGCCCAGGGCGGAGCCCATCTTCTTCAGGTAGTAGCCGGCCGCCCGCTCGGCCTTGGGCCGGCCTTTCTCCCCAAAGAGATCAAAGTCGCTCCAGCGCGTGGCGCCCAAGAAGCGCACGCGCCGCCCGGCGCTGTCGGTGAGCACCGCCTCCTCACGCTGCAGCAGGCGGATGCCTAGGGCCGCGCAGGCCTCGCGCAGGGGCCCCCAGGCGGCATGCAGGTCCCGGCCATCGAACTCGTGGTTGCCCGCCACCATCAACATGGGCACGGGCCAGCCGGCAAAGCGCTGCAGGCCGGCCCAGGTGCTGTCGATGTCGCCCGCCAGCACCAGCAACTCCGCCCCCGGCACAGGCTGGGGGTCGAAGGCCTCGGTTTCGAGGTGAAGGTCTGACAGGATCTGGAGCTTCACCGGGCGGTCAAGCCGCCAGGCGCTGCTCGATCTTGGCCTTGGTAGCCGGCAGTTCGGCGGGCAGGCCGTGGGCCAGCTGGGTGAAGAGCTCCTGGTGCAAGACCAGTTCCTGCTGCCAGGCCGCGGGCTCGATGCCGATCACGCTGTCGAACTGGTCGCGCGTGAAGGCCAGGCCGTCCCAATGCAGGTCTTCGTAGCGCGGGCTGGTGCCGATGGCGTGCTCCACACCGCCGGCCGTGCCGTCGATGCGGCCCAGCATCCAGGCCAGCACGCGCATGTTCTCGCCGTAGCCGGGCCAGACGAACTTGCCGTCGGCGCCCTTGCGGAACCAGTTCACGCAGAAGATGGCCGGCAGCTTCACGCCGTGGCCGTTGAGTTTGTCGCCCAGGTGCAGCCAGTGGCCGAAGTGCTCGGCCATGTTGTAGCCGCAGAAGGGCAGCATGGCAAACGGGTCGCGCCGCACCACGCCCTGCGCGCCAGCGGCGGCGGCGGTGGTCTCGCTGCCCATGGTGGCGGCCATGTAGACGCCTTCCACCCAGTCGCGCGCCTCGGTCACCAGCGGCACGGTGGTAGAGCGCCGGCCGCCAAAGATGAAGGCGTCAATCGCCACGCCGGTGGTGGAGTCCCACTCCGGGTCCAGCACCGGGTTGAGGGTGGAAGCCACGGTGAAGCGGGCGTTGGGGTGCGCGGCCGGCCGGGGCTTGCCATTGTCGGCGTTGGCGCGGGCGATCTCGGGCGTCCAGTCGCGGCCCTGCCAGTCGATCAGGTGGGCCGGCAGCTCGTCGGTCATGCCCTCCCACCACACGTCGCCGTCATCGGTGAGCGCCACGTTGGTGAACACCACGTCACGCGTGAGCGAGGCCATGCAGTTGGGGTTGGTCTTGTCGTTGGTGCCGGGAGCCACGCCGAAGTAGCCGGCCTCGGGGTTGATGGCGTGCAGGCGGCCATCGGCACCGGGCTTGATCCAGGCGATGTCGTCGCCGATGGTCGTGACCTTCCAGCCCTCAAAGCCCGCCGGGGGCACGAGCATGGCGAAGTTGGTCTTGCCGCAGGCGCTCGGGAAGGCGGCGGCCACGTGGTACTTCTTGCCCTGGGGCGAGGTGACGCCCAGCACCAGCATGTGCTCGGCCAGCCAGCCCTGCTCGCGCCCCATGGTGGAGGCGATGCGCAGCGCAAAGCACTTCTTGCCCAGCAGCGCGTTGCCGCCGTAGCCCGAGCCGTAGCTCCAGATCTCGCGCGTCTCGGGGTAGTGGACGATGTACTTGGTCTTGTTGCAGGGCCAGGCCACGTCTTGCTGGCCGGGCTGCAAGGGCGCGCCCACCGTGTGCACGCACGGCACGAAGGCGCCATCCTCGCCCAGCAGGTCATACACCGCGCGCCCCATGCGCGTCATGGTGCGCATGCTGATGACCACGTAGGGGCTGTCAGTCAGCTCCACCCCAATGTGGGAGATGTGCGAGCCCAGCGGGCCCATGGAGAACGGCACCACGTACAAGGTGCGGCCCTGCATCGCGCCCTTGAACAAGGCCTGGTCGCCCGTCTGCAGCAGCTCGCGCATCTGCCCCGGGTCCATCCAGTTGTTGGTGGGGCCGGCGTCTTCCTGACGCTGGCTGCAGATGTAGGTGCGGTCTTCCACACGGGCCACGTCGCTGGGGTCGCTCCAGGCCAGGAAGCTGTTGGGACGCTTGGCCGGATTCAGCCGGCGCATGGTGCCGGCGGCCACCAGCTGGTCGCACAGGCGCTCGTACTCTTCCTGACTGCCGTCGCACCAGACGACATCGGCCGCCTGCGTGAGCGCGGCGATCTCGGCCACCCAGGCGGTGAGCCGGGCGTGTTTCACATGGGAAGGAGCGTTCAGGCGCAGGCCCGACATCTGAGGGTGGTTCATGGGAGAGACTTCAGGAGGTTGGAAATTCGGTTTCGGGCCAATTTCCGGGAGCACCTTCGGTGCGTACCTGGAAACTCGCCCGAGACCGCCTGTCCTGACCTTTGAACCGGCCCGATGCTGCGGGGGACCGGATTGTCGGGTCAATGTAATCACACCGTAACCTCAAGGATCAACCAAACTATGCAAGAAACGCATACGGTTATGCCGCAAGCAGCGGCGACTGAAGCGGGCTGGGCGGAAGCGGCGTGATGAAGGTCCTGAGTGTGAACACCGGGCGCGCCGTGGCGCGGCAGATCAACGGCCGGCGGGTGATGACCGCCATAGGCAAGCTGCCGCAGTCAGGGCCGGTCGCCGTGGGCGCCACCGGCCTGGCAGGCGACGAGCAGGCTGACTTGAGCGTGCACGGCGGGCGCTCCAAGGCGGTCTACGCCTACGGCAGCGGGCACTACGCCTTCTGGCAGACCGTGCGGGCGCAAGCCCGGGTGTCGCTGTGGGATGAGCCCCTGCCGCCAGGCTCTCTGGGGGAGAACCTCACGGTGGAGGGCTTGGACGAAGCGCTGCTGTGGATCGGCGACCGGCTGGTGCTGCCCGGCTGCGTGCTGGCCGTGAGCGAACCCCGCACGCCCTGCTTCAAGTTTGCGGCCGCCATGGGCTTTGCGCAGGCCGGCAAGCTGATGAACCAGAGCGGCTACTGCGGCACCTACCTGGCCGTCATCGAGCCCGGCACGGTGCAAGCTGGGGACCCGGTCCGCCTGGAACCCGGCCCACGCGAAGTGAACCTGCGCGAGCTTTTCAGGGCGCGGGTCAGGTAGCGGCGGGCAGCCCCAGGCGCCGCGACTCCCACACCCACAGGCGCTCGGTGGCCACCAGCACCACCACAAAGCGGATGACGTGCAGCGCCGTGACCGTGGGCACGCCCAGTTGCAGCACCTTGGCGGTGATGCACATCTCCGCGATACCACCCGGAGAGGTGCCCAGCACCAGCGTGGCCGGGTTGAGCCCCGTCCAACGGGCCAGCGCCCAGGCGAACAGCGCCGAGGCGATGATCATCACCAGTGTGCCCACCCCCACCGCCGCCAGCCACCGCGGCGCCGCGCGCACGAAGCCGGGCGTGAAACGCACCCCCAGCGCCACCCCGATGAAAAGTTGGCCCGCGTTGGACAAGGGCTTGGGCAGGGACGTGAACTCCACGCCGCTGGCCGTCAAGACGATGGTCACGCCCAGGGCACCCAGCACCCAGGGGTTGGGGCCGCCCAGCCGCCAGACGAGGGCAATGCCCGCAGCCGTGCAGGCCAACAGCCCGAGCAGACCCTCCAGCCGAAAAGCCTGGACGGCGGGTGCGCTCAGGTCGGTGCCGTGGACGCCAGACCACTGCAGGGCAAAGGGGATGGTCATCACCACCAGCATCAGGCGCAGGGAGTGGCAGGCCGCCACCAGGTCCACACGGCCTCCGCGCCGGTCGGCCATCAGCGCCATCTCCGAGGCGCTACCAATGGCCGCGGCAAAGAAAGCCGTCTCGCGCCGCATCCCCGGCTGCGCGCCTTGGGCCCACCACAGCCAGCGGTAGAAGCCGTAGCCGATCAGCAGGGCCCAGGCCACCGCCAGCGCGATGGGCAGCGCCAGGCCCGGCAGCAGGGCCACCACCTGCGGGGTGAAGTACAGACCCAAGGCCGTGCCGATGGTCCACTGGCCGACGTTGCGCAGCACCGGCGCTGAGCGCACAGGCAGGCCCACCAGGGCGGCCACGGCCGTGGCCATCAAGGGGCCGATCATCCAAGGCAGCGGCGTGCGCAGGGCCTCGCAGGCCAAGGCGGCCACCCAGGCCAGGCCCAGCGTGGCCAGCAGCCACAGGCCGCGCCACCCGGCCGCGGCGCTGAACGCCGACGGCGAGGTCAATCCGCAGCCGCCGGGGCGCCGGGCGCAGCGGCCTCGGCATAGTCGGTGTAGCCCGCCGCGCCACCGCCGTAGTAAGTCTTGCGGTCCGACGGGCTCCACGGCAGGTCTTCGCGCAAGCGACGGCCCAGGTCCGGGTTGCCGATGAAAGGCCGGCCGAAGGCCACCAGGTCAGCCTGCCCCGAGGCCACGGCCTGCAGGGCCATCGCGCGGTCATAGCCGTTGTTGACCATCCAGGGGCCACCAAAGGTCTGGCGCAGCGCGGCGTAGTCGAAAGGTGCGATGTCACGCGCGCCGCCGGTCTGGCCCTCCACCACGTGCAGGAAAGCCAGCCGCTGCGGCGCCAGGCGCTGCACCATGCGCTCCACCACGCGCCCGTAGGTCTGCTGCGGCTGGCTGTCCTGACCGGAATCGTTGACCGGGCTCACGGGCGACAGGCGCACCCCTGTGCGGCCAGCGCCGGCTTCCGCGGCCACTGCGGCCACCACTTCGGTCAGCAAGCGCGTGCGGTTTTCCAGAGCGCCGCCCCATTCGTCCGTGCGGTCGTTCACGTTGTCACGCAAGAACTGGTCAAGCAGGTAGCCGTTGGCCGCGTGGATCTCCACGCCGTCAAAGCCGGCGTCAATGGCGCAGCGGGCGGCGTGGGCGTAGTCGGCCACCAGGGCTGCGACCTCCTCGCTGCGCAAGGCGCGTGGCGCCGAGCAGGGGTGGAGCTCGCCCGCGATCCAGGTGCGGACCTGGGCCGCACGGGCCGTGGACGACACCGGAGCACCCCCGTCCGGCTGCAAGCTCGTGTGCGAGATGCGCCCCACATGCCACAGCTGGCACACGATGCGGCCGCCGCGCGCGTGCACCGCGTCGGTCACTTGGCGCCAGCCGTCCACCTGAGAGCGGCTGTAGATGCCGGGCGTGTCGCCGTAGCCCTGGGCCTGCGGGCTGATCTGCGCCGCCTCGCTGATGAGCAATCCGGCCCCAGTGTCGGGGTCGGCCCGCTGGCCGTAGTAGGTGGCCATCAAGGCGGTGGGCACGCCGCCGGGCGCCCGGTTGCGGGTGAGCGGCGCCATGACGATGCGGTTGGCCAGGTCGATGTCGCCCAGGCGGATGGGGTCGAAGAGGGTGGGCATGGGGTGTGCGGGGCCGCCAGCGGCCATGGGCATGCAGATCGGCGCATTCTCGGGCCGCGCGCCAGCGCGTACAGTCCACCCCCCATGCTCGCCTACCGACACGCCTTCCACGCCGGCAACCACGGCGATGTGCTCAAGCACATCGTGCTGATGCTCGTGCTGCGCTACATGAACCAGAAGGAGAAGGGCTGGCGATTCGTGGACACGCATGCCGGCGCGGGCGGCTACTCGCTGCACAGCACCTATGCCAAGAAGAACGCCGAATTCAACGAGGGTGTGGGGCGCTTGTGGGGCCGCACGGACGTGCCGCCGGCGGTGGCCGACTATCTCGACTTGATCCGCCAGTTCAACGGCAGCAACACCCTCAAGCAGTACCCCGGCTCGCCAGCGATCGCCAACGCGCTGTGCCGCGAGCAGGACCAACTGCGCCTGTTCGAGATGCACCCGACCGACTACCGGGTGCTGGCCTCCTACCTGGCCGAGGAGCCGGGCGTGGAGGTGAAGATGAGTGACGGTTTCGAGGGTCTGAAGTCACGCCTGCCGCCGCCCACGCGGCGTGGCGTGGTGCTGATGGACCCGAGCTACGAGCTCGACCGCGACTACTCCGCCGTGGTCGCGGCCCTGCGCGACGGCATGCAGCGCTTTGCCGACGGCACCTTCATGGTCTGGTACCCGGTGGTGGGCAAGCTGCCCGCGGTGCAACTGCCCAAGCGGCTGAAGGCGCTGGCGCCCAAGCGCTGGGTGCATGCGCGCTTGACGGTGCAAAAGCTCGACGCCCGCGGCTTTGGCATGGCCGGCAGCGGCGTCTTCATCATCAACCCGCCGCACACCCTGCACGCCGAACTCAACACCCTGCTGCCCTGGCTGCACGAGGCGCTCAAGCAGTTCGACGGCGGCGGCTGGGTGCTGGAGCAGAAGGCAGACTAACCCACCCCGCGGGCCCGGTCTTCCTTGAACTGCAGGCGGAAAGCCTCGAAGCGGCCCTCATCCAGCGCGGCACGCACCTCGCTCATCAGGTTCACGTAGTAGTGCAGGTTGTGGATGCTGGCCAGCATGGGGCCGAGCATCTCGCCACAGCGGTCCAGGTGGTGCAGGTAGGCGCGGCTGAAGCCGCCGCTGACGGTGCCATCAGGCCGGGTGTGGCCGCCGCAGGTGTAGCAGGCGCAGGTGGGGTCCAGCGGCCGCTCGTCGCTCTTGTGGCGGGCGTTGCGGATCTTCAGGTCGCCAAAGCGGGTGAAGAGGTGGCCGTTGCGCGCGTTGCGCGTGGGCATGACGCAGTCGAACATGTCCACGCCGCAGGCCACCCCGTCCACCAGATCCTCCGGCGTGCCCACGCCCATCAGGTAGCGCGGCTTGTGGTCAGGCAGGCGGTGCGGCGTGTGCGCCATGATGCGCAGCATCTCGTCCTTGGGCTCGCCCACGCTCACGCCGCCGATGGCATAACCAGGGAAGTTCAGCTCGGTCAAGGCGTTCAGCGACTCCTCGCGCAGGTGCTCGAACATGCCGCCTTGCACGATGCCGAACAGGGCGTTGGGGTTTTCCAGCCGCGCAAACTCGGCCTGGCTGCGCCGGGCCCAACGAAGGCTGAGCTCCATCGATGAGCGGGCTTCCTTCTCGGTGGTGAGGTGCCCCTTGGTTTCGTAGGGCGTGCACTCGTCGAACTGCATGACGATGTCGGAGTTCAGCACCGTCTGGATCTGCATGCTCACCTCGGGGGTGAGAAAGAGCTTGTCGCCGTTGACGGGGGAGGCGAACTTCACACCCTCCTCGCTGATCTTGCGCATCTCGCCCAGGCTCCAGACCTGGAAGCCGCCGCTGTCGGTGAGGATGGGCTTGTCCCAGCGCTCGAAGCCGTGCAGCCCGCCGAAGGACTTCATGATGTCCAGCCCGGGCCGCATCCACAGGTGGAAGGTGTTGCCCAGGATGATCTGCGCGCCCATCTCCTCCAGGCTGCGCGGCATCACCCCCTTGACCGTGCCGTAAGTGCCCACGGGCATGAAGATGGGCGTTTGAACGACCCCGTGGTTGAGCGTCAGGCGGCCGCGACGGGCCAGGCCCTCGGTGCGCAGGAGG
>Ga0209985_10001698_pt1 | contig 21044 bp, 23 predicted proteins | sample NOAtaG_FD_187305 | JGI IMG/M metagenome (GOLD analysis project Ga0209985, IMG submission 187305) | Freshwater lake microbial communities from Lake Erie, under a cyanobacterial bloom - NOAA_Erie_Diel6S_1000h metaG (SPAdes) (version 2) | ecosystem: Environmental > Aquatic > Freshwater > Lake ...
GCTGGCGCGATCTGCTGCGCAGCAGCCACGCCCTGCGCCTTTCTACCGTGGAGCGGGCCGAGCTCGCGCACGTGCTCGATGAGCTGCAACACTTCGCGGTGCATGGGCCGATCCCGACGACGCCGGGGGGCGCGTGAACTGGATCAGAATCACCGTGGATATGCCTGACGATCCACGCATTGGTCGCATCGCGGCGGCGGCGCAAATCAGTCCCGACGAAGCGGCCGGCAAGGTGCTGCGGGTGCTGTGCAAGCTGCCAGCCCACGCCCGCGACGGCGATGTCTCAACCGTGCCCGACGAGGTGCTTGAAACGTGGGCGAACTGGCGAGGCAAGGCGTCACGCTTTGCCAGCGCATTCCGGGCTGAACTGTGCGACGACACCGGCAAGGTCCGGTCATGGGAGAAGCACAACGGCGCCGCGATCCGCGAGTCGGATCGGACAAAGGAACGCGTGAAAGAGTGGCGAGACGGGAAGAAGCGAACGGGTGATGTTACGGGTAACGTACGGGGTAACGAACGCCGTACGTTACCGGTAGACGGGACGGGACGGGAGATAACTACAGCGCCATCTAGCGATGCCGCTGTAGTTCGCGGCGGCGCGGCCGATTGGGTGCCCCTGCACTTCCCTGACCCGGCGCACCAGCAGGCCGTCTCAGGCTACATCCGGGCGCACCAATTCCCCGACGCCTTGCGGGCGACGCTGACGGCCATCGCGTCCGGACAGGGCGCCCCGAACGGCCAGCCCGTGCCCTGGGCGACGATCGGGCAGGCCGTGGTCGAGATGCAGAGCGCCGGCGCCCGGTTCAGCGCCAGCGCGCTGCGCGGGTTCATCGGGCGACTGTGCCAGGCGAGTGCCGACGTCACGTGGGACGACATCTTCCGCAGCGCGAGCGCCCCGGAGGCCAGCCATGTGGCCTAGTGGCATGAGCCCCGAGCGCCGCCACGCGATGGGCGCGGTGTTTCGCACGCTCGCCAGCCGGTGGCCCAAGGTGTTCTCGGCCGGCCGCGTCAGCGAGCTGGTGCCGGTGTGGGCCGCCGCGCTCGAGTACGTGCCGACGGACGTCCTCGAGCCCGCCGCGTTGCAGTTCTGCGCCGAGTCGACCGGCAGCTATGCCCCGTCGCCGCCCGAGTTCTCGCGGTTCGCCAAGGCCCTGCACCGGCGCCACAGCGCCACGAGCCCCGCTGCGGCGCCGGTCGAAATGCCGACGCCAGACATCGGCAAGGACCTGCCCCGCATCGAGAAGCTGTCGGAATGGGCGTACCGGCAGCTCGGCACGTGGCCGCTCGTCTCGGAGGTGTGGGCGCTGCTCAACGAGACCGCGCCCGACGCCACGCATCGCCAGGGCGTGCGGGACGGCACGATCGACCGCGAGATCTTCCGCGAGGCGGTCGCCGCGGTGCAGCAGGGCCGGCGGGTCATGAAGCGCGGCCCGTTGGGCACGATGGCGGGCGCCGCATGACGCGCCCGCTGTTCGCCCGCGCCCGCAGCCTGCCCCGCGCGAAAGGGGCAAGGCCCCGCCCTGCCACCGAACGCATGAACAAGGGGGAAACCCTGTATGCCGAGCATTTGGACCGCCTGCGGGCCGCTGGCGCGGTTTCCGCGTGGTGGTATGAGCCGCTCAACTGGCGGATGGCCGACAACACGTACTACCGCCCCGACTTCCTCGTGATGCGGGACGACGGGGCGCTCGAGCTGCACGAGGTGAAGGGGCGCAAGAACGGCAAGGACGGGAAGCCCGACACGTTCTGGAAGGAGGAGGACGCCTGGCTCAAGCTCAAGATCGTGGCCGAGCAGGCGCCGTTCCCGCTGTGCGTCGTCTGGCCGCGGCGGGATGGCGGCTGGCAAATCGAGACCGTCTGAAAATTTTCAACACCGGGGGGGGGATGGACATCAGCCTGAAGGTGGAAGGCACCGAGAAGGTGCAGTGGATGCTCGCAGGGCTTGGCAAGAAAGCCTCGAAGGTCGCCGTGACCACGTGGGCGAACTGGGTCGGCATCGAGGCGCAAAGCGAGATGCGCCGGCAGATCGGCACGCGGTTCAGCTTCCGCGGCACCAAGGACGGCTTCGAGAAGGCCATCGTGTTTCAGCAGGCGACCCAAGGCGGAAGCAAAGCGCAGAAGGCCGTGCTGAAGGTGGGCGGCCCTGGTGGGTTCAGTGGCTCACGCACGCAGAAGCTCGGGGTGATCTTGGCCCGACACGAGGAGGCCGAGACCCGCACGGAATCGGGGCAGACGTTCTACGACGGACGCGGACGCGCCATGACGGGGCTCGGCTACTTCGTGCCGGCCAATGGGCTGCGGACCAGCAGCACCAACCCGCCACGCTCGCTCTACCCCCGCAACATCGGGGCAGCGATGCGACGCGACGTCGATGGGAACTACTTCCTCGCGAAAGGCACGAAGAAAGGAAGCAAGGCGAAGGGCTCTGGTGTGTCCTTCTTCGCCACGCGCAACGGCATCTTCAAGCGTCGACACACGGGATTCGGGCGGGCCGACGTGCAGGCGATCTGGTGGTTCGCGCGACGGGTCCGCACCCCCGCACGCCTGCGCCTGTGGGAGACGGCCGAGCAGGTGTTCCAAGCGCGAGCCGTTGCATTGGGCGTGCAGGCCATCGAGGAGACGCTGTTCCGCGAGCTGAACCAGCTCGGCGAGTTCCGGACGCGGTGAGGACGCGATGACCATAGAACGAACGGCCAACGTCGATGGGTCCCTGTTGGCCGGGGGGCCATCGGGGACATCCGCAGACCGCAATAGCGGGGCTGAGTGTGCTACTGAAAACCCCGTTGCATTTGCACGAAAGAAGCTCAATCGGTCCAAGTTGGCCGAGATTGAGTCGATGTTCGTGCGAGGTGTGCCGGTTTCCGAGATAGCTGCGGCCTTTTCGATTACGACGCATGGTGTCTGGTACCACGCCACGCAGAAAGGGTGGAAGCGTCCCCGCAAGCCGTGGGCGGCAGAGGCTCAACAACTCTTTGAGTCTGGCGCCACATGCCGTGAGATTGGCTCACGCGTTGGCGTTGCAGAGAAGACAGTGATGCAAGAGGCTTCTTCTCAGGGTTGGCAGCGTTGCGCCCCCCGCTGCTACAAGTGCAATGCCGAGGTCCCTCTAAGCAAGAAGCGGAACAGCGCTGACCGGCGCGTGTGCCGTCCGTGTGAGGTCCAATACTATCGCGAGAAGGCAAAGCGTCGTAAGGATCAGTTTCCGGAAGACGTAAAGCGCTATCGCCAAGCGTATAAGGCTAAACTGCACGCGAGTGGGAAGCGGAAACCCATGTCGTTATTGCAATACGAGTATGCGGGCCGCAGAGAATCGCGACGGCAGCGCGCCGACGTGCAGCGCGGACGATACATGACGTTTGGAGAACCGCCGATTAACCAAGCCGGAGCGCTCGCGATTTTGCAGGCCACACTCCGCAAGCTGCTAGCAACGCGATGCGAGGGCCAAGGGCTGAAGTTGGATTCTGTTGAGTACCGAGCGCGCTACAATGCCGATCCGGCCTTCCGCGAGCGCGAGCGCCTGCGCACCTCGGGCAAGCGGTGGGGCAATCGAGCCGACGGGCGGGATGATGGCACGCTGACCAAAGATGCGGTGCGTCGCCTATTCGCTAAGGCCAAAAAGTGCCCGTACTGCTGGCAGCCCATGAAGTCGCAGGACAAGAGTCTTGACCACATGGAGCCACTTTCGCTCGGTGGCTGGCACTCGCTGAACAACGTGTTGGTATGCTGTCGCCGGTGCAACAGCCGGAAAAGCGATAGTCCGTGGATTGAATGGCTGGGAAAGATTCCCGCTGCGTGCGAGAAAGCATTACGGGAGACCGCCGCATGACCGAACGGTGGATCGGCCTGAACGAACTGGCCGATGAAACGGGCATGAGCGTCCGGAACCTGCAATACCTTCGGGTGCAGGAGCCGGGCGTGCTGATCACGCGCCAGCGTGGGAGCCTGACGCAGTACAAGCAGCCCGACTGCGCCATCGCCTTGCGGAAGCGCGAAGCCGAAAAGGCGCGAAAAGAACACGCCCCCACCGTCAGCCTCGACGAAGCCCGCACCCGCAAAGCGCTGGCCGAAGCCGAGCTGGCCGAGATGGAGCTGGCGGTGCGTCGCGGGGACTTCGTGGCCGTGTCCGACTACGAGTCGGCGCTCGCGCGGGTGCTTGATCGGCTGATGGCGCGGCTGCGGGCCATGCCGGTGCGGCTGTCGCACCTCGGCGACGAGTGTGAAGCGGCGGTCGAGAGCGAGGTCGAAGCCGTCGTGGTCGAGCTGTCGCAGATGGACGAGGACGTGATCGAGGAACCGCAGCCGACGCAGCAGGTGGCCGCGTGATCGCCACCCACCCCGCCGGCCGCGCCGCGCTGAACCGCGTCTCGCGTGAGCGGTTCCGGCGCCACTGCCGCCCGCTGCCGCGGCTCACGATGTCGCAGTGGGCCGAGCGCTATCGGGTGCTGTCGCCGGAAGCGACGGCCAACCACGGCCCGTGGCGGAACGACATCGCGCCCTATCTGGTCGAGATCATGGACGCGCTGAGCGACCGCGTGACGCAAGAGGTGACGTTCGTCGCGCCGTCGCAGAGCGGGAAGTCGGAAGTGCTGCTCAACGCCATGGGCTACTTCATGCATCAAGAGCCGAGCCCCATGATCGTGGTGCAGCCGACCACCGAGACGGGCGAGGCGTTCTCGAAGGACCGCATCGCGCCGATGATCCGCGATTGCGCTGCACTTGGGCGCTTGGTGGGACCGGCGCGCAGCCGCGACAGCAACAACACTATCAGCTCGAAAGCGTACCCGAACGGGCAGCTCGACATCGTGGGGTCCAACGCACCCTCTGGGCTGGCGATGCGGCCTAAACGGTTCATTGCGCTCGATGAACGCGACCGCCACAGCGCGAACGCCGGCGGCGAGGGCGACGTGAAGCGCATCGTCTACGCCCGCACGCGCTCGTACCAGCGGCGGCGGAAAATCTACGAGGTGTCGAGCCCGACCGACGACGAGTCGTCGCTGATCTGGCCGAGCTACCTTGAGGGGACGCAGGAAGTCTTTGAGGTGCCCTGCCCCGCGTGCGGCGTGTTTCAGACGCTCGAGTTCGAGCGGCTGCGCTGGACGCTGGACCCGGCGGGCGCGGTCCATCCGGCGTCGGTGCAGTACCACTGCGCTTCGTGCGAGACGCCGATCCCGACCACGGCCAAGGGGCGAATGCTGCGGGGCGGCCGGTGGCGGGCCACGGCCGTCCCGCGGGTGCCGCATAAGCGCTCGTTCTGGCTGCACGGTCTGTGCGCGGCGTTCGCGCTGTGGGAAGAGGTGGCGCAGGAGTTCGTCAGCGCCAACAGCCAGAGCGACCCGGCCAAACGCGCGATGCAGCTCCGGGCGTTCTTTAACACGACGCTCGGCGTGCTGTTCAAGGACCAGCAGCAAGAGACGCAGAAGACCACGCTGCTGGCCCGCGCGCGGCGCTACGACGGCGGCAGCGGCGACGATCCGGTGCGGTTCCACGTGCCCCGCGAGGCGGCCATTCTCACCGCCGGCGTGGACGTCCAGCACGATCGCTTCGAGGTCATCGTGCGCGCCTGGGGCGTCGGCGAGACGTCGTGGCTGATCGAGCGGGCGATCCTGCGCGGGGATACCACGCAGGACAGCACCTGGGCGGCGCTCGACGACTACCTCACCGCGCGCCGCTGGACGCACGAGACCGGGGCGGCGATGACGATCCGCGCGGCCACGGTGGACGCGGGCGACGGCGCGATGTCGAAGCGGGTGTACCAGTTCTGCGCCCCGCGGCTGCACCGGCACGTGTACGCCATCAAGGGCTCGAGCAACGAGACGGCGCCGCTCATTCCGGCCAAGCCGACGAAGGTCAAGCCGGGGCGCCTGTACGTCTGCGGTGTGAACGCGGCGATGGATGTCTTCAATCGGCGGCTCAACGCCGACACCGTGGGGACGGGCTACCTGCACCTCAACGACTACGCCAGCGAGGACTACGTGACCCAAGTGCTGTCGATGCGGCGGGTGATCAACCCGAGGACGCGGAAGCGCCGGTGGGAAGCCACGCCAGGCGTGCGCAACGAGGCGGCCGACTGCGAGGTGTACGCGTATCTCGCGCTGCTGCTCGGCCCCGTGCCGGTGGCGAGTCTCGCGGGCGAGGTGGCAAAGCTAGGCGAGGCCGTCATGAAGGCGCCCGAGCCCGCGCCCGTGAAGCCGGCGCCGGTCGCCAAGCCCGCGTCGGCGTGGCTGCCGCGCCGCGGCAAGGGGTGGCTATGAGCGGCGTGCCGACGGTGGTCGAGCAGGCGCTCTCGGACGTCGAGCTGCCGCACGTGTGCCGCCTCGCGATGTGGCATTTGCGCGCGCGGCTGGACGGCCTGCACTACATCGAGGTGAAGGTGGCGTCGCTGGCCGCCGAGATGCGGGTGAAAGAGCGCACCGCGCTGCACGCGCTCAACCGCCTCGTGCTGGCCGGCTACCTCGACGAGCACGCCCGGCAGCGCCCCCGCGCGTTTCGGCTGCCGTGGGCCCGTCTTGAGCACGAGAAGCTGCGCCGATCGGCTTAACCGGCCCCGGCTTGCGGTAGTCCCGCGCCTGCCCTGTAGGTTGCCGCGCGTGGGGGCGGCAGTATGCACCCGTGCCCACGCTTACCGCGGTGCCCGACACGATCACGGCCGGCGACAGCTACGCAATCACGCTGTCGCTGTCCGACTACCCTGCCACGGCTGGCTGGTCGCTGTCCTACGCGCTGGCCGGGGCGGCGGTGCTGACCGTCACGAGCACCGCGAGCGGCGCCAATCACCTGCTGACGCTCACGGCCGCCCAGACGGCCAGCCTCGGCGCCGGCCTGTACCAGTACCGCGTCCGCGCGGCGCAGGGCAGCACGGTGGAAACGGTGACCACGGGCACCTGCACCGTCGTGGCCGACGTCGGCGCGCTGGCGGCGGGTGAGGGCGTCTCGTACTGGCAGTGCCTGAAGGACGCGGCGCAGGACGCGCTCTTGGCGATGGTCACGGGCGGCGGTGTCCAGATGGTCGCCATTGCGGGGCGGCAGACCATGTTCCGCAGTCCAGACGACCTGCGCCGCCTGATCGCCGAGTGCAATACGCACCTGAACGCCGCCCGCTATCAGACGTTTGGGACGCCGGTGCGCTTTGACGTGGTGGGGATGCGATGAGCCTGCGCGCGCGGCTCCGCTACCTGTCCGCCGCGCTCACAGGGCGCACGGGTGCCCCCAAGGTGCGCACCTACGGCGGGGCGGCGCAGCAGCGCATCGTCGGGCGCTGGTTTGCTGAACTCGCCGATGCGAACGAGGAATTGCGGCTGAGTTTGGCCGACCTGCGGGCGCGTTCGCGTCAGCTCGTACGCGACAACGGCGAAGCCGCCGGGCTGCTGCTCGACTTCGAGGCCGACATCGTGGGGGCGGCGGGCGCTCGACTCCAGTTCCGCGCCCGCCGGCCGCGAGGCGCGCCGCTCGACCCGCTCAACGATCGCATCGAAGCGCAGTGGGCACTCTGGGGGCATCGCGACCGCTGCACGCTGGCCGGCGATTTCTCGTTTCCCGCGATGCAGCGGTTCATGGTGCGAAGCGTCATTCAGGACGGCGAGTTTCTGGCGCTCCGTATTCGCGATCCGCGGTTGCCGTTTGGCTACGCGTTGCAACCGCTCGACCCCGATCAACTGGACGAAGACGCCAACCGCGCCGCCAACGGGTCGGAAAATGCCGTCATCATGGGCGTGGAAGTCGACGCCAACTCGCGCCCCGTGGCGTACCACATTTGGGATCGGCATCCAACACTGGCAAGCCGCCGCAAGGAGCGTGTTCCGGCCGCCGACGTGCTGCATGTTTTCAAACGCACGCGCGTGGGGCAGCGCCGCGGCATTCCGTGGTTTGCGCCCGCGCTGGTGACGTGGAAGCTGGGAGACCGCTACACCGAGGCCGAACTGTATCAGTCGCTGCTCGCGGCGGCGCAGGGCGGATTCTTTGTCAACAAGGACGGCGGCGGCTTCGACATCCCGAAGGATGCCGAGGGGAATCCCGTGCCGCTGGTCATGGAAGCGGAGCCCGGTGCGGCCCGCGTGCTGCCCGGTGGCTACGAGTTCCAGGCGTGGGAGCCCAAGCACCCGACGGCGAACTATGCCGGCTTCATGAAGGTCGTCAAGCGCGGCATCGCGCGCGCTTTTGGGCGGTCCTACGCGTCGCTGACCGGCGATCTGTCCGAGGTGAACTTCTCCTCGATGCGCACCGACCGCGTGCGCGAAATGGCGCAGAGCCGGATGCATCAGCACGACCTACTGGTCGAACAGTTTTGTGCGCCAGTGTTTGCGGATTGGGTGCGGATGGCGTCGCTGACCGGCGCGATCGGGGCGATCCCGTACGATGCCGCGACCATGACGCAGTACGCGACGTGGATGTGTACCGGCTGGCCGTGGATTGATCCGGTGAAGGACGCGACGTCGGCGCTGATGGAGCTCAACATGGGCACCACCAGCCCGCAGCGGATTTGCGCGGAAAAGGGGCGCGACTACTACGAAGTCATTGACGAGATCGCGGACGCGCGCGACTACGCGCTCGCCAAGAACGTCACGTTGGACGCCGTACCGCTGGCGATTCAAGTCAGCGCCGACGCGAGTCCGCTCGAGGATGAGACCACGACGACGGGGCGCGTGTTGCCGCTCCGTAAGGAGAGCGCATGACGCAGGACAACCCGTTCGCGCCGGAGACGCGGGAGAACCCCGCCGGATTCCGCACGCGCGAGTTCACCATGCAGATCGAACAGCGCGCGGCCGATACGCCGGCCGACGCGCCGCTGCGCATTGCCATTTCCAGCGAGGCCGCCGTGCCCCGCTACGATTGGCGCACGGGCGAAGAGTATGACGAGGTGCTCGACCACGGCCCAGACGGGGTGGACTTGAGCTATGCGCGCGACGGCTTGCCGTTCCTGTTGGACCACGACTTGGGCCGGCAGATCGGCATCCTTGAGAACGTCACCGTCGATGCGGACCGAGTGATTCGCGGCGACTTCCGTCCTGGCAATCATCCGGACGCATCCTGGGTGACAGCCGACATGCGCGACGGCGTGCGGAAGAAGGTCAGCGTCGGCTATTGGCCGGGCGACAACTACAAGCAGGCGAAGCGAGCCGATGGGCGTCTTGAGCGGCGCTTTAAGGGATGGGGACCGTTCGAGGGGAGCTCCGTCGCCGTGCCCGCCGACTACGAAATGGGTGTGGGCCGCAGCGCGAACGGGCGCGCGGCGGCCTCGCAGGATGAGACCCGGACGGGCGACGAGCCCAAGACACAGGAGCAGCGTATGCACGAACACGCTTCGGTGGCGGGGGCAAGCCCCGCGCCGGATACCCGCGCCGCAGAACTTGCGGCTCTCGCCCGTGATGGCGGGATGCCTGAAAAGGCCGCGGAATGGATTGTGAACGGGACGTCGGTCGACGCCGCCCGTTCTGAGGTGCTGTCGGCCCTGCGCGCCAAGGCGGAGCAGCGCGCCCCGATCACGCCGGCCGCGCCGGTTGTGACGGATGTGCAGAACCGCGAAGAGCAGAAGCCGTGGGCGTCGTTCACGGAGTTCTCCCGCGCCGTGAAGCGCGCGGCCGACGGCGTGCTTGACCCGCGTCTCGCCGCGCAGCGCGGTGTGGCGACGGGCATGGGCATCGGCCAAGACTCGGACGGCGGCTTCCTCGTGCCGGAGCAGTACGCGCAGGGCATCGTGACGCGAGCCTTTGACGGCGGCGCCATCCTGTCCCGCGTGAACCGCATCCCGGTGAGCGGCAACCAGTACCACATGAACCTCGTCGACGAGACCTCGCGCGCGACGGGTTCACGCTGGGGCGGCATCCGCGGGTTCTGGATGGGGGAGAACGACTCCCCGACGGCGAGCAAGCCGAAGATCCGTCGCGCCACGCTGGACGTGACCAAGAAGCTCGGCGTGCTGGCGTACGTCTCCGAAGAGCAGCTCGAAGACGCCCCGGCCACGGACGCGATGCTGACGCAGGCGTTTACGGAGGAAGTGACGTTCCTGACCGAGCAGGCGATCTGGGAAGGCACTGGTGCCGGCCAGCCGCTCGGCATCACGAACTCGTCGGCCCTCGTGACGGTTGCGGCGGAAGGCGCGCAGACGGCCGACACCTTCAACGCGCAGAACGCGGTGAAGATGAACGCGCGCCTGTGGAGCCGGTCGCAGGCGAACGCGGCGTGGTTCATTCAGCAGCAGCTCTTGGCGCAGCTCCCGCTGATGACGATCGGGCAGCAGCCCGTGTATCTGCCGCCGACGGGCCTTGCCGGCGCTTCGCCGTTCGGCACGCTGCTCGGCAAGCCGGTCTTCGTGGTGGAGTACGCGTCGGCCATCGGCGACGTGGGCGACGTGGTGCTCGCCGACTTCTCGCAGTACGCGCTCGGCGACAAGGCCCGCAGCGCCATCGCGCGCTCGATGCATGTCCGCTTCGTGCAGGGCGAGGAGGCCTTCCGTTTGGTCTACCGCGTGGATGGTCTGCCGATGTGGAACGCGGCGCTCACGCCGTTCAAGAGCAGCGACACGGTGTCGCCGTTCGTCACGCTGGCCGCTCGCTAAGGAGAGCCTAACCCATGAAGTCGACCATGCCTGAGAATTTCACGGTGGTGACGGCCCTCAATCCGGCAACGGATGCGGCGGGCCGCACCTCCAACTATTTCTCGCTCAAGCACGCGAAGAAGGCCACGTTTATCGTGGATGTGACGCAGGGCAACGCCGCCACGGTGGCGATCACGCTGAACCAGGCGACGACCGTCGCCGGGGGCAGTGCGAAGGCAATCTCGGCTGTGCAGCGTATCTGGGCCACCGAGGACATCAGCACGACGGTGGTCCCGGCGCAGGCCACGAGCGCCGCCTCGTACACGACCGGCGCGGCCCTCGCCACGAAGAAGATCCTCATCGAGATCGACCCGGCCACGCTGGATGTGGCGGGCGGCTTCGACTGCGTGGCGATCACGACCGGCGCGTCGAACGTGGCAAACCTGACGGCCGCCACGCTGGTGCTCGACACCAAGTACGGCCAAGCGGCGCTTCTTTCACCGCGCGTAAACTAACGTGCGCGTGCGCCTCACGTTCGGGCTGAAGGCCGGGGAGGTCGTCGACCTCCCCGTGCTTTCGGCGCGCGCGATGCTGGCGGATGGACGTGCCACCTCGCCCGAGGCCCCGTTCGCGGCGGCCTCTGGCGAGCTCGCGCACCCCATGACGCAGGAGACGGCGCGTGAGGATCGCGGGATGCCACGCGGGAAGCGTCGAGCGGTGCGCTAATGCCGATCGACACCGCCGCCTGGACGCGCACCCTGCTGCAAAGCGCCCCCGACGCGAAGGTCATCGCGCTCGGATCGCAGCGCACGTATGGGTTGCTCGATGACGATGAACAGATGGCCGACGACGGCACCGGGCAGCCGGTGACCGTGCGGACGCGCCAAGTGACGGTGGCGGCCAACAGCCTTTCCGGCGTCATCGACGGCGCGTCGGTCACGGTGGGCGGCACGCGGTACACGGTGCGCGGCCGGCCGATGCCGCGCGAGAACGGCGATCTCTGGACGTTTCGGGTGACGCTGTGATCCTCGAGACGGTGCGGATCATTGCCGACTGGCTGAGCGATGCCACGTATGGCATTAACGCGGTGCGCACGGCGGTCCCCAAGGACACCGGCGTCACCGACTTTCCCGCGGTCACGATCCTCGATTCGACGCGCGACGGGCGGGTGGCCCGCGGCGGCGTGCCGAATCTGAACGCGACGGAGTTCCCCTGTCTGCTGGTCTCGCCGGCCGATCAGCCGGTGGAGCAGCAGGCGCCAGCGGCGCGCCCGTTTCCGCCCGATGCGACGGTCACGGTGCTCGTGCGCTACGCCACCACGCAGCTCGACACGGCGAAGGCCGAGCGGGATGCGTCGCAGACGATCAAGGCGATCTGGTGGCAGATCCCGCAGTTGCTGCTGACGAGCGCGGGCGAGACCGCCCGCACCCGCGCCCGGGTGCAGCTCTACGGCATTCCGACGATGCAGGCCGCCACGCTGTACGAGTCGGCCGACGATACCACTGTCACCGGCGGCGTCCTCGTGACGTGCCGCGTGCGCTACTTGGGCCCGTGAGATGGACTACTTCCAGTTCGAGACACCGAGCGGTGAGGTGATCCGCCTCCCGTTCCCCTTCGCCCTCCCGCTCGACGAGCGCGAGACCTACATGGCCGACGCAATCGCGGCCCACGCCACGCCTTCCGAGGACTAATCCATGCCGACTGCGGCACGATTGAACCAGGTCATCGGCATCCTCGCGAAAGAGGAAGCTGACTACGGCACCGCCGAAACGCTGAGCAACAGCGCCGACGGCATCAACCCGTACATCGGCGACGGCGACCCGGCCGCCCCCGAGGCGCTAGAATACGTGTTCGACGGCAACATCGGCCGCGCGTCGAGCACGCTCGCCCCGCAGCGCCGCACCACGCCGAACGGCCGGTTCCGCACCGGGCAGCTCCAAGTCCTGCCGAAGGGCTTCGGCTCGGCCTATACGGGGTCGGTGTTCCCGCCGCGCGAAGTGCATCGGATGCTGAAGGCGTCGGGCCTCGATGCCACCTACAGCGCCTCACCCACCGCGCAGTGGACCTACACCCCGACGGCGCAGGGCACGACGTTCACGTCGCTGACCCTGCGGCAGTTCGCACAGGGGATGCAGTTCGACCAGGCGGGCGTGCTGTGCGACTGGTCGTTCGAGACGCAGGGGCTTGGCGTCCCGGTGTGGACGTTCAACTGGCGCGGCGTCGCCACGTTGCCGGCCGACCAGTCGCTGCCCGCGATTACGATTGACTCGACGTCGGTGATTCCGCCGGTCGCGTCGGCCGTGGTGGCGAACATCGGCGCCTTTACGACGGCGACCATCCGCCGCGTGGCGTTCCGCCTCAACCGCAACCTTGAGACGGCGCGCGTGGCGCAGAACCTGTCGGGCGGGCACGCCGGCTTCGTGCCCGGCGGCATGGCGCCTGAGCTCGAGCTCGAGATCGAGCGCCCCACGCTGGCGACGTTCAACGCCGAAAGCGAGCTGGCGTCGGCGACGAGCCGCGCGGTCGACGTGACGTTCGGCGCGACGCAGTACAACCGCTGGAAGCTGACGCTGCCGCAGGCGCAGTTGGCCTCGGTGGCGCCGGGCAACGACGGCTCCCTCGCGACGGTGGTGCTCACGTACCGCGCCTTCGCGAGCACGCCCACGGCTAACGATCACCTGTCGCTGCTCTTCAACTAACCGTGCGCTACACCGCCGCGGCCCTCACCGCAGCCGCACGGCCGGTCGTCCTGACGATCGGCCGTGCTGGCACGCGGTGGTGGTCTCGGCGATGGGTGCAGCACGCCCGCACCTGGCAGGCGCACCCGCTCTCGGTTCCGCAGATGCTGGCCCTGCAAGCGGCGCAGCGGGACCCGGTGCAGTACCTGCTCACCCTGCTGCCGATCCTGCGGGCGGTCCTGCCGCGGCGCTGGTGGTATCGGCTGGTGGGCGATCCGGTACGGATGATCCTCGGGCTGCCCGAGCCACTGATCCGCAAGGTCTTGCAGGCGCTGGTCACGGTGCCCAACACCGACCGCGACGTCTCGCAGGAAACAGACGAAGTAGAACTGATCCGCCGCGCGCAGCGGGCGGCCGTGCATGGGGACACGCCCGACGGCGGCGTCTCGCTCGCCGTGGCCGCGCTCAGTGTCCGGGCGGCCTACGGCGACGCCTGGTACTTCAACCCGCGCCGCTGGCCGACAAGTGACGGCTACGTGCCGTTTGCGGTGGCGCTGATCGAGTTCGCCGGGATTCAGGCGCTGGACGTGCGGCGCCGGTTGGAAGTGGCGGATGGCTATGCGCTCGCGCACGCAAAGCCCCACGAAAAAGAACGGATGCACCGGCTGGCGTACCCGCAGGAGGTGTGCTGATGGCAAAGAAAGAAGTCACGGTCGTGATCAACGGCGAGGAGTACGTCAGCACGGCGGCGAAGCAGGCCGAAGTCGCCGTGGACGGGCTCGGCGGGTTCATGCAGAAGTTCAAGGACAAGCTGATCCCCGTCGTTGACGTCACGAAGCTCGTCGAGTTCGCCGTGCGGGCGCTGTCCGCCGCGTTCAACGCCGCGAAGCAGTTCGTCATGGACTCGATCGGCGCCTATGACGCGTATATGACGGCGCAATCCAAGCTGACGGCCGTGTCAAAAATGACTGGCATCCCATTGCGCGACCTGCACGACATCGTGCGGCGCGGCCGAGAGGAGTTCGGTCTCTCAAGCGTGGCGGCAGGCGAGATGGCGGGCGCAGTCGCTCGGTTCGCGGCGAAGGCTGGGGACTCGTCGCGTGCCAGCGAGCTGATGGCAAAGGCTCTCGAGATTGGCGCCGCCAGTGGGATGAACGCCACGCAAGTCGCCGAAGGGCTGACCAGTGCCCTTGCCGGCAATGACGAGTGGCTAAACAAACTTGGGCTCAGCAATCCGAGCGTGATCTGGGAGGAATACGCCGACGCCAATGGAATAGCCAAGGGCCAGATCGACGATACGACCAAGGCGCTGGCGGTGATGAACGCCATCATGGACGCGGGCGAAAAGGTCACGGGCACGCTAGCTGAGCGAATGGAAGCGGGCGCGGGCGCGCAGGATCGACTCAACAACAAACTAGGCGACGCCAAGATTGCTTTTGGCGCCGCCATTCAGCCGGCCCGCGTGCTGATCATTGATGGGTTGATGTTCATGCTCGATGTATTGAGCCCGTTAATGGTCGGTCTCGCAAAGTTTGCCAACCTGATGATCGAGACGGTGGTGGGCTCGTTCAAGCTGGCGCAATCCGCAGCGGGCGCGGTGGTGCTGGCGATCGGCAAACTGACCGGCAACGATAGCCTGGTGGCGTGGGGCCAGCGGAACAGCATGGCGATGGACGAATACGTCAACCGCCTGTCCAAAATGGAAGCGCAGTCCTCGCTCTCGTCAGCAGCCGTCACCGAACAGGCCAAGGCGCACGAGCTGGCGGCGGTCAAGATCACGGCCAGCAAAGACGCAACGGAAAAGCACACCAAGGCCACCAAGGACGCGGAAGCGGCGCACAAGCCGCTGTACGCCGCGCTCGGGATGACGCAGGGCGCCCTTGAGCGACTCGCGCAGGCCGCGAAAGAACAGCTGCCGCCGAAGCCCGCGCAGGACTTCAACGCCGCCATCGACAGCATCCGCCGCGGATCGGATGAGATTGCCATCAAGATGCGCACCGTCGGTGACGAGGCGTTGCGGTCGGCAAACACCACCAAGGACATGGCCCGCGAGGTGGAGACGGTCGCCCGCGGCGCGATCGACGCGGCCGGCGCGTTCGGCGTCATCGACGAAACCGCGCAGCGCTCGCTCAACAGCGCCGTCAGCATTGCGTCGGCGATTGGCAACATGGCGAAGAGTGGGTTCAGCTTCGCCGGCGTCACGGGCGTCATCGGCGGCGTGGCTTCAATCGTCAGCACCATGATGCAGGGCGACGCCGAGCGCCGCCGCTTGCAGAAAATCAACAACGAGGCGCTCGCCAAGTTGTCCAAGGACATCGGCGGGCTGCGGCTCAACGTCACCGGCGAGGACATGCAGACCGCGCAAAGCGCGATCTACAGCGTGCTGGGCAGTCTGGCCGGCGGCCGTGGCGCCAAGAACGAAGAAGAGTTGCGCGCGGCGCTGATGGACCGCGGCCTCGCCATGACGGACCTCGAGCGCATCGCGAAGGAGTTCGGGATCGAGCTGCGCACCAAGAGCGGCGCGCTGAGCGTCGATGCCGTGCAGACGCTGTACAATGCGCTCGTGACGGTCAAGGGTGGCAAGTTGGGCGGCGACTTCCAAAGCCAGCTCGACTTCTTTCGGGAAACGCAGGGGATCAACAACGAGACCGGCGGCACACAGGCGACGAACCTGCTCAAGTTCCTGATGGGGCAAGGCGGGGTCGGCGCGCTGTCTGGTCTCGACTTTACCAACCCCGCAAAGATGCGCGAGCAGTTGATCGCGCTCCGCGGCCGACTGAACAGCGCGGAGGGCATCGACGCGTCGATGCTTGGTAAACTGACCGGCAGCGATTTCAACCGCCTGTTGGTCGAGCTGATCGGCATGTTAGGCGGCGACAGTCTCGGCACGCCAAGCGGCAGCACCGACGTCGGCATTGGCGCCGGCAGCAACATCGTCGTGGGCGGCGGCGCGAGTGTCGCGACGGATACGGTGCAGTCGGTCATCAAGGCGATGGACACGAACTTGGCCGGCATCCTTACGACGCACACGGCCATCCACGAGCGAATCGCCGTGGCGACCGAGGGCAGCTACACCGAACTGCGGACGCTCAACGGCAAGATGGACACGCTGATCGCCGTCAGCGCCGGCACCGACCGCATCGACGCCGCGCTCGAGGCCGAGCGCCGCCTGCTGGCGGTGCAGCAGGGCACGCCGGTGACGTTCTGATGGCGATCATCCAGGTCTGGTCGGCGCCGTCCTGTCAGAGCGGGGCCGTCTGCTTCGGGGCGCTCGCGCCGTGGCTGTCGGCCGCCGGCAGCGAGTCGGCGGGCACGCCCGCCAGTTTCCGCCTCACGGTTACGCGCGACGTCGCCGACCGCGCCAGCCTGTCCGAGGGCCGCTGTCTGCGCGTGATCAGCCAGAGCCGCGGCGAGCAGTGGTGGTTCGTGTCGAGCGTCAGCGACAGCGACGGCGACGCGGGGATCGTGCAGGTGACGGCGGGGCCGCTGCGGCAACTGCTGACCGTGCGGGGGCTCGTGCGCAGCGGGGCGACGTTCAGCTTCACGACCGGCCGGCGGTCGGTGGCGGACCTGCTCAATACCTACGTGCTAACGAACCTGTCCGACGACGGGCTGTCCTGGCTGAGCCTTGGCACGATCGACTATCCCGACACGCTGGAAATCGGCGCGCTCGACAAGACGACGCGGGCCGGCGTGCTCGATGCCATCGAGCGCCAGACGGGCCACACGGCGCGGCTGCGAGCGCTGACGAGCGGCGGCGTGCTGACGGGGTTCGCGGTCGACGTCGTGGCCGATCTCGGCGCGGGCCTCGACACGGTGCCGATGGCGGCGGGCGTGCAGCAGGTGCAGCGCACGCGCGATGCCCTGCGCGCGGCGACGGTGGCGGTGCCGTTCTCGGCGAACGGCCAGCCAATGGAGCGCACGGTATGGCGTATCGACAGCATCAGCGGCACAGGGCCGGCGTGGCTGGTGCTGCGGGACCCGCTCGCCGGCAACCCGTGGCCGATCCGCGAAGACGATCAAATCAACGGCCTGTACATCGAACAGCGCGACGGCACGCAGACGCTCATTGCCGACAGCCGCGCAAGTGACAGCGCCGCCCAGGTGTCGACACTTGGCACGCTGGCGGCCGGCGACTTCGTGACGCTCGTCGCCGACACCAGCGGCACGGCGGTGACCAGCGTCAGCTCGCCGGCGGGCCTCGCGTCGCCGCGCGGGCGACTGGTGGGGACCGTCGCGACCCGCGTGGCTGACGCCCGCCGCAATTACGTGGTGAACGGCACGTTCGGCACGTGGACGAACGACACGACGCCAGGCAGCTACACGCTGACGAATAGCGTGATCGGGTCAGGCATCGTCGCTCGCTATCCACGCGACTCGGCAAACACCAACCTCTCGCTGCAAGTGGACGGCGCGGTGCCGGCTGGCTCTACCAGCATCCCGCTCAAGGGCGCACCGGCAGGGCTGCGGCTGTATCAGCAGGAGCGGGTTCGGGTGTTGACGCAGGATTTCCGCGTCAGTCCAACCGTGATCGAGTTTGATGGCACCGGCCGCGCCAGCGTGGGCATTGCCGGCAGCACGGGCGTGGCCTACGCCGACAATGATGCGGTAACCGCCTTTCTCGTCGGCAACACCAACGACGGGCCCAATCGCCCCGCGTCCTTTCCTACGGAGGACGCCACGAATACCTGCCGCTTCATGGAGCAGAACACCGAGCTCACCAGCGTCGGCTCGTTCATTCGGGTGCCGAGCGGGGTGCTGACGGTCAACGCGGCGGCAGGGATCACGATTGCGTCGAACTCGGTCGCGGGCAATCTTGGCACGGGCTTTTGGCCGTCGCTGCGGCTGCGGAACACAGGCGCGAGCACGACGCTCGCCACGGCCACGAGCGCGGCGCAGACAGCCAGCAGCACGGCGCATTACACGCTCTCGGTCTCGGCGACGCTGACCAGCAATACGACGGTGGCCGCGCGTGTCACGGCGGGCGGTGTCGGATCCTTCCCGTCCGGCAACTTCCTGCAATGGCAAGGCGTCCGCTGGCTGTCGCTGTGGATTGGCGACACCGGCGCGATGGGCGCACAGGACCACAGCGAGAGCAATACCCTGTGGCACCGCGCGCAGGATGTCCTAGCGTCGTTTGGCGCGGGCACCCGCTACACCGTCCGCGGCGTGGATCTCACGCGGTTGCAGACCGAGAACGGCGCGCTCGCCCTCGGGCAGTCCGTGCGCCTGCGCTCCGAGCTGCTCGGCGTCGACGCCACGGTCAAGATCGTGAAGCTCGATTACGACTTCGCCGCGACGGAATCACTCAATCTTGAACTCGGCGCGATCACGCCGCGCCTCACGGGGGTCACCGTCTCGCTATGAGTGTGTATCTCGATGACCGCCTGCTGACCGACACCGTGAACGACGTGTTCACCGTCGACGGGGCGCTGGCCCCAGCGGTCGAACTGCGCAGCACGCAGCCGGTGGCGAACGCGCCGGGGCTGTTCGGCACGGGGGTGACCATTAGCCCGCGCACCATTGCCGTCGGGCTGGACGTCTGGCCGTCGACGACGGTGGACCGCGTGACCGTCCTCGACACGCTCGAGCGGCGCGTCAGCGGGCTGCGGCTGTTCCGCATGACCGATGCGCCCGACCGCGAGCTGTACGTTACGCTCACCGACGTGAAGGTCGAGTTCTACCACATCGCGATTCCGCGCTGCTTCGTCGCGTTGCAGTTCACCGCGGTCGACCCGTTCCGGTGGGACCGCGAGCCGCGGCTGTACGGGCTGTCGACGGCCCGCGCGAGTCTGCCGCTGGGCACCGCCACGAGCGTGCCCGAGATCACGCTGAACGGGGCGTCGCCGTCGGTGGTGAATCCCGTCGTGATCGTGCGGAACGCGGCCGGCACCGAAACGCAGCGGCTGACGCTCACCGGCACGCTCGCGACGAACGACGGGCTCGTGATTGACTGTGCGCGGCAGCAGATCGACCGCTACGTGGCGGGCGTGCTGCAAACCGGCACGAGCAGCGGCAACGCGTGGCTGACGAGCGGCGTGTTTCCGCTGCTTGATCCGGCCGACTCGATCGAGGGCAGCGGCGTCACGATGGAACTCAGCGCCACGTCGGGGACGCCGACGGGGCTCGTTCTCTACAAGCGGAGATGGGCATGAGCCAGTTCGCACCACTCTCGGGCCGCGCCGTGCGGCGGGTGACGGGCCCGGCGTTACAGTCGACGGCGCTGTTTCACTGGGCCGCGCGCAGTCAGTCGCTGACGGCATACACGGGGCAGCAGGGCGCGCTGGTCCGATCCAGCTCGGACTATACCGAGGACAGCAACGGCGTCGGGATCTCGTCCGGGTATGCGCGCCCGCGCTGGTTTGGCTCGTCATGGCTCGGCACGCCGGCGGCGTTCCTGTACTGTCACACGGCCGACAACATGACCTGGCCGATCACGTTCCCGCTCCAGACCATGACCATTCTCCTCGAATGGGTCAATCTGGCGACGACGCAAACCAGCGGCGCCGGCCTGTTCGCCTTAGGCAAAGACGACTCGACGGGCGCGCGGGTTTTCGCGCAGCAGTTCCCGACCAACAAGCTGGCCGCCTACGACAGCAACGGATCAGCGGGCGGCGGGTCAGCTTTTGACACCACGATCGCCGCGAATGACTGGGTGCAATCGGTGGTGCAGTTGGAGGTGTCTGGGGGCAATCAGCGGGTAAAGCTTGGGTGCGCCATCAATGGTGGCACCTTCTCCTTCTCTGCCTTCGGTGGGGCGAACGCCGTCGGCACCTTCGGCACATCGCCCGTGCTGCGACTGAATCGCGTGGGCGCCGCCGGGACCGCTGGGCAGGCGCTGTTCCGTCGCGTGGCGATCTTCCCCGGCCTGCTGACGCTCGACCAGGCGACGGCGCGCCTATGATCGCCATCCTCGCTTCCGGCGCCGGCGCGCTGCTGGCGTGGGCGTCCACCGTTCAGGAACTGCCGACACCGCCCGCCGACAGCGTGATCCGCGAGCTCGACGCGTGGGACGCGCCGCCGCCCCTGCCCTACGTGTGGAGCCCCACCGCGCTGGATTGGGTGGTGCCCGCGGATCCAACGCGGAAGCTCACGCGCCTTGAGTTCCGCTGGCGCTACACGCTGGCCGAGCAGGTCGCCGTCGAAGTCGCCGAGCGCGAGCACGCCGACGTCACCGTTCGCGCAACGCTGGCAATCCTGCGCATGTCGCTGGCCGAGGCCACCGAGATCGACGTCACCGACCCGCGCACCGTGCAGGGCGTGCAGTACCACGCCAGCATCGGCCTGATCGCGCCGGCGCGCGTCGCGGAGATTCTGGCGGCGCCGTGAGCCTGCCCCGCCCACGCCTCGAATTGCAGGACGGGGGCGGGTGCATCCTGCTCGAAGACTACGTGTGGCCGGGGCCGTATCCGGTCACGGTGCCGGCGGGGTTCTTTTCGGATGGCGCCACGATCCCGGCGATCTTCTGGCCCGCCATCGCGCACCCGTATGCGCTCTCGGTGCTGCGGGCCGCGATCCCGCACGACTACGAGCTGGCGCAGGGGTTGGCATGGGACGAGGCCGCGCGCCGGTTCCGCGCCCGCCTCGCGGGCAGTGGCGTGGGCTGGCTGCGGCGGTCGCTCATCATCGCGGCCGTCACGCTGCACGGGTGGCGGCGGCGCGTCACACGCTAACCGGCCCCGCGTTGCCGTAGTGCGCCCGCGTGCCTGTAGGTCGCGCGTCCGCTGGGCCGCATCATGATCCCATGCCGCCCACGACGGAAATGCGCACGCCGGTCCTGTCGCAAGGCAGCGCCGTTAGCCTCGGGCTCGTCGCGACGCTGATCGTCGGGGCGA
>Ga0209985_10001700_pt1 | contig 21040 bp, 41 predicted proteins | sample NOAtaG_FD_187305 | JGI IMG/M metagenome (GOLD analysis project Ga0209985, IMG submission 187305) | Freshwater lake microbial communities from Lake Erie, under a cyanobacterial bloom - NOAA_Erie_Diel6S_1000h metaG (SPAdes) (version 2) | ecosystem: Environmental > Aquatic > Freshwater > Lake ...
GACGACTACAATACCCTGCACCGCCGGGCTGCCGGCGGAATTCAACCGACCGAGGAGTGATCACATGAAGACCCAACCAAGCACAGCCGCCGGGCGCCGGCTGCCGGCCACGCCTGGCGACCTCGAGGCCCGCGCCTTGAGACTCTGGCCAGACGGCGAGCCGTGCGCCGAGCACAACCGCCGGGAGTGGATTCGCGCAGTCTGCATGGTGCGCGCTACCCGAGGCGGCTGGGTCGCCGATCTCCGGGCGCAGGGTGTGGCCTCCTGATGGCGATCGCACCGACACCGCGGCGCGGCGCGAAGAGCACCGCAGACGATCTGCGCGAGATCATGGCAGAGCACAGCCTCACGCAACGCGACGTAGCGGCGCTGGCCTGCGTCTCGATCAAGACCGTCGAGGGCTGGCTGGCCCACAAGGCCGCGGCCAGCTTTCGCAGCATGGCGCCGCGCCACCTGGCGCTGATCCGGCACAGCCTGCCGGGATATCTGTCCGCGCGCAGCGGCAGGAAAGGAATCTGACCGTGTGGTTATTCACATCTGGCGGCTGCAAGCTTGTGGCCATGGAAGTCTGGACGACGCTTCATCGCGCCCAGCGCGAACGGCTGTCGATCTCCGCGAGGCGGGGCGGCCGATGACATACAGCCGACCGTGCAGCGCCGACGACTTGGCGCCCATCCTCCGCCACACGGTGACGGACCGTACCTTTCTGAGACTGCACCCAGCGACAGCGCTCTGGTGGCGTCAGCGCCCCAAGTGCAGGGCCTGCGCGCACTACATCGCGGACGTCCAGCACGACCGATCGAACAGCGGCGAAAGGTGCTCGGCGTCGCGGGTCCGAATCAACGCTGGACTGCGATCGCGCACCATCACCATGCACTGCATCGATGCGCGAATCGATGGCGCCCCGTGCGGCCCTGCAGCCGCGCTGTTCGAGCCGAAGAAGGTAACCAGCTGATGATCACCGCCTACGCTGTCATCACCCCGGGCGTCGAGCTTCCGGCGCTGCTGCGCGACAGGGCGCGGGCGGAAGACTACGCGGCCATCGTGCGCGGCACCGTGCACACGCTGGTCGACGAGGCTGCCATCCTGCGCAAGTTCGACGCCTACGTGCCGGCCGACCAGGCGAGCAGCATGCGCTACCGCATTGCCGAGCTCGAGGCCCAGGTCGAAGCGCTGCAGGAGGAGCTGGGGCGCCAAGTGCTGCCGGCCGTCGGCAGGAGGCTGGCCGGGCCGCTATTGCCGGACGCCGAGGTGATCACTGACCCGGCCATGATTCAGTCCGCCTTCGAGGCCGACGCGGCCGTCGATCGCGGGATGGCCGACCTGCTCGACGATCAGTGCGACGGCTGGGCCGGGATGCCGCAGCGCACGGAGCTTCTGTCGTGAGCGCGGGCGCTGCAGCCCTGGCGCAGGCCGTGTCGCGCGCCTACACCATGGGGTCGAACATCATCACGTTCTACGCGCAGTCGGTCGGCCGGCCGATGAACCTGTCGCGTGAGCTGTCACTGCTGCTGGAATGGGAGGAGGCCTGTCTCGCGGGCATCCGGGCGGCGCGCGAAGCAGGCCGATCGATCGACATGCGCATGCTCGCGCAGCAGCTGGCCGAGTGCCGGGTCTACCTGGCGATCAACGCAGAGGAGAAGCCGCGATGATCCGCGCACGCCACTTCCCAGGCGACGACACCCTTGCGGTCGTCGAGGCCAGCACGATCGAGGAACTGCAGGCCGCGACCGGCACTCAGGTCTTCATGCACACCGGCGACGAGGCTTGGCCGGTGTCGGCGATCGTGCCGGCCGACAGCGTGCGTCAGCTGCTGGGCTAGGCCCCGAGCGCGATGCGCCGCTCAATGTCGGCCCGCTGCGCCCGCGTGAGAGCCTCGAAGGCGGCAAGCTCCACGGGCGACGGCTGCGCGCCGATCAGCCGCGCTTCGATGTACCCCACGATCGGGCCTGAGATCAGCGCGTTCAGCTTCGACGCCGTCTGCACGTCGCCGGCCAGGTCGACAACGATCACGCTGGCCCTGCCCGCGGCGCTCTGCATCGGCTCGCTGGCGAGGCCGGCCTGGGCCGCCGCACGCATGTCCTCGGGTAGCTGCTGCACGCGCTCGGCTGCCAGCCTGCGCAGCTTCGCTAGGTACACCTCGCCGCTGTTGTGGTCGAAGCCCGGGTCGACGCCATCTGGCACACGCTCGACGATCTCCGTGCGCGGGTTGCGCCAGCGGTAGGTGCCATCCTCGGGCGGCTCGTTCGGCGACAGGCCCATCGCGCCGAGCTCGTCCTCTGACAGCTGGATCACGCCACAGCGGCAGTTGAACCCGAGGGGCGGATAGTGGGTCTTGAACCACGGGTGATTCCACGGCAGCACCGTTCGATCCCAGCGCCGGTGCTGCTCGCGCGTGCGGAAGTCGTCGACGGCGTCATACATGAGGAACGGCGCGAGATCGGCCTGGGCCTCAATCTCCTGCCATGCCTGCACGCTGTAGGCCGTCTGCATGTTGGTGCGGAAGATCGTCTCAAGGCGCCACGGGCTGCCCAGCTGCGCCTGAGTCGGGAGCCCGCTCTGCGGGTCGACCACCTCACGCCGGCCCCACCATCCGCCCGACTTGAGCACAGGCTCGATTTCCTTCCGCCAGTCGGCGAAGGTTGTGCCGTTCGCCAGCGCCGAGTCGAGCGAGGCCCGCACCTGGCCCAGCATGTCCACGTCCATCATCTTTGCCACCGTGAAGGCGTGGTCGTGCGCTTCGCCCAGCATGTCGGCGTAGCTGAATGTCGGCCGCAGGCCCTTCGCGCGGAAGAAGTCGATCGCACGCTCGGGTGCCACGTCGAAGGCGCCGCCGGAGAGCACGTCGAGGAAGTCGACGACGCCGGTGTCGGCCTCGTGCTGCGCGGCGAACTCGGCAGCCTCGGTGATCAGGTCGTCGACGGCCTCGGCCGCGGCGATGGCCTCGCGCAAGTCGGCCATCGTCACGCGCATGTGCAGGCTCACGCCGGCCGGCGCCGCTGATTCCGCCAGGCGGCCAGCAGGCGCGAGGTGACGATGGCCCGCGTCAGCTTCTGCATCGTGCCCTCGGGCGGCTTCTCGGCCAGCAGCTCGTCGAGGCCGCGCGTGAACACCTCGGGATCCTCGGCGAACTCCGCGGCCTGCAGCAGCTGCTCGACGCGCTTGCCGGTGATCGACTGCGCATCGCGGGCGAACATGCGGGCGGCCTCGTACAGCGCGCGTTGATCGGCGCGGCGCGCGGCGCGCAGGGCTGCCAGAGCCACGGGCTCGCCCTCGGCAAACTCGGGCGGCGGCTCGGAAGGCCCGCCGCCCATCGCGGCGACGATAGACTGCAGCGGGTTGTCGCGCTTCTTCCACCCCGGGCCGTAGGTCTTGAGGATGTAGTCCTCGTCAGGGTCGAAGCCGAGCGCGTGGATCTTCGTGTCGCGGTCGGCACGCTGCGCCAGGTCTTCCGGCACCTCGGTCTGCCGATACACCCGCGGCGGCGTCGCGCCAGGGAAGTTCCACTCGCACCACCACTTCACCGGCCCATGGTTGAAGCTGCCGCACAGCAGGTCGGCGTCGGCCTCGACAATGTCCTGGCGCACGCTCAGGTGCACCTCGGCCTGAGCCCGGCTGCTGCCGTTCTCGGTCGTCATCGTCTGCCCGAGGATCACCTTCGCGATGGCCTCGTCCATCGCCCGCTTCATCGCCTCGTAGTCGGCGGCCCCGCTGCGGGCGGCTTCTAGCAGCTCGATCAGGCTCTCGCCCTGGTCGTTCGTGGGCACCACGACGCCGGCGTCGGTGGCGATCAGGCGCAGCGCGGCCAGCGCGTTCTTTCGCTGCGTCTCGTCCTCGAGCTGCGCCTTAGTGAGCTTCGCGATCGCCGTGGGCTGGCCAAACTTCTCCAGGAAGATCAGCCAGAACTTGATGTCGTTGCGCTTGAAGAAGCTCGGCCAGTAGAGCGCGTGCGCCAGTCCCAGGCCGTAGGGCTGGTCGTGATGGTCGCCGCCGAACTTCACCGACCAGAACTTGCGCGGCGGCACCTGGCGCCAGCCGCTGCCGCTGGCGAAGAGGTAGGCGTTCCCGTCGCGGTCGAAGCGAAAGCGCGCGCGGTCGCGCACTACCACGCGGTCGAAGCTGACGCTCGGCGTCAGGCTGCCGGCGGTGGCCGGCTTCCACAGCACCTCGGCCACGCCCCAGCCGTAGAACGCGGCGAAGAGGGCCTTGTCGGTGACGTCGTCCCAATTCATGCCGTCGAGCTCGGCCTGCAGGGCCTCGGCCGCGGCCTGGCTGGCGGCATCGTCGGAGCCGGGCTCGACCACGGTGTCGCAGCTGGTGAGCGCAAGGCGCCGCTGCGCCCAGCACGTCGACACCTGATCGTCGCGCAGCAGCTCGGAGTAGACAGACAGGTTCCCGATGCCGCCCTTCTGCTGCAGCACGGAGTCGGTGGCCGACAGCAGGGTGACGTAGGGCGAGACGGCGCGCAGGCTCTCAAGCGAGAGCGGCGAGGCTGGATCCTCGGCGCGCGCGATCTCGCGCAGGTCTGCTTCGACCGGCGGGTCGATCGGCTCGGGAATCATCGGTTCGGTCGCCATCATCACCCCCGCTTCATGCGAAGCCGTCCATGTTCTCGCCGGCGCTTCCGATGCCGAGGCTGCTGGCGCCGCGGTTCTCGCGCATCGCCTGCTCGGCCATCGGGCGAAGCACGCCAGCGCCGGCCGATTCTATGCGGCTGGCCCACGTTCGCACCCATTTGAGGAACTGCGTGACGCTGTCCACCTGGTCGTCGTGCGTGGAGAGCGGGAAGCCGAAGAACTCGACCTCGAAGTCGACCAGCCAGGGCGCTGACTCCGGCAGCAGCAGCAGCCCGGCCTCGACCATCGCAGACACCTCGTTCGCCCGGAAAACCTTGTCGCGCAGCGGCTCAATCGCGATGATCGGCAGGCTAGTCTCGCTGCGCAGATCCTGGATCAGCGACTGCCCGCTCGACTTGTCTTCGATCAGGATTGCCGCGGGCCTGTCGCGCTCGGCGTAGGCCCGCACCTTCCGCTTCAGCGTAGGGTAGTCCATGCGGTCGCGGCAGACTTCCCGCAAGTGATAGCCGGGCACGTCCTGGCCGAACTGCCACACCGTGCCCACCGTCGGGTCGTTTATCTCCTCGGGCTTCTGTGCGGTGTCCCAGCTGTGCACGATGACGTTCGCCTGCCGCGGGATCTGGCGCCACCGCTCGCGGCACCAAGCCTCCTTGAAGATGCCGCCCTCGTCGGGGCGCGGGCGCTGCTGGAAGAGCGCTGCCCAGGTGCGCGACTGCAGACGGAAGGGCTCCCAGTGCGAGGCGTCGAACCACTCCGGCCACAGCATGCCGCCGATCGGCCGGCCCAGCGGGTCGTCGGCGCGATCGCACTCGGCCGGCAGGTTGATGATCTCCCACACCCGCCCATCGGTGCACTTGATCGGCCCCGACTCGCCGGCGTAACCCTGCGGCAGCAGCCGCCCGGCTAGGTCGTTTTCGTGCCAGCGGGTTTGCACCAGCCCCAGCCACCCGCCCGGTATCAGGCGAGTCTGCAGGTCGTCGACGTAGGCTTCCCAGGTCTTCTCGCGGATCGTCGGGCTGTCGGCCTGCTCGCGGCCCTTGATGGGGTCGTCGACCAGCGCGCCGTGCGCCCGGTTGCCGGTCAGGCCGGCCAGCAGGCCCGCGGCGAGGTACTCCGAGCCGTTCGTGAGCGCCCATTCGTTCGCCGCGCTGCTGTCCTTCGAGATCGTGCACCCGAAGAGGCTGGCGAACTGCGGCGACCGCACGATCTGCCGGGCGCGGCGGCCGTGCTTGCGCGCCAGGTCGCTGCCGTAGCTGGCGAGGATGATCTTCGTTCCGGGCTGCTTGCCCATGAGGTAGGTCGGCGCGACGACGCTGGCATAGGTCGACTTCGCCGATCCTGGCGGCATGAAGATCATGAAGCGGCCGTAGCGCGTAGCAGCGGCGCGCTCGATCGCCTGCAGCACCAGCAGGTGGTGCGCGGCCACGCCCGACTCTACGGGCTTGAAGAGCCACTCGTCCGGGTCGTCGCTGGCTGGCTTGCCAGGGATCTCGATCGCGTTCGCGTAGCCGGCCAGCGATGCGCGCCCGCGTCGCCGGCGCAGCAGCTCACGGGCCGCCGCCTGCTGCAATGCGTTCGAGGTCGGCATCCGGCAGTGTCGTGACGTTCTCGTTCTTCACCGGGATCGGGCCACCGTTCGGCCCGCTGTGCTCTCGCCGGTTCGTGTAGGCGCCGCCGACTTCCTTCGCGGCCTGCTCGATCAGCGCCGCGGCGAGCGCCATGTTGCCGCGCGCCTGGGCCTTCTCGAAGAGCCGCTGCAGGTTGCGCAGCCGGTAGACCTGCGAGGCGATGGGCACCTTCGCCGTCTCCTCGAGGAACTCCTTCCGGGTGGCGTCGAAGAGCGCCTTCAGCTTCGCCGAGATCTCGCCGCCCTTGCGCTTCGTCGGATCGTAGGCCTGCACCTGCATGCGGGTGACGTCGATGCCGAACTCCTCACGCACGAGGTCGGCCACCTGCTGCGGGGTGTCATAGCAGGCCAGCGCCTGCACGATGAACACCTTCACCGGATCGTCTAGCTTCGCCATGATGCAGCGGATTGTAGGGGGCAGGTCTGCGCGGTCACACCTTCGCCGCGCACACCCCGCAGGCGTGGCGGATCTGCGCCTCTTCCACGCGCGGCCCGGCGGCGGCCGCGATCACCAGGCGCGCGACGCTGCCGTCGGGGTCGCCCGGGCCGTAGCGGCGCACCACGCCGACGAACTCCTCGACGTCGTGGCCGACGATGCCGAGCTTCGGCTGGCCGTCCTTCGTGAAGGCGGGCGCGCCGAACTCGTCGGTCATGTGCGCCAGGTGATATAGCTCGTGCTCTACCAGCGCGCAGGCCGCGGCGTCGTCGGCCTCGCGCCAGTAGAAGGCGTCGACCGTGATCACGAAGCGCGGCACGGCGCCGAACCACTCGCGCAGCTGCTGCTCGGCGCGGGCGCGCTTCCACGGGCTGCCCATGCCGGCCATGACGGTGTCTTCGGCCGTGCCGACGACCCGGCGGCCTTTGCTGGCGTAGCCCGACGATGCCCACAGGAAGCCCAGCGCGGCATCCTGCAGGTGCGCGTGGTCCGGGTTCGCCAGCGGGCCGGCCGGGTAGATGAACGTCGCGCGCACCCAGGCGAGCAGCTCGGGCGCCGGCGCGAAGGTCAGGTCGAAGAGCTCGTCGGCCAGAGCGGAAGGGGGCATCGGGCGCCATACCACACCCGCAGCGCTGGCGCCGCTGCGTTTGCTGGTCATCGAATCACCCAGGCGGCGCCGCTAGCCACAGCCAGAACTCGACCAGCGCCTGCACGACCGCCAGCACCACGACGACAGCGACCGCTGCCTCCGTTGCACTTATGCGAAAGAGGCGCCGAATGCAGCGGATGATGACCATGATTCGATGAATCTACGCAAACGGCACTTGCGCGCATACCTGTCAACTTTTACAGGTCGGCCGGTACAGCGCGAGCAGCGCCACGGCCGCGAGTCCGTAGACCCCGAGGTCGTGCTGCAGTAGCGCGCTGCACTGCGCCTCGCCGGGCGGAACGTGCCAAGGGCTTGCGATGTAGGCCAGGCTGCAGCCGACGACCAGCGCCTCCTCGGCCAGCCACCACGCGGCAAGGGCGGTGAACCAGCGGCTGCGGGCGCCTATCGCGGCTGCCATCATCAGCGCAGCAACGAGCAGCCCAGCGCGCACGGCTGCGCCGGCCGCATTCCAGATCTGCGCCTGGTGCTCGATCGGGGCCAGCGCCCAGCCGTAGTGCAGGGCCGCGCCGGCAAGCAGCAGCGCTACGGCAGTACCGTGAGCGGCAGTGTGTGGGTGAGCATGATCGGCCATAGGGCGTGGGTCTTGTTGCAGCGATAGCGCAGGCTGGTAGTTATTCCCGCCGGCCCGGGCGCCGCGGTTGCGGGCAGCACGAACGTCGGCGCCATGCGGCCGGGCGTGCTGCTTTCCGTCATTGCGAAAGCTTCGGTGCTGAAGTGGGCATGCGGGTAATCCCACGTCTTGCCGCGGGCATCGTGCAGGCTTCGGTACACGTCGACCTCGCAGTGCCGCGACGAATCGCGCAGCACTTCAGCGTAGATGGTCACCACCTCGCCGGCGCGAGCCTCGGCTGGGTATACCCGCAGCAGTTCAAGCGGCGGGCGCCTGTCTAGAGCCTGCGCCAGTACGATCAGCAGCGAGGCCCAAAGGGTGCACGTCGGCAGCCAGTCCCAGCGACGCATGACGTCGTCGATCACGTGCAGCCAGCCTACGGCCCGTGAATCGATCGCCAGACTCGCAGCGCGAACTCGTGCACGACCGTGAGCCCCGCCATGCACGCCAGCGCCCACTTGCTGACGCGAGCGATCATTGTCCATAGCCACCTCCAATGCTCACGCTCGCGCAGTCGCTCGCTCGCGTCTGCGAGTACTCGCCTGTCTTCATCGCTGAGTCGCGAATCTGGCTCAGGCGGTGACGACTTTCGCGGAGCCACACGGCCTACTTTACGGGCTGCGGGCCGCCGCCTCCGCCGCCGCCGCTGGTTTCGTTTTCAGGCCGAACCCATGCTGCCAAGCGCTCCAGCCACGAGGCCAGCGTGTTGCGGATCGTTTTCATGGCGTCGGTTCCTTCAGGGAGTCGTAGGCCCGCTCGCAGGCCTCGCCGGCGATTCGGGCTTCGTCGGCGTATGCAGCCAGGATTCCCGCGCGCTCGTCAGCGCGGCGCTGCAGGTCGGCGAGCATTCGGGCGGCGGCGCCGGCTGCCTGGCGATCGGCGGCAGTGCAGGAATCTCCGGCGGCGGCACGGGCCTCGAGCTCGGCGACATGGTCGAGCACGCCTGCACGAGCAGCGTCAGCGGCAGCAGCATCGCGGCGCGCGACCGCCAGATTGTTCGATGCGACACGGTTCACCTCCTCTGCCGCGCGAAGGCGGCGGGTCTGTTCGATCAGGGCGCCGTGCAGCGCCTCCTCGCGAAGCCTGGCCGTCTCGGCGGCCTGGGCCATCGCGTCGGCATGCGCGCGCTCGGCGCGGCTCTGCTGCCAGAGGCCCCAGGCGGCCACCAGCGCCAGCGACAGCAGCCAGGCCAGCGCCAGCGCGGCGCGCAGCTTCCACCGGACGGGCGACACCAGGCCCGGCAGCGCGGTCACGGCACGATGCCGGAGAAGGTGCCGGCGCGCTTGATCGTGATGATGCGATTCGCTGCGCGAGTCGGCTGCAGGCGGCTCGTGTGGATCCAGCCACTCGGTGGGAACTCGTTGATCAGCTGGCCGATGCCTAGGTCGTCGACGAACGGCGCCAGCATGCGCGCAACCTCAAGCAGCGAGCCCATCGACGGCGCCTCCCAGTCGACAGCGTCGCCGGTGACGTGGTGGCTGGTGTCGCCGCTGCCGACGGCGCGGTTCACCGGCGGGCTGCGGAACCAGCTTGAGACGTGGATCGGCACCGGCCGCCCGGCCCTGGCAGAAAGGAACGCGCGGATGCGCTCCATCATCGCGGCCGTCTCGCGCATGCGATCGATAGTCGCCGGCGCTGGCATGTTGTCCAACCCGAGGCGCACCGCGGTTTGACTGCGGATGGCCTCGGCGAGGGTGAAGTTTTCCGACAGCTTCATGACTGCGCCTCGGTCTTCGGCTGCCGAACTAGCCGGCCCAGCAGGAACAGAATGCCGAAGACGGCAGGCACGCGGTGCTCTGGCACGCCGACGGCCAACAGAACGGCCTGCTGCCACTCCTCGGGCATGCTGCCCCAGGCTACAGCGACGACTGCCACCTGAACACTGAGCATGCGCACAGACTGGCGCCAGTTGGGAATGATCTCTGGCTTCATGGCGTGAATTCTTCCGCGCGCTGCTCGCCCTTGCCACCCGCAACCGCGGGCGGCTCGCTGTCGGCGGCCCGGCGCAGCAGGTAGTTGACGGTCTGCCTGCTGACGCCGAACTCGTCGCTTACGGCAGCGCGGCTGCGGCCGGCCTTCACTGCGGCCACGATCGCGGCGTTGCGCTCGTCCAGCAGCGCGTCGCGCTCGACGGGCAGCTGCAGGCGCTGGCCTCGGAAGGCGGCCACGAGGCTCTCGGCGGCCACGAGGCCCAGGCGCAGCGCCAGCGGGTGATCGGGCGCGACCTTCATCGGCACGACCAGCTCGCGGCCGCCCCAGCCGCGGCAGAGCTCGATCGCGTCGGTGTAGCCCATCGCGGCGACAAGCTCTTTCACGGTGCGCTGCATCGGGGTTCCTCGTGCTGTTGCGGCGCGGCGATTGTAGAGACGGGCGGCTTCACGCCGACGTAGTCCGCCAGCGCGGCCGCCGCTTCCGTCCAGCTGTCGTGCCACTCGGCCCGGTAGCCAGCCTCGCGCATGAGGTCGAGCCACTCGCGCTGCGCGGGCGTCGGCTTCTCCCTGGGCGCCTTCATTTCAAGCCAGAACGAGCCGAAGCCCTGGCGGCGCAGCGGCAGCAGTAGGTCGCTCACGCCGGCCTTCGCCCCCTCGGCCTTCAGTCGCGCAGCCTCGCGCGGGTTGCGCTTGCCGCCCATCGGCAGGGCCAGCAGATAGGTGCCCAGCGTGGCGCCTGGGCGAATGTCGGCCGCCGGCGGCAGGCGCATGCGGTGCGCCCAGGCGATCAGGGCGACTTGGTGCTGATGTTCCAAGTGCTTCACTGGCTGTCCTTCTCCCGCAGCGCCCGCAGCAAGCGGATCCGTTCGATGATGCCGCGCAGGTAGTCCTCGGCCACCTGGCGCTCGGCCGGGTCTTCGATCGCGTCCACCTGCGCTCGCCATTGGGCCGGCGCGCACAGGCGCTGGATCCGCAGCGCGTGCCCAAGGCCTCTGTCGCGTGTCGTGAGCGGCGGTCGCGACATCACGCGGCCAGTCTCACCGCCATGGCGACCTTGGACAACGCGCAGGCCCGCAGTTGGCAGATCCGCGAATCTGAGACTCCGAACCGTTCGGCTATCGCGGCCTGCGTCATGTCGTCGTCGTAGAACATGCTCAGGACGGCCTGCTCCCGCTCGCTCAGTTGACCGGATGCCGAGACTGCTGCTTCCACCTGCTGTTTCAGTTCCAGCCACGTCTCTGGATTGGCCAGCGGGCATGCCGGAATCAGATCGATGCCGTCGGCGTCATCCATAGCTGCCGCCGCCGGCGCCGCGTATCGCAGAGCGTCAAGGCCTTCCACCGACATGCCAATCTCGCCAGCGATCTCCGCCGTCGTTGCGGCCCGGCCAAGGCGGTGCTCGAGAAGCTGCTGCGCCAGCGCCGCTCGCCGCTGCGCGCTCCTGTCGCTGCGCAGCGCCTCGTCGAACGATCGGAGCATGTCCATCATGGCTCCGGCGATTCGCGGTTCGGCGTATGTCTGTAGCGATGCGCCGCGGCTTGGGTCGTAACGCTCCACGGCCTCCAGTAGTCCGATCATGCCGGCCTGCATGAGATCGTCGATCTCAACGCTTGCCGGCAGGGTCGCGAGCATCTTGTGCGCGATTCGCCTCACCATCGGCAGATTGGCCATGAGCGCCGCGCTGGCCGCATCCATCAAGGCACCTGCGAGCGGATGCCGAGGCGCCGCAGCAGCGCCCACGCGTCATGCACCTCAGCCTGCGCCTGCTGGCGCAGGGTGTCGAGCGGCATCGTCGCGCAGGCGAGCATGCGGGCCTCGGATGCGGTCAGGTCGCGCGTGTCTGGCGCGCGCTCAGGCGGCGCCGGAGGCAGGCGGCGCATCGGCCAGCTCGCGCGCGATGCCGCGGACGTGCGCGGCAATGACTGCGTCTCCGCCGCTGATCTCGCTGCCGCGGCTCATCGACGCGGCGAGCTTGCCCAGCGCCTCGGCGTGCAGCCGCATCGCCGCGAGGTACGCGGGGTCGGCCAATGCGGGCTTGGTGAGGGCGTCGGCGGCGGCGCGCTGCGCAGCGGCGGCGGCCTGGCCGGCCTCGGCCACGGCCTGCTCGGCGTCGGCGCGGGCCTGCTGGGCGCGGACGCTGGCGGCATCCGTGTGGAGTCGCGCCAGGCGGTGCCACTCGTCGCGGGCCGGCCCCGGCTCGGCCGGGTATGTGGGCAGCGCGGGAAGGGCTGGCAGAACGAGGTCAGGCGTGTCGGTGGGCATGATTGCTCCGGATGATGAGGGTCGGGTATCGACTGTATTGCATTGATCTGCGAGGTATATAGGGTCTTACACAGTAGTTCGGTGTATTGGCGGGGGTGGGATGGTCATGCGGCACGAGGCATCTGCTCGGCGTCGCGGAAGGATGAACTGCGAGGAGAGCATCAGGCTACCCCCTTCTTCAGCACCCACACCCGAGCCTGGCGACCGCTTGGCGTTTTCCTGGTCACGTCGCACAGGATCATGCTGCGGTCCCGCTCTCGCATCACCTCGACGATGTTGCCCGCCCGGAGCTCGTTCATGCGCTTGCCGATGGCATGCGCGTCCAGCCGGCAGTACGCGGCGATCTCGTGCACGGTCAGGCCTCGCGCGCCGTGATCCTTCAGCGCCTGCAGGATGACGGCATGGTGCTCGCCGGCGAAGTTCGGCACCTCGAGGGCGGCCAGCTTAGACGTGCTTGGCGCGCCGCGGCGGGCAAGCTTGCGCGGCTCCGGCGGATCTGTGAACGCTGGCGCGGCGAAAAGGTCGGCTTGCATCATCACGGCCGCACCTCGCAGGCAGGATCGTGCCTGCCGTCGATGTCGCAGGGGTGCGCTGTGAGAAAGCCGGCGGCGATCGCGGCCAGCGCGAAGATCACGAGGATCAGTTTCGTTCTACGGTTCATGGTCGGTTGCCTTCCTGCCGTCATGCGACGGTCTTCGTTGCGAGGCCGCCGATCAGTGCGGCGACCCGTTCTTGCCCGGCCAACAGCGCCGGCCGGCGGTCTTCGATGCCTGGCAGCAGCTCGACGGCAGCGTGCGCGATGCTCAGGCGCCCCAGGCGCACGGCTTCCTGCAGCACTGCCTCACGGCCGCCCGGGTCGTGGCCCAGCGATGGCGACCAGCGCACCGGCTTGCCGTCGTCGCGGGCCTGAGCCACGAGCCGGCCGTAGGACTCCCGGAAGGCCATCCGCGCGCCGATGCGATCGCCCTCGGCGAGCAGGTGCCGCGCTACTCCGTAGGCCGCAGCCATTTCATCAGTCCACACTGTCGAGCCGGCCTCGTCCTGCGGGATCATGGCCCAGGCCTCCTCGGCGCCAGGGCGGCCGTCGTCGAGCCGGCTCAGGACGTCCTGCACCGTCAGCAGCCCGCGCACCTCGCGCCGGCAGCGGCGCAGCGCGCCCAGCACCTGCGCCTCGGGATACCGCGACAGGTCGTCGACGAAGACCGCGGCGGCCGCTGGCGAGAAGGTGCGCCCGCACAGCTCTGCCGTCACCGCGACGGCTTGGATCAGTTGCTCACTCGGCATGCTCTGCCCCTTGTTCCTGCTGCTCCCGTTCGGCCCGCGCCTTCGCCAGCAGCGGCGCGAAGGCGTCGAGATTCGTCTGCGTGCGGTCGGCCTGCTGGGCGGCTGTAGCTGTGATCTGGCGTCGCGTGGCCCACTCGGTGCGCAGCTTCTCGGCATCCTTCAGTAGCCCGCCGACGGCGTGTCCTCCGCGCACGTAGAAGGCGCCGTTGTGCCCGACGTAGAAGGCCGCGACGTGGGGCGCCTCCTCGGCGCCGAGGCGGCCGACGAACTGCGCCATCTGCGCGTTCGTGGTGGCGTTGCGCACCGGGTCGGTGCCGTACCGCTGCACGAAGGCCCCGGTGTAGGCATCCCAGGCGGCGTCGGTCGGCTTCTCTGCCCGCGGCTTCCGGGCGCCGGCGGGTGCCGCTTGCGGCCCCGGCGGAAGCACGGTTGCGGTTTCGGTTTCCGGTTCCCGGTTCTCGGTTCCGGTTCCGGTTCCGGTTCCGGTTCCGGTTCCGGTTACGGTTACGGGTAGAAGTGCGCGCGGATTGCATACACCTGCGCGCATCCGCGTGCATCCGTCATGTGGGAATTTGCTCTCCTTCGCGCGCGGCGCGTTGTCCCACTTCCGCATCTGCAGGTATGGTTTGCCCTCGACGGCGTAGAGGTCGAGCAGGCCCGCGTCGGCCAGCTCGTCAAGCAGCTCGGCGCAGCCGGCGGCGTCGACGGCCGCCTTGATCGGGAAGCATGCCGCCTTCACCATCGCGGGCCTGGCGTCGGCGCGGCCGAAGTCGTCGACGGTGACGAGCAGCCGGTAGAAGAGCACCTCGGCGGCAGGCCTCAGGCGGTCGATCGCCTCGCTGTCGCGGATGCCCGGCTTCAGGTAGCGCGTCGGCATCAGGCGGCCCTCACGTCGCTGCGCAGCCACTCGGGCACCGCCCACAGCGTCATGCCCAGGCCCTCGGCGATCGTGGCCTCGAGCTTCGCGCCGCGGCTTTCCGTCCACCCGGGCAGCAGGGCCACGCCGTCGCAGTCGACGAGCGCCTTGATATCCGCGCGCATGCAGTCGAGCCACCGCGCGTTCGGTTCAGGGTTGAGCTCGGCGGGGTTCACCACCTCGAAGCCAGCGGCGCGCAGCTGGGCCGCCGCTTCGTGGAAGGCGGGGAAGTTCAGCAGCGGCTTGCCGGTCATCGGGCCGGAGACGTATAGGCGCGGGCGCTTCACGCTGCAGCCCTCGCCTCGCGCGCCAGCGCGTCGAGCACCTGCATCGGCGTCACGACGTTGCCGCCGAGATCGCACAGCGCCTTGATCCTGCCGGCCGGCACGCTGCCGCGGTCAAGCCAGCCGCTCACCGATGCCGCGGAGATCCCGAAGTGCTCGGCCACCTTCGAGACGCCACCAGCTGCGCCGACGGCTGCGCGCACCACCTGATGCGCCGTCGCGTTGTCTGCCATGTGTTCCCCTTCATAGTTGCAGCGCGATGCTATTTCCGATAGCCTGATATTGCAAGCCCCGAGGAACAAAATCCCCACCTATGCACTCGGATACCACCGCGGCGCTGGCGCTGCTGATGTAGGGGCGAAGTGCAAGAAGACTGTGAAAGCCGGGGCCGCTGTCCCGGCATTTTTTCGCCTTGCATGCTACTGCAAGTTGCACCGCGCTCCGCTACGATGTAGCATTGCGATGCGCGCTCGGCGATAGACCGGCGGCATCACAGGACGACAACCACCCATGAGCAACCTACCTGCGGTGCGCGAGCAGCGCGCCTTCTCCCTCACCGACATGCGCGACATGGCCGGCGCCCTGGCCGAGTCGAAGCTGTTCGGCATCCAGACGCCGCAGCAAGCCTACGCGCTGATGCTGATCGCCGACGCCGAGGGCCTGCATCCGGCCAGCGTGGCGCAGGACTACGACGTCATCCAAGGCCGCCCGGCGCGCAAGACGCACAGCGTGCTCGCCCGCTTTCAGCAGGCCGGCGGCAGCGTGCAGTGGCACGACTTCACCGAGCAGGTCGTGAGCGGCACGTTCAGCCACCCGAAGGGCGGCAGCGTGCGGATCGAGTGGAACCTCGACATGGCTGCCCGCGCCGGCCTGCTGAACAAGGACAATTGGAAGCGGACACCGCGCGCCATGCTGCGCGCCCGGTGCATCGCCGAGGGCGTGCGCGCGACCTTCCCGGCAGCGCTGGGCGGCGCGATCGTCACCGAGGAAGCGCAGGATCTCGACGTCGTCGCCACCCAGTCCGACGGCACCACGGTCGTTCAGCCGCCTGCAGGCCCGACGGTGGCGCGCAAGCCACGGCCCAGCGCCGCACCGGCGCCGGCCGACGTAGTCGACGCGACGCCTGCCACTAGCGCCGGCGCGAGCGCCGAGGAGAATGCGGCTGTGACGGCGCCGGTCCAGGCCGCCGCGCCCGCGCCTAGCGGCGACCGCATGGTCGGCCAGGGCGAGATCGCCTACCTGGGCAACAAGGCGCGCAGCATCGGCGCCGATCTGGCCGAGGTGGCCGCGGCCGTCGGCTTGCATGGAGTGGTGATCGAGGCCGGCAAGCTGTCGAAGGCCGACTTCGACACGGTGAAGGCCGAGCTGCTGAAGCGGGGTGCGTGATGCCCTTCTTCTCATTCGACGAGGCCTCGCACACCTACGCCCTCGACGGCGTGAGGCTGCCGAGCGTCACCCAGCTGCTCAAGGGCGCCGGCATCGGCCCTGACTTCAGCGCGGTGCCGCCGCAGTTGCTCGAAGCCGCGCGCGCCTTCGGTTTGGCCGTGCACCTAGCCTGCGAACTCGACGACCTGGGCGAGCTCGACGACGACGGCACCGATGCGCGCGTCATGGCTTGCGTGCACGCCTGGCGCCGCTTCAAGGTCGAGAACGACGTCGAGGTGCTCGCCACAGAGCAGCGGCTCTACCACCCGACGCTTCGCTACGCCGGCACGCTTGACGGCCTGGTGCGGATGCGCGCGTGGCGCGGGCACGGCACCGACATCGTGCTGGTCGACCGCAAGACCGGCCTGCAGCCGCACCCGTCCTTCGGCGTGCAGTTGGCTGCCTACGAGGAGCTGCTGCACGTCAACGACGCCGACCTCGGACCAGGCTCTCAGATCCGCCGCGCCAGCGTTCATCTGTTTGACGACGGCACCTATCGTTTGCACCGATTCACGAATCACAGCGATTCAGCATGCTTCATGGCATGCTTGGCGCTGCACTCCTGGAAGGAAGCCACCAAGTGAACGACACCACCGCCACCATCCCCGCTAGCGTCGCGATCGCAGCGCCCAGCAGCGCCGACCTGCAGCGCGGCGCCGCCAGCGCGCTCGACCTCGTGCAGTCCTTCGAGGTCGTCGACGCCGCAACATTTGAGATTGCGGCCGACGAGCTCAAGGCGATCAAGGGCAAGATCGACGCGCTGAACGAGAAGCGCCTCGGCATCACGAAGCCGCTCGACGCCGCGAAGGCCGCCGTCATGGCGCTGTTCAAGCCGCCGATCGCGCTGCTCGAGCAGGCCGAGGGCATCCTGAAGCAGAAGATGCTCGGCTGGCAGCGCGAGGAGCAGCGCAAGGCCGAGGAGGAGCGCCTAGCGCGCGAGCGTGCCACTCAGGCCGAGCGCGAGCGCCTCGAGGCCGAGGCGAAGGCCCTAGCCGCCGAGGGCCGCACCGGCGAGGCTGCCGTGAAGGAGCAGGTCGCGCAGATGGTCGTCGCGCCTCCCGCGGCCGTGCCGGCGCCGCCGGCCGTGAAGGGCATCAGCACCAGCACCACCGTCGACTTCGAGGTCGTCGACCTGCTGGCGCTGGTTCAGCACGTCGCGCAGCGCCCCGAGCTGCTGGCGCTGCTGGCCGTCGACTCCGTGAGGCTGCGCGCCCAGGTGCGCGCGACCGGCATGGCGACGAACCTGCCGGGCGTGCGCGTGTTCGAGAAGCAGACCCTGGCGGCTCGCCGCTGATCAAAACCCAGGGCGGCCTCGCGCCGCCCCAGCACCACGAAAGACCAGCAGCATGAAATTCAAGACCTACACCATCACCGTTTACAAGGCCGCCGACGGCTGGCGCTGGCGCATGAAGGCCGCGAACGGCCGCACGGTGGCCGACAGCGGCGAGGCCTACGCCACGAAGCGCGGCGCCGAGCGCGCGGCCTACGCCGTGGTCGACGCCTCGATCCTCGTCAACGTCCAAGGAGTGCACTGAGCATGAAACTGATCGGAATCTGCCGCCTCGGCCGCGACGCCGAGACGCGCTACACCTCCACCGGCGAGGCCGTGTGCGGCTTCTCGGCCGCCTTCGACTACGGCCGCAAGGAGGGGGGCCGCCGCCCTTCTCAGTGGGTCGAGTTCACACTGTGGGGCAAGCGCGCCGAGGCGCTGGCCGAGCACCTGCTGAAGGGCACCCAGCTGTTCATCGTCGCCGGCGACGTGCACGTCGAGACCTACGAGAAGCGCGACGGCGGCACCGGCACAAAGCTCGTGGCGAAGGTCGAAGACCTGCAGTTCGCCGGCAGCCGTGCCGACCGCGAAGGCGGCGAGCAGCGCCAGGCCGCGCCCAGCCCGGCGACGGCAGCGCGCGCAGCTGCACCGGCGCCGCGCCAGGCCGCCGCGAAGCCGTCGACCGGCTTCGACGACATGGACGACGACATTCCCTTCTAGATCAGAGGATCCCATGAGCACCGAAGCGCAAGTCCTGTACGTGCCTGACATGGCGAAGCTGCTCGGCCGCACCGAGGCCGCCATCCGCAGCGCCGTCGCGCGCGGCGGCGCCGACTGGCTGCCGCCGCGCTTGAACACCCGCCGCCTGTCATGGCGCCGCGCCACCGTCGACGAGTTCCTGCGGGGCCTGGAGACGCGGCCGGCAAAGGGGAAGAGGTCGTGAGATGCACCGGCCTCGCGCTCGCCTGCGGCCCGTGGTCTGTCTCTATGCTTGAACGGCCGCAGTTGCGCCCCTACTACGTGTGCCGGCAAGTCAGCCCGACCGGATGGGAGCAGTTGCACGCCAGCGAAGGCGGCATTGCACGTTTCGAGACGATGAGCGAAGCGCAAGAAGCCGCAGACGCAGCGAATGCCGCAAGGGCCTAACGTTCGAGCTAACCTGACCAAAGGGGCAGCAGATGACTGATAGAAACGAGACGGCGCAGCCTGCCCCTTTGGGTCAGGTTGAGCGAGGGGTTTGGCATCAACCGATAGGAGAGTCGATGGTGACCGTTGAACTCAACATGGGCGACTTTGTGCATTGCAGGAACGATGCGCTGCTGCAGTTCGCAGTTCGTCAGAAGCTGATCGCCGCCGGAATCCCGCTGGGGCCGTGGGGCATGTCGCAGCCTGAGCGTGGCGTGCTGGAGTGGTACGACGACAAAACGAGGCCCTTCGTCCGCGTGGTGAAGTGGCGCGATGCTGCAATTGATGCCTAACGATAGTTTGAGCCGCCAAGGAGTCCGAGATGAATGAACCGAAGCGCGAAAGCGCCCATGCCGACGATGGTCGGCTCGAAACGCTAGTTAGGCCGGTGCGATGCTGGTACTGCGGCCAGCAGATGCACTACAGCGGCCACGTCGCGCACGAGCCGGAAGTGCGCCTGACGCTGGATGCGGGCGACACGGAAGAGAGCCTGTACATGCACACCCGCTGCTGGAACGACTGGCAGCAGCGCAGGCGCGGCGAAGACGAGTACGAGGCCGGATACGCACACGGCTTGCGTGATGCAAGGTCCTAACGTAGAAGTAACCGGCAAGCCCACGCGGTGCTGCCGGAGCGAGATAGCCTGCCGGGGCCTGGAGACGCGGCCGGCAAAGTGGAAGAGGTGGTCGTGAGATGCACCGGCCTCGGCCGCTGTTTCCGTAGCGCGAAACTTTACATTTGTGGCGCGCATAAAAGGCTTGCGCAACGATGATTGATGGCGTACATTATTGCTCATGGGCGGCGCGGTGCAGCCCAGCAACCCGGAGAGACACTATGAGCAAGACCTACATTCTCGGAACCCTCGGCCAAGGCGGCCGTCAGATCAATTTCGCGGGCGGCAAACTGTTCGAGGCGATGGACAACGGCGAGTTCACGAGCAAGGCCGAGGCGCGCAAAGCGGCGGCGGAGCTTGCCAAAATGTGGGCGCGTGATTCCGAGGATGGGGTTTGCGACGTGGCCATTGCTGTCAGCGCCGACGAGGACATCATTCCGAACCTGCTGACGGTGGCAACTGCGACCCGTGGCCGCGAGACGGTGCGGTGGGCATGAACAAGCCGCCCGAACCGAAGAAGGCCGGGCGGCCTGCGCTGCCGCCCGAGTTGAAGCGCACCGCTCGCCTGAGCATGCGGACGTATCAAGACGTGGCGGACAAAGCAGCACGCCTGGGGACAGAAACAGTCGAAGCCCTGATCCGTCGCGCGAAAGAGCCGTCGCCATGAGGTGGCGGCACAACGTTCAAGCTAACCGGGAGACGCCATGAAAGAGCAACGAGACACCACACAGCCTGCCGGCGGCTCTCCGGTTGAGCGAGGGGTTAGTCCCTGCCCGTGGTGCGGTAGCCCCGCCGAAGTGGAAGACGACTTTGCTCGCAACTGGCGGGTGCAATGCACAAACCTAGAAGCCTGCGGCTGCACTGACGGCCGGCTGTACGAGAGCGCCGCCGAGGCGGTGCGCATGTGGAACCGCACCCCGTGCGCGCACCCGGCCTGCTTAGACAACGATGACGAGCGCTGTCCGCGCTGGCTGACTGGCGAGTGTGCTGGGCCTAACGTTGGAGCTGAGCCGACCGAGGAGGCAGGAGCCGACTGGCCGCGGAGGGACGATGACAACGATGGCCCGGAGCGGCCAGGCGGCGCCTGCCGGAGCGGGTCGGCTCGAGCGAGTTGTTAGGCCCCGACAGATTGGAGAGTACCGTGAACGACGATGAGTTCAACACGCTGTGTGAGGCGCACAGCTTTGGTGCCGTGGCACGGGGCGAGTTCCCTCTGATGCCTCGCGGCTTGCTCAAGGCTCTTGTGGACGCCGCCGTGGCCGCAGAGCGCGAGCGGTGCGCAAGGAAGCCGCTGACGGCGCAGCAACTGGACAAGCTGATCGAAGCGCACGTCGGCGGCTCTGAGTTGACAGACGGCGAGTACAGCGCAATGGTGATGTTTGCCGCGGCCGTTGAGCGGGCGCATGGCATTGGGGCCTAACGTTTGAGCTAACCGGACCCCTACAGCGCGAGGACTACATGAGCAACGAAAACACACCGCAGGATGAATGCCACCGGCCCGCTGTTGGGGGTCCGGTTGAGCGAATGGTTAGGCCAGGTGCCGAAGCGCGCTGGTATTGCCTGAGCCGCGAGGGCATGGCAACGCTGTGCGCAGACGAGGAAGACGCCAAAGAGGTGGCCGCCGAGAGCTGGGTGGCCTGGCCGCAAAACGGGCCATACCGGGTTGCGAAGATGGTTGATGCTGACACGGCTGAATCGCTCCGCACCGCACTGACAGAACTGCGCGACCGCATTAAGGGTCACCCGGCGTATGCAAGCCTGACCGAAGACGAGGAATGCGACGTTGGCGGCGACACCGCCGAACTGTCGTATCTGGCCCGGGTGGCTGATGAGGCTTTGGGGCCTAACGTAGAAGTAACCGGCAAGCCCCCGCACGGTGCTGCCGGAGCGAGATAGCCTGCCGGGGCTTGTCCGGTTGACTGCCATGTTATGCAGCACTGCTGCCGGAGC
>Ga0209985_10001702_pt1 | contig 20995 bp, 21 predicted proteins | sample NOAtaG_FD_187305 | JGI IMG/M metagenome (GOLD analysis project Ga0209985, IMG submission 187305) | Freshwater lake microbial communities from Lake Erie, under a cyanobacterial bloom - NOAA_Erie_Diel6S_1000h metaG (SPAdes) (version 2) | ecosystem: Environmental > Aquatic > Freshwater > Lake ...
CGACGCTAAGATGGGTTTTTCAGATGATGGAGGGCGTGATCGTACTAAGACAATCTCAAGCAGTGTGCGCTGAAACTTGTGTCTTGAATCTGTCAGAAGTGCGGCAAAAGATAATAAGTCTTTTTGGCGAAACTGCTCAAAAAATATACGGAACATCATAAATTTTCGTGGGAATGTGGGGTTATCCCTTTGCCTCCCCCACCGGTTTTATGGCCAATGACTCGGTGCGCTTGGCCCAACGTTTCTATGCGGTCCTCCAAGAGGAGGCTAGGCTTCTGCAGTCAGACGTTCCTATCTGCTGCGGTATTGGTATCGCTCTCGACAACGTCGTGGGCTTCTATCCTGACTCGGGTACCAAGGAATACGATCTTTACGGTCGAGCTGTCATACTCGCGACTCGCTATGAAGAGATGAGGAAGAAACTTCTCCAAGAGGAAGAACCACGGTCAATTTTAATCATTCAAGAGCGACTCTATCACTCACTGGATATCGAGCTCCGCCACATGTTTGTCAGAGTCAATCTCTCGGAATCTGGTCTTGGGATTCGCGACGATCAGACCGCTGTGTGTCTCTATTATGCATTCTTTGATCGAGTTGAAGGTGAGTCAAAGAATCTGGTAGCTTCTTAACATCCTGCCTCAATGTCATCTGTGCAGTATCATAGATACATGGCCTAATGCTTTCTGCTGTGGCTATTGGTTCGAATGTGGAAGCAAATTGACTTTCATTCTTGACTAGACAAGGCTTTACACAAGGTGTAGTCAGACCTCGGAAGCATTCTTCAACCATAACTTTGGACACTAAAAATGAAACTCAAGTTAGCCTGTTTGTTTGTTGTAGGTTTCGTTTCGCTTCAGGCATCAGCCCAGGATGCAGCAGGACTGAAGGCTGAGCATCAAACCTGGACGGAAGAGCATCAAGCTCTCCATCAGGAGCATAGTGCTTGGGAGCAAGACCATGCGAAGGCAAAAGCTGCCGTCAAGAAACTGGAAGCCTATTTGAAGGCTCACGAAAAGGCTGTCAAAGAGCATGCAAAGGCGATCAAGAGCCATGAAAAAGAAATGGAAAAACATGAGAAAAAGCTGGCTTCGGGTGCTAGCGATGCTTCGTTTGTTGCCCAGCATGAAAAGCTGAAAAAAGAACATGAGGCTTTCAAGGCTGAACATGAAAAGGAAAAAGTCAAGCATGTGGAAGTCATGAAGGCTGTTGATCTGATTGATTCGATTTCCGAAAAGTAATCAAGATCTATACCTTCCTTTCTGGCCCTAAGCAGAGCAGAAGGATTGGCGACTTGGCTTGGTTGGCGTAAAAGCCATCGAGTAGCCAAGCCGTCCGATGTAGGCGATGGCTTACCACATACAACGATCAAGAGACGTTGCCGCACAACCAACGATGGTCGTTTCCCGAAGAGATTAACCCTACAATTTTTTTAGTGTCAAAGATTTTGTTGACACTGTCGTATCCTTAGACAGCAGTTCGATTTGCAACAGCTCAAAAAGCTTGGAGAGTCCTGTTGAACTAATCTTGCATCCTATGACTCACACATAGGACTGCGAGGATTAACTTGGGTAGGCTCCCATAACATTTGGTAACATTTATCAAGCTCCTCTTCTGGGGAGTGGTAGCCATAAATCTTGCTGTGGTGTCTGTCCCAAGGTGCGATCTCGTTTTCTCTGCCCTTAAAGCCTCAGAAACAAGTTCCGGTGAGCACGATCATTGCGGACCGAAGCTTAGAGTGAAGGCCAAGGGAGCCATCCTTGGCAACTTCCGCATCTGCCAATGCCAGATCGGAAAGACGCTTATAGCACGTCTTGAAGAAATCGATCAGAAACCGATCGCCTTGCCAGCTCCCCGGCCCATCGCGCTGATCGTCTATTCTTACCACAATCTAGTCACCCAGTACGCGAGTCCAGTCGAAACACCTCCTCCACGTGCCTGACCTGCACCTATTGTCAGGGATGTTTGCCTCGGACCACCATCAGTCCTAACAATGAGATTTGCGTGAAGGAGTGTCTCATGGATACGCGTCGCTCGCTTTTTCGAAAAGCGGGAAATCTCGTTGCTGCGCTCACAGTCTATCAGATATTGCCGAAATCTCAGCTTAAGGTTGGTGAAGCGGCCTATGGCGCCGTAAAGACCTTTTCTGATCTTCGCGTCCGTTGCATCGGTACTGTCCAACCGATCCTCGCAGCTGACCTGATTAAAGGTACTGCCTTTACTGGTCGAGTTGATGAAGGCGGCCACACCCACACTTACACTGTGACTCCCGAACAAATCGCGATGATCAATGCAGGTCAGGTGGTCCAACTGCGGTCAAGTCTCGGTAGCGATGGCAGCGGAGCGCACAATGTGACGATCGATCCCGCACAGTTGCTTCCGAATGGAGGCTCGATTCAGGTCTTCCAATCTGAAAACGGTCAGTTGATCGGTATCAGGCTGGGGAAAGGCAACCAACCTTACCTCTATGTTGAGGGAACGGAGGGCCTTGATCCCGCGACGGTGAAACTCTGCATTGGTCTAGCTGCGAGTTGCCAGGCGGAAGGATCCTTCAACAGGATGCAGCTGATCCAGGAGATTACAAATAGGCAGGTCTTTGGTTCGATTAATAGGATCTCAGTTCAAGGTGAGACTCTCGTCCATGTATGGGCTACCACACAGTCGGGAGTACAAACGAAAATCGTCGCCAAGATCAATCCTTGAAAGGACCAAGTCATGAAATTTCCTATGTCAAGCTTCTTAGTCTTGAGTATATTGATCGGAGCCTGCGCTCAGGCACCTATCAAACCTTCGAATCTTAGGGGAGGGGTGAATACCTCTGCTGCAGACGCTGAAGGCCAACATGAAGATGATCATGATCACGCCATGGAAGGAATGGAGTCTCAAGGCGGAGCTCCAGCTAATACTGTTTCGACTCCTGCGACTATGTCCGATCGTGCAGGCGATCTCGAATTGATTCAAGGGTGGTCAAAGGGTCAATACTTAGGTAATGAAACTTTAAAAGTTACCTATTTACCCCTGGTTCCCCTTCAGTAAGTTAGACCTATCGTTCTCGAATTGAAATGCGATGATACTCTGGAGCCATTCGGCTCTGGAGTTTTTGCATGTGCATTGATTGATATGCCAGTTTTCTGGTGGTTCGGAATTGGGGACACTTGTGTAATTGGATGTATGGGTATGGATAAGCTTGATTTCCGTTAAGGTTTGACTGTCCTATCAAGGTCCTGAGTAAAATTGGCAAACCAGTCTGGGGGATCGCTAAGGGCTTCCAAGAAGTCACGGAGTTGCGCGAGCTCTGCCTCACTCAGTCCAAGTTTGAGAGCTTGGTTATACTGGCCCAAGAGGGTCGGCAAATCTTCTACACTCCCATCGTGAAGATAGGGAGCTGTCTGAACAACGTTTCGCAAACTAGGGACGCGAAATAGATTCCAATCTTCTGGCTTCCCAGTAAATTCCGCAAGGCCAGGAGCCTCTCCTGGTCGAGGTTCTCGATCGCTTAGCCCATTGCGTCGAAAAATATTGGCCGTGAGACCACCCTCCCCATCTTCGGCTTGACCGTTGAAAAGTGTTCCCGAGTGGCAGCTACTGCATTGAGCTCGACCCATAAAGAGGTCGAGACCAGCGCGCGCGGTTTCAGATAGGGCCGACTCTTGACCTGCCCTGTATCGGTCGTAGGGGCTCTGATACGGTGCAAGAGAACGAACGAAGTGGACCAAGCTATCGATCACCAAGCGTCGTGTGGCCTCTCGTTCGTTAGTTCCGATAAGTGTCGACCGCCATTGGCTAAGATCGGTATCGGCAAAGATCGCACCATAAATCGCAGATTCCCTTGGGCCTATATGTTGCTCGGGAGGGTTCTCACCAAAGAGGGGCACAAGGATTGTGCTCTCAAGAGTCATAAGGATAGGATTTGCCCAAGTGAAACTCTTATAGGCTCCACTATAGAGTACGCTCGGGCTATTTCTGGGCAGTTCAAGGCCGGTAACACCCTTCGACAAGCGCACTGGATCCGCAAAAGCGTGATCTGGCTGATGACAGGTTGCACAACTGGTAGCACCATCATCAGACAAACGAGTGTCGAAAAACATTCTTTGTCCCAGCGATACCAATAGCTGGGGTTCCTGCACTCCCGCAGGGGCCGGATCTTTATCCCGACACCCTACGAGTAATATGAACAGAATGGAGATGCATGCAGATCGAGTGTTCATCGATGTCCATCTCCCTTTGTATCTCATGGCTTCAAGATGACCTTGGCGTTGCCCGCATGGCAGGTGTTGCAAGACAAGGAAATCTTGGGGGAACGCATATCCTGCTTTTTCGACCCGTCTGCATTGAAGACTGAGACATAGAGCCCAGCATCCGGCATATCGATAGATTCTGTCGAATAGAAGTTGCCAAGTTTGTCCACAGGAACTTCAAGGACGACTTGTGTTCTAGCTCGATCCGCAAACATGCGCACCGTGGCGCCGCCGGTCCAGGGTTCTTCGCTCGTGGCATAGATGCTTCCTGCTATAGAGAAAAGACCTTTGCCTGGTCCTCGATCCTGATGACAGCCCATACAATTTTGACCAAAATTATGGCTAACTTCAGAATCGGCCAGACTGATATTCTCGACATTCAGGAGCGCTTCATCTCTCTGAAAACAGTCTTCTCCAATTGAACATGGAGGTGATTCCTGGGAATCGTCATCTTTCAGACAACCTCCAAGGACGAGAGTGACAAAAAAGATGCGAATGGAGAATTGGAATATCATGATCGCCTCGATTAAGGAAAGGTTGTCTTTGAGATAACTTGGAACAGGCTCTGTGCCGGGCCTTGTTCTTCACTACTAAACTTCAAGCCTATTTTTTCAAATAATGCTCCACACTCCGGATCACCAGCAAACGACATGCAACCTTTGACCACGTCACCAGCTTGAAACGCCACAGGAGCATCAAGATCGTTAGCTGCGAGAAGTTGCTTGACGTCGAGACCGATCACCTGCTCTTGAAGATTGAAATCGCTCAAGGTGATCTGGACTTGATGATTGAAAGCACAGGTGAATCCAGTTTCGAGGCTGCCGTTGCAGTTGGTAGCACCAAGGTGAAAGAAGAAGGTTTCCTGCCCCGTGGTTTTGAAATCGAATCGAGCGAACTTGTAGCCGCCTTTCCAGGTCCACCACATCCCTGTTTCGTTAAACGGAGCTGTTTCTGTTGCGGCGTCGAGATGATTCAGTTCAGGCGGGAGGCCGAATTGAAAGCTCAGACCCACGTAACGTCCTGGTGGGACCGTTCCGACGATCTTGGTATTCTGGGTAGCCCCCTCTGCATCGCAAAGTCCCTGGCCATCTGTGAAATCTAGTAAGGCTGTTTCCCCTCTTTGCCACTTGCCGTCTGGGGTTAACTGCAAGTCCACGCTTGTACCATCCTCTGTGAGGAGCTTGGGATCGTTGAGGTAGAAACGAAAGTCCCTGACCTCGATCGTGGAGCCGGTAGTTCCCAGGCCTGTGTAGGTCTGGGAACACTTCAGCAAGCTGTCACCGATGTAGGGGCGAAACTGAATCTCAACGGTCTGAGAAGACTCGGAAGAGTCATCAGAACTGCAGGCGATCATCAGCGGAGCGAAAGTCGACAGGATGAGAAATGCGTAACGCATGGCCTAGTACCTCAAAGTGTTGACGATCTGACAGCTCCATGGGATAGCCCGAGCGGACCGCATGGAAGCCGAGATCTGCGCAATGTGCTTGGTTACTCTTAGTCCCTATATTGGGTCTTATGTGAGTCGCGGTGGAGGAAGTGGGGGCTGAAGACTCAGCTCTGCTATGAGATTCAGAAGATGCCATGTCTTGTCAGATGGCTCAAAGGAAGCAATCTTGAGTTCGTAGGTTGCGGGAGAAGGTGGTAGGGAGGTCGAGAGATAGTCAAGAAGATCGCAGCGACAGCCCAATCCCGCGTAGGTTCGTCCAAGTGGCTGCGTTTGCTCTTCTGTTTGATGGCAGGATGTTCCGTGTACGGCGGACTCCGCTGCAGCATGAAGAGCGGCATGCTTGCTTTCGGGCAACCAGGAGGCAAGAAAACCGCAGCGAGGGATTGACGACCACAAGAGGCCCAGCATGAGCCATAAGGTCATGAAAGAGGTTAGAAATGTGTTTCCAACATGTTTCATAAGTCCCAATTGCAGCGTTCTAGACGATCTTAGGTTTTACGGAACGAATGTGCGTCAACTTGAGCTAAAATCGAGGTGGCGTATAACCATCAGATTTTATGTGAAAAATCATTGGAATGACACCTTCGCGGAGATGTTATCTGGATTCAAAGTACTAGAGCAAGCCTTAAAAGAAGAGCGTGCTTTGGCATCGAGTGAGCAGGTGAGCAGGTGAGCAGGTGAGCAGGTGAGCAGGTGAGCAGGTGAGCAGGATTCCTGATGGAGAATCGTGTACAATAGGGCTTGGCAAATGAGCCGCACTTGCAAACTTGATGCGACCTTGGTAAGCAGCCAGGGATCATGAGAGGGCAGAGCGAATAACGTGGCATGGTGTGCTTACAGATTGAGATCACTCCTGGGCCTTATCGGGACCCTGTGGCTCACTTTGTTTCTCACTGTCGTCTCAGTACCCCGGTGTTCCCTCTTTGCCTCGTTTTCTGACGATCACGTTGAGACCAAAACGTCTCATCACTGTCACGAGGAAGAGGCTCCTTCCCGTCAGGGAGCAGAAGTCAGCGCTCCGGCTGATTGCCGATGCATGCTATTCAAGGGCTTGGTCTTTCGAGTCGCTGAGCCCGAAGTTGGTGCTGCTCTGTCCTTCCAAGCTCGTTCGCAGCGCGAATTAGAATTTATTCTCGTCCAATCATACGAAGAGGTCGTCCTCGATCAGGATGTCCCCTACCCAAAATTCTCGACTCTATCGTAAGACCCCCTTTGAGCATCATCCCTGTGCAGCAGGCCCAGGACAGTGCGTTTAGGATTATTAGCATCGATAGCATTGCGAGCATAGTTACCTCGTGCCTCAGATCCTTTGGATCGAGGCACGAGGTGACAAGGATCACTCGGTCTTTTGCCCGCGGTTGCTCTATCGTGGCCTGAGCGATTACCTGATGAAGCTCTCGGGTCGATGGATGGTTCCACCATGCTTTTCCAACTAAGTTTCCTCTTTTTTTCACAAGGGAGTCGCAACGATGAGGATCATCTCAGTCGCGTTGGCTTCGTCGCTGATCATAGGATGCTCGGACAGTAAGACGGAAGCGTCCCGACCGATCACGATAGAATTCGCTGCACGGAACAAACAGGAGGCCATCTCCTGTGAGAAAGCTCTTGCCGGCCTTGGGCTCAGTGTGGTGACAGCTCGTCTGAAAGACTTTCGCTTCTACATCAGCGATCCTGCACTGATTGGGGCCAATGGCGAGCGATTTCCGATCAGCCTCGACCTAGGACCATGGCAATCCGAGCGGATCGCACTCGTTGATTTCTTGGATCGGCAAGACGGCTGTGATGGTGATCCGAAAGAGACCCATACTCGCATCACGGGAACCTTGCCCAGTGAAGCATCAGGCCGTCGCTTGGAGTTTACAGTCGGTGTTCCTGAGGACTGGAATCACATCGATTCGGTCGGAGCTCCCGCACCGCTGGATGTGGCTAGCCTCTATTGGTCCTGGCAAGGTGGGTTCAAGTTCATGCGGATCGATCTGGCCCCGGAAGGAGGCATCACGCGACCTGATGAGCCTGATTTTTTGGCCACAACTTTCAACTTTCACCTGGGAAGTACGGACTGCGTAGGACAGCCAGAGAGCGGGGAATCGGTACAATGTGAACGAGCCAATCGACCTCTGATCGTTCTCGATGGATATACAGAGAATGTCAGCCGAGTGGTGTTACGTTACGACAAACTGATTGCAGATCTCGACCTAGCTGTTGATCAAGCTGATACCCCAGGATGTATGGCCGCTACCTCAGACCCTGAGTGTCAGAGTATCTTTGAACACTTAGGTTTAGATTTTGTGAGCGGCAAAGTCGCAAGCAATGGGGATCAAACCGTATTCAGTCTGGAACAATCGCCATGAAACCTTGGACTTTAATTTTAGGTTTGGGTTGGTCCCTGCTTCCAGCCCTATCTTGTGATAGCCGGAGTCGCACCTCGATCATCGGCGCGGATGTCAACGATGATTTCGATTGGGGAATTCCTGACGACTTTCCTCTGCCGATCGTCCCGGCTGAGAATCCGATGTCAGAGGCCAAATTTCAGCTTGGTCGGCATCTTTTCTACGATACGCGCCTGTCTGGAAATGGATCGCAAAGCTGTGCGAGTTGTCACCAGCCGGAAAAGGCCTTCACGGACGGGCGGGCAACAGCGCTAGGATCGACGGGTGAGATCCACCCTCGCAATACGATGTCTCTCACTAACGTGGCTTACGTGCCGACCTTGACCTGGGCTAATCCCTTGCTGCAGAAGCTCGAGTCTCAAATCATGATTCCACTGTTTGGCGAAAATCCAGTTGAACATGGACTCACCGAGAGCAATCTGCCTACCGTCTTGGAAAGTTTGAATCGCGATCCAGTTTACATTCGGCTGCATGCTGACGCTTATCCCTTCGGTGAGACAGTTTTTGACACCAAGAAGATTGTTGAGTCACTCGCCGTTTTTGTGCGAGGTTTGGTCAGTTTTGATAGCCCCTACGATCGCTTTCAACAGGGGGAAGAACAAGCGCTCTCAGCCTCTGCTCAGCGGGGGCGCTTGCTATTCTTTAGCGAAAGTCTCGAATGTTTTCATTGCCACGGCAACTACAACCTAACGAATTCCAATGCCGATCGGACGATGAACACGATAGAACGTCCCTTTCACAATACAGGTCTTTTCAACTTAGGTGGTACGGGGGCCTATCCTTCCCCGAATCGTGGAGTCATTGAGGTGACAGGCCGCGCTCAAGATATGGGAAAATTTCGTGCTGTTTCGCTCCGCAACATCGAACTCACAGCTCCCTATATGCATGACGGAAGCATGGCCTCGCTGGAGGACGTCTTGGCGTTTTATGCTGCAGGTGGTAGGCAGGTGACAACGGGTCCGCTCGCAGGAGATGGGCGGCGCAATCCGTTCAAGGACGGATTTATCAGCGGATTCACGCTCGACGAGAGTCAGAAAAACGATCTCATCGCATTTCTTAAGAGTTTTACCGATCCTGGGTTTGTGAACAACCCACGCTACCAGAATCCTTGGGATTCACCATAAGGTCTTGGCATGAACGCGTTAAGAACATTGTTTTTGATTACCCTGCTGGCAGATGGTTCTCAGGCTTTCGGACACGAATCTACTGAGACTCCTGTCCAGCCCTCTGAAGGGCTCAAGATATCGGGTGCTGTCGCGACCCATTGGCGATCGGAAGCGATAGTCCCAGCCAATCGGCGATGGATTGTTCCGGGTTTTTTTATGGGTGGAGAGGCCTTCCCTCGACCTAATGGGTTTCACCTCGATGAGGCATCTCTAAGTGCCAGCTTTCGACACGAGTCATCCTTTGTTGCCGCCAAAATAGGCCAGCATGGTGAGGAGGACGCCAAGTTCGAACATGTTTGGATCGGACACTTTCTATCCGATGGTCTTCTGCTTGAGGCAGGAAAGATGACATCGCTTATGACGTCTCAACACGCTCAGCATTCGAGTCAGGCACGCTTTGCTGACAATCCGCTGATGGATGACGTGTTCTGGGGCCGACACTACGCCGATACTGGTGCGCGTCTGCGTAGCTTTTGGCCAAACATTGGACTTGAGCTGGGTCTTGAGATTTGGCAGGGAGAACGCTTTCCCAGCGATCGGGACGAAAAGAATCAGGAATCAGGTACGGCCTACATCCGCTGGCAGCTGGACTCCGATGCTTGGATGCAGCGCGTCGGGCTCTTTTATTTCGATGGTCAAGCAGCGCGTCGCAAGGATGATCGCTATGAAGCAGGCCATTCTCATGGCGTCGATCTTACGACGATTCCAGCTTTTTACTTCAAAGGCGACGTCGAGATATTCGGAGGCGAGGCGACCTCAAGCTTGGTGTTGGGACCTGAAAGTTCAATAGGAGTCGAAGCCGGCTGGCAAGCTTTCCGAAGCAGAGGAGAACTCGCTGATCTGACTCGTACAGCGCCGATTGAGACCGACTCTCGGGCAGCGAAAGTTGAGCTCTTTGGGCAATGGGCGCAGCACCTCGTCGCGAGTCGGTATGAGAGCTTGCAGTTCCGCAATACTCTGAAAGGGGCAGCAGCAGGTGTCTTAGCCGACGCCGCAGCGCTCAAAGGGGGAGCTAGTCCTTTCCGGGCGACTCTGGCCTATCAGTACCAATGGGACGAAGCGTTTCGCTTGCGCGCCGAGTGGACTCGAGATTTTACCACGATCCGGGAAATCGATCTCGGACTCGTAGGCTTCGTGTGGTTTCAAGCATACCAAGCGAAAGGTATGTGACATTTTTCAGGAGGAATCTATGAAGTTTGTTGCTGGCATGTGTGTAGGTCTTGCGTTTGTGGTCACGGCGTGTGGTTCCGGCTCCGATTCCAATAGTCCAACGAACGCTCAAACTGTTGATTCGGTGACAGCTCCGGTCGGAACGGTCGCCGTTCCTGTTGCGGATGCGACACCGGCGGTTCCACCTGTTCTTCCAGTTAGCCCGATCACTGAGGTAGAAGAGCTCGACCGATCGGTCTTAGAACAGTTGAAAGTGAAGTTTCAAGCAAGAGTTGGCCAGGCCGACCTCAGATGTTCGGCGCGGACTGCTGAAGACGCAGCACTCGAGCAGGTATTCACGGATGTGCGAATGTTCGTGACCAACCTCTCGCTGATCGATGCTTCAGGTAAAGAGTTTGCTCTGGACCTCGACATCGCTCCCAATTTTGCCAATCTCCAGTATAAAGATCAGGTAGGTCACAACATCGCTCTCTTGAATTTTCTGGATCCTGATTGTGCGAGTTCGGATGGTACCGATACCGTCAAATCAGCTATTTCAGGCCGCTTGCCTCAGGGAAGTTATACAGCTCTTAAGTTTCAAATCGGACTTCCTTACCTCCCATATGCTGATGAGTTGACCAGCGTACCGGCAAGTCTTGCGCCTAGTGACATGGGTTGGATGTGGGAGCATCTGCCCGCAGATATTCAAATCGAGATGTATGCGGGACGCACGAAGAAAATGCTGAACTCCCTTATCAGCAAAGACAAGACCGTGGTGGTCTTGCCACTCTCCTATGAACATCGGGCAGGAAGCGTAAGGGAGCTCACCCTTGGCATGGACCTGGGAAAGATCTTCTCGGGGAACGCCGAAGCATTTGTGAGAGGCTTGGAGAATGCTTGCAACAACAGCAATAAAAAGCTAGCGGAGACGTCTGTGAACTGCGCCCAAGCTTATCGGGCTTTGGGTTTGCCTCTGTCAAACCCAAAGCAGCCTTACGAGCAAACTGTATTCTCGGTACGCTAATCGCTAATAGGGGAAAGGAAAGCACGTGAGGCAAAAGATTTTTACACTCTTCAGCTCGCTGATGCTGCTTGCCTGCCGGCCTGAATCTTCAGACGAGGATGTCAGGGCAGAGGTTCGCCGATTGATGCTAGAGGTGGAGTCTCGAGCCTCATTTCGCGTCGCCTTGTCCCCCGAACAGCTAGCAAAACACAGGCAGAATCTGGAACTGATCCACGAGAAGATTCCAGCGGGATATCCCGAACCTTTTGTTCCTCAGGGAGCGCTTGAGGAAAGTACCTACGATCCGCGGCTTGTCGTCACGCCGCAGCTAAACCGGGATTGGGTTGAACTGGGTCAAAAGTTGTTTAAGGAAAAGGCCCTGTCGTTCTCGGCATCCAGCCGAACCCAGGGTGATATCAGCTGCCAGAGCTGCCATTTACCTGACCAACGATTTACGGACGGTCTGGCCTTGTCTAAGGGCGTAGAGGGAGATCTCACCCATCGCAACAGTCCGACTCTCTTGAACGTGGCTTATCTTTCAACCCTGACCTGGGCTAACCCGATTTTCCCGGTGTTGGAAATGCAGGCACGGATTCCGCTCTTTGGGGACGACCCGATCGAAATGGGACTGAAAGGGCGAGAGGCGAAAATCTTCCCTCAGCTGATGGCTCAAGACCCCAGCTATCTCACGAAATTTGCGCAGGCCTTTTCGCTACCCGAGCTCGAGGGGCCTCGGGACCCCCGGCTCAACTATAACCTGATGACGGCAGCACTGGGCGCCTATCAGCGTACCTTGATCGATTTTGGTACGAGTTTCGATCGTTGGCTACAAGGAAGTGACGACTCCGAAGCATTCGATGAGCAGGAGATGCAGGGACTTAAACTCTTTTATGGACTCGAAGTCCTTCGATCTGGGGATCGATTGAGCTGTGCTCAATGTCATAGTGGTGTTCTGATGACAGATTCGTTTCAGTATGTGCGAGACGGTGTTCTCGTCAGTCACCGGGAGTTTCATAATACAGGCCTCTACAATCTCGATGGACGTGGTGCCTACCCCCCTAAAAATACCGGCTTCGCGAGTGATGCGGAACTTGAAGAGCATCCGGAGTGGATGGGCCGATTCCGGACTCCGCCTCTCCGCTTTGTGGCCGATACTGCTCCTTATGGTCACGATGGGTCACTACCGACTTTGACAGCGGTGATCGAGCACTATGCAGCGGGTGGACGGGCAAGTCAGTCGGAATTTGGTCAGAACCCTTATGTTGATGAACGCGTTCGATCTGGGTTTCGCATCGATAGCGATGAGAAAGAAGCTCTCATCGCCTTTTTGCGGTCGTTGAGGTAATGGGAGCAGACTGCATAAGAAAAAAGGTCCTGGACGGCTGGAAGCTTACATCCATGCAACGATTTGCTGCATCGACCCTCTTCAGTCTGTTGATTAAGACATTCTTTATCAAGTTTCGATGAGGGAGTCGGCCGTTTGAAAATTCCTTCTAATTTTGTTCTCCGTGAAGGTCAGAGCTTCGACGATCTATTGGAGCCGCGACTTCATTTGACGACACACACTCTCTCCCAGATACTTGTTCAAATGCGTTGGTTTACCCTCGTTCTTCATCTCATCGCTCTTCCCACCGCTGCTATGTTGGGTATACTGACCTCTTTGTTTATTCCCATCTATCTAGCTATGCTTCTTGTCGAATTTATCCTCCAAATTTCAATGATAGCTAGCAATCGACTTCTTACTGAACTTAAGCCTTGGATCATCTTTCTCCAAATGGCGGTCGATGTGGCGGTTTTTACAGGCCTCATTACGATGTCTGGAGGATGGAACAATCCCTTGGTTGGTCTCATTTTTCTTTACCTTGCTCTTGGCGCTTTTTTTTTAGAGGGGTTTTACAATCTAGCCTTCTTCGGCGTTGTTTGTCTCTTGCATGGGATCGTGTTTATTGGAACGCGGCCTATTCTGCAGTTACCTGGCGGGGTTCAGCTGTCAGAGTCTTTGGTTCTATCAGGGCTTTTGATGACTCTCGCCTGCACGTGGGGAGTCTGTACCCTGTTCGCGATGCGTATGGAATCAATGCGGAAACAGTTTTTTAAGATTCAACAACAAAAGCAGCGAAGAAACCACCTATTAACACTGGGTGCTATGACAGCCAATGTTTCACATGCCTTGAACACTCCTCTCAACACGCTCCAGATGCGCCTCGATCGACTCAAAAGAAAGCGGCCCGACTTGGTCTCCGATGCGGATGTTCTTGCTGCCCAGGAGGCTACCCACACCTGCATTTCTGAGATAGCCAATCTTTTTGATGTCAAGTCGCTAAGATTACGAACTCAATTTCAGCTTGTCGAATTGAGCCATTGGACTAGGGGAGAAGTAGAGAAGTGGAAGGAGCAGCGAGTTCAGATACCCGTCTCCTTTGAAACTCAGCTCGATCGAGCGGTTTACGCGGAGCTACCCGCCCATGTATTGGCAGGCGTCCTTCATGATCTGATCGGCAATGCTATCGAGCATGGTGCATCGGAGGACGGTGGAGTCCATGTGGTCATGAAGCAGGGAGGCACTTCGTATGGTGTAGTAGAAATACAGGATCATGGAGCGGGGATTGATCCAGCCATCCTCCCCCACTTAGGCCAGCCCTTTGTCAGCAAAAAACCAGGTAGCCATGGTCTGGGACTATACGACGCAATTTCACTTATCGAATCGCTAGGTGGTAGATTGGAGATCAGAGCTAACAAGCCCCGAGGTACCGTAGTATGTCTCTACCTTCCAGTCATTGAGGATCATCATGAAGCTTAAGCTCCTGATTGTGGAGGATGACGATCGGTTTGCAGCGACACTCCAACTTGAAGCTGATGATGCTGGATACTCGACTATCTGGGTGAAATCGCTAGGCCAGCTTCATGAGTTAGAGCCGATTCAGTTCCAACGAGCGATCGTGGACCTCCGCTTGGGTCAGGAGAATGGTTTGAACGCAATAGAGGCCATTCTCCAGCACTCACCCCAGTGTCGTGTCGTGATGCTTTCTGGCTACGCGAGTGTTGCTTGGGCCGTTCTGGCGATCAAAAAGGGAGCTGTAAACTTCCTCTCGAAGCCGGCGAGTTTTGTCCAGATCATGCAAGCTTTCGATGATAAAGAATCAGACCTCTTGCAAGACGATAGAGTCCGATTTCCAACTTTGGCGCGGATGGAACGGGAGTATATCGAGATGGTCCTGGCACGATTCGAAGGCAATGTGACCCATACTGCAGAGGCTTTAGGGCTTCACCGACAAAGTCTCCAGCGAAAGCTCAGAAAATTTGTTCCACGCGAAAAACGTCCCTCAAGTCAGGATTGGGAGTTAGAATGATAGAAGGAACCGTCGGGCTTTATCTAGCATTTACTTTTCTGGCGTCTGTCGCTGGACTCTTGATGCTGATCTGGTCGATTTCAACTGGGCAACTGGGAATGGGGCCTGATGCACCTTCAACGATATTTGCAGCTCATGAAAAGGGTCAAGCTGAAGATCCCTCAGCCAGGGCCCAATCGATGGAGAAGCTTCAAAGCTTTCTTGATGACCGGTCCAGAGAGGATGGGACTCCCCACACCGATCATGATGAGGTCGAGCTTCGCTTGGCGATTGATGCTTCGGTTCGCCGACCTGTCATCTACCTTGCATGTTCTGCGATCGTCTGGCTCATTCTGGGCTCTGTAGCAGGTCTCTGGACATCACTGAAGTTTCATTATCCCGATTGGAACGCTTTCACGGATTTTCTGACATTCGGGCGCCTGCGGCCTTTCCATCTCAATGCTGTGATCTACGGTTGGGTGTCTCAGGCCGGTATGGGGGTGGCTTTGTGGCTGTCAGCTCGGATCCTCAAAGTTCCTCTGCGTGCGGTCGGAAGCTGTATCTGGGGCACCCATCTTTGGAATCTAGCACTCTTTTGGGGGCTTTCGGCAATCCTATTGGGCAGAAGTGAAGGGATCGAATGGCTGGAGTTGCCTTGGGAAGTTGATGCTGTGTTGGCAATATCCGGCGGCATGATCGGCATCCCCATATTGAGAGCGGTCAAAGAGCGTCGAGTCCATCACCTTTACGTTTCGATTTGGTATATCGGAGCCGCTTTCGTATGGTTTCCTCTGCTCTTCCTCGTCGCCAATGTTCCCATGATCTATAGCGGCGTCCAGCATGCTATTGTCAACTGGTGGTTCGCTCATAATGTCCTTGGCCTTTGGATCACTCCTTTAGGCCTTGGAGCAGCCTATTACTTTATTCCTAAAGTCTTGGGCAAACCTATTCACTCCTACCAGCTCTCACTCCTCGGTTTTTGGGGACTCGCTTTGTTCTATAGTCAGGTGGGAATGCACCATTTGATCGGAGGACCGGTTCCTACCTGGCTGATTACCTTATCGATCGTGACCAGTGTGATGATGATAGCTCCTGTGCTCGCAGCAGCGATCAATCATCATATGACGATGGTTGGGCACTTTAGAGCCCTTCGATTTTCACCGACTTTGGCTTTTGTGGTGACCGGGGCTATGCTTTATACGTTGGTGTCGGTTCAAGGCTCCTTTCAGTCGATTCGTACTTTTAATACCATCACCCATTTTACCCATGCGACTGTGGCTCATGCTCACTTGGGCGTCTATGGCTTTGCAAGCTTTATTCTGTTTGGGAGCCTCTACTTTATTCTGCCTCGACTGGCAGCATGGGAATGGCCGTTTCCACGCCTGATTCCTCTCCACTACTGGCTCGCATTATCTGGCATTATGGTTTACTTCGTCGGCCTTTCGATCGGTGGGGTGCTCCAGGGGCTAGCCATGCTCAACGAGAAACTTCCTTTTCAAGAATCAGTAGCAGTAACCCTTCCCTACCTCTGGGCCAGAAGTGTTGGGGGAGGGCTCATGACCTTGGCTCATATCGTCTTTGGGGTCCACGTCTGCTTTCTCCTTGCCCGTGCAGGAGCTATGCGACAGGCGCCTGCTTATCGCTATATTCCTAAGTTGGGAGGGCGATCCAGTGAAGGCGCATGATACCAATGTCCGTTACATTTATGTTGCGGTCGGCATTCTCGTATTTGCAGCGATCATGTTGGTAGTGATTCCGAGTTTTCAAATGAAGACGATCCAACCTGAGCCTGGAGTGCGTCCCTATAGCAATCTCGAAGCCTGGGGGCGCGATATTTATGCGCGAGAAGGTTGCTTTTATTGTCATAGCCAGCAACCTCGAGACCCATCACTCGCACCCGATGGCAAACGTTCCTGGGGGCGGGCCTCCACTCCAGGTGATTACGTCTACGACTTTCCTCATTTGCTGGGCACCATGCGAACAGGCCCCGATCTCCTGAACATAGGAGTCAGGCAACCGAGTGACGACTGGCATCTTGTCCACCTTTATCAGCCTCGCGCGGTCGTGCCTTGGTCGATCATGCCGGCCTATGGTTATCTATTTGAATGGCGCGCTACTGTGTCGGCTGGAATCAAACCGTTGACCCTACCACCCGCTTATGCTCCACCATCGGGGTATATCGTCCCACGTCCTGAGGCCCTTGCCTTGGTTGCCTATTTAAAGTCGCTCAAACGTCATGAGATCCCACGGGATTGGAACAAGGGAGAAGAGAGCCCATGACAGATCACACAAAGCGAGATCAAGCAGCACGACGGGAGTTACCTGATCCTGAGGAGGCTAGCAATAGATGGCCACCTTGGCTCTGGCTATTTGTTGGCAGCATGCTGGGTTGGGGAGCGACTTACTTTATCCTCCAATCAGGCTCAGGACGCATCGAAGGGGGTGATCAAAGAACTCCTTTCGAGGCTAAGGTAGCTTCGCAAGAGAGTGCGGTGGATGGAGCTCAGGTTTATCAGGCGAACTGTGCTAGCTGTCACCAAGCGCAAGGAGAAGGTTTGCCTGGTGCCTTTCCTCCTCTTGCCGCTTCGGAATGGGTTATTGGTGAAGCGAGAATACCAGTCAAGATACTTCTAAAGGGATTAACGGGGCCGATCACTGTTAAAGGTCAAAGCTACAACGGCGTCATGCCATCCTTTGAGGCTGTCCTGAATGATGCTGAGATCGCAGCGGTGGTCACTTACATTCGATCCCACTGGGGTAATCAGGTCAATGAGGTGGGCGAAAGCCAGGTGAAAGCTCTCCGCGAGGAGCTGAAGGGAAGGTCCCAACCATGGACGGCCGACGAACTCAAGTAGCTCCAATAGAAGTCCGGCATTACCGAATCTTCGGTTTGTGGTGTCCGAGTTGTGCTCAGGCTTGTCAGAAGCGTTTGAAAAAAGTACCTGGTATTTTTGCAGTGCATATTGATTATGCTCAGAGTCGATGTTCACTGCAATGGGATGGGGCCCAGCTTAATGAAAAGTTTGTGACCAAAGCGCTTGAGAAAATGGGGTATACCATCGTTCCTGCCGAAGAAGGGCTGGATGCTGAACCCCAATCCAGTTCAATCGAACGAAGATTTCAATTGAGAATGGCTGTCGCTTGGTTTTTGTCCGCGTGGGTCATGACCTTTGCCCTTTGGCGGTATAGTGATGCGAGTCAGAAAGCAGGATCGGCTGGAATACTTGGGATAGAGGCAAGTCTGAGTTGCTTCATTCTTGTCTGGTGCGCTCAGCCTCTTTGGAGAGCCGCATGGAATGGGCTCACGAATCGCATTGTGAATCTGGACGGTTTTGTCATATTTTCCAACCTGGCTTTGTGGTCGCTCTCCTTTCATCAGGGATCTGCTGATGTCTCACGCCTGTATTTCGACTCCGTGGCGATGTCCGTCACCACGATCCTGACCATTCGCTGGTTTGATTTTCGATCACGGACAGATAAGTTGGATGCCCTGGTACAAACGCAGTTTTTTAAAGAGCGGCAGCACGTGAGAGTTGCAGTGGAAGAGGAGTGGCTGACGATCGATTCGACCAGCTTGCAAATTGGTCATCATCTTCAGATAGAGACTGGACAGGCACTCCCTGTCGACGGAACTTTGATGTCTGCGGAAGCTCGCATCGATCTCTCTCTTTTTACGGGGGAGAGCGCCCCCGCTACTTTGCGGCAAGGAGACCTCCTTTATGCGGGTACGCTGAATCGAGGTCCCGTTTTGGATATGAAGGTTACGACTCGACTTGGCACTCGCTATATCGATAGGCTCCTCTTCGGCGCTTTTGAGTCTGAAACCAAGCAACGCAGTCGCCCGAGCCAACTCGAGCGACTTTACCGCTGGTGGATTCCCCTGGTCCTCTGTCTAGCAGCCACGGCTAGTTTCTATGCTACGCTCCTTCAAGGCTGGGAGGAGGGACTCTATCGCTTGGCGATACTTTGTCTCATAGGATGTCCCTGTCCCCTTTTGATCATTCCAAGCAGTAGCTTTGCCAGTCTGCGAAAGCAGCTCCAGACCTTAGGGATGAATCTCCGTCGCCCCTTGGTTTGGGAATCATTGTCCTGCATCAAAACTATCATGTGGGATAAGACGGGGACCCTGACTCCCCTTCCGACGGATCCGCCTTCAGCTGGTGGGAGCGGAACGTATAGGGATGGTATCTTCGAGATGCTAGGATCCTTGCGAAAGCAGGGGTATGGGCTCGTTCTCGCCTCAGGGGACAAAAGGGAAGCGCTCGAGGTATGGAGGCCTTATTTTGATTATATGGAGGGCACTCTGACTGTCGAGGGCAAAGCCAGGTTAATCGAGGCCTATCCATTTGCTTTGTACATCGGCGATGGTTGGAATGATATGCAAGCCGTAGCAAAATCCCAGCTGTCTATTGCCGTGCAACATCCTCACTCATTCGTTCCTCTCCTGGCAGATGCTTCATTGTACGAGCGGTCGGTGCGTTACCTTGATCGCTGTCTGGATCTTATTCGTTTCAGGATGCGGCTTAAGAACTGGCAGATAGCGGCAACGATAGGCTATAACCTTTTTTTAGCCGGTCTTGCAGCCGGTGGTCTCTTGCAACCGCTGTGGGCAGTGACCGCTTTTGCCTTCATCAATGCTTTCAACCTTGGCCTTTCCAACCTAAGGCTAAGAAAAATCAACATACCAATCTCGTTCAAACAGGCGAGAGCTTGATCTGACTCGAAGGAAACTCAATGGAACATCATCATCATCACGACCACTTTCTCCACACTCTCCAGGCACTCGATGTCTTCTCTCTGCTCGGACTCGTCACCGTGTTTAGTTATTCTTTTTTGTTGTCACTCCATTGTGTCGGTATGTGTGGTCCGCTTGCTTGTTCCGTGACGGCTGGCAAAGACCGTCGCTCACTATGGAACAGTCTGCTGTATAACGGAGGCCGGTTGACCAGCTATGTGTCGTTCGGAGTCCTGTTCGGTTGGCTATCAGCTGGTTTGCTGGAGATTTCGCTTGAGCTTGGGACGGTCCTTGCTATTGCTTCTGGAGTCGGCCTGATTCTCTATGCTTTATCGCCTCTTTTACCTCGGTGGAATCTACGAATGAGAAGCAAAAGCCTTGAGGCTTTGCGGGCGCATTTGTTTACGTACCTCAATCGACTCTCGGGGTGGCAGCGCAGTCTTGGATTGGGACTTCTTACGATTTTTCTACCTTGTATGACTCTTCACCCTCTGCTGCTGGCGACCACTGGACTGCAGTCGCCGATGGCGGGAGGCTTAATCATGGCGGCGTTCTTCCTTGGAACCTTGCCGGCCATGTTAGCAACGACTTTGCTTCCGCAGACGCTGTTTCTTTGGGTGCGGTCCAAGCAGCAAGGTCTTTGGACACAAGTCAGTTTTGTCTTGGGACGGGGATTGATACTTTTTGCTGGTGTTGTGACCATCTGGCGAGTTTTTGGACATCATTGAGTATTGGTCTGCCTTTGGTGAACGCCTTAGTCATTGTGTGAGGCGGGTCGGCTTTCACCCGGATCCTTAGGTTTAGATGGAAGATAAACTGATTCTTCAGTTCACTTGCATGAATCACTGACTATCTGCTTTGACGGAAGAGACGTTTGCGAGGGATATCCAGAGTTTTGAGCGACTTAATCTAAGCCCTTTCTCTCGGCTGAACAGCGTACGCTTCGGGAGGCGAGAGACCAGGCGATACATTTGCCCTCACATGGACGAAGGCCAGTTCGTAATCAGCAGGATCCAACTCTATTTTGAATAAATCGGATCCCGAAATAGCCAGCTCTCCTCTGAAACATATGGAAGGGCAGATTGAAGTTCAGAGCGCCCTAGGCCAAGGCACTTCCTTCACGCTTAGGCTTCCTCTCCTGCAATTGGAGCATAAAATTTAAGCAATGGCGATCGCGACAGAATTTAAGCCTGCGACCGTAGGTTGAGAACTCCTTTTCCCCACTTCGAGTCTCCATATGGAACTCTTCTGTTGCATCCCTGTACTATAAGCCGCCAACGATATGGTCTTGTTAATGCAAAAAATTGCATTTACTTGTAGTCGGAATTCTGTTCTTATGATGGAAGCAAAGTAATCATAGCAAACTAATGATCGGCATGTTGAGAGCCTGTAACGTTTCACGACCATTGTCAATTATGGTTTCAAATTCCTTGTCAAAGTTAGCCTGACCATTCCCGCTGCATGCAGCCTGTATCGAATCACCCCAGATATGCAGACACCAATAGACAATAGACATAGCTGATAGTAGGAGTTCTGTTCCG
>Ga0209985_10001703_pt1 | contig 20994 bp, 11 predicted proteins | sample NOAtaG_FD_187305 | JGI IMG/M metagenome (GOLD analysis project Ga0209985, IMG submission 187305) | Freshwater lake microbial communities from Lake Erie, under a cyanobacterial bloom - NOAA_Erie_Diel6S_1000h metaG (SPAdes) (version 2) | ecosystem: Environmental > Aquatic > Freshwater > Lake ...
CACGGTGAGTCTCACGATGACGAACCTGGAGGCGTTCACGGCGGAGTGGGTCACGCTCGCGGTGAGCCCGGCGGGCGCCGGCACGGTGACTCCGTCGCTTGTGAACATTCCGTCGACGCCGTCGCTCGGCTCCGTCACGGTTGGACCGGTCACGGTGACCACGACGGCCGCGCCTGGCTCGACGGTCACCCTGGTGGTCGGCATGCACGCGCAGAGCTTCCATCCGTGCTGCTTCGTCGAGATTCCGATCGTGGTGCCTGCGAACGCGGGCAGCAAGACGCCCGGCGACATCGACGGCGACGGCGTGGTGAACGGGAACGACCTCGCGATGCTGTTCAACAACTGGGGAGGCGCGGGTGCGACCGACCTCAACGGCGACGGCGTCACGAACGGCGACGACCTTTCGATCCTGCTGGCGAACTGGGGCTGAGTCGCGTTCGCGAGGAATCACCCCACATGCGACCTCTTGCGCGGCCCGCGGAACTCCCGCGGGCCGCGTTCGTTGTGCGATGTGCTTGTGCGGCGAAGCCGAAGCCGGCCGCGAGACCGCCGTGCGGAAACGCGGCGACAGGGCACGATTTTTCTGTTTTTCCGCCGTGCGCTCTTGGCGAGGACGCTTGGGCAGGTATACTAACAAAACCCGAACAAGATTCGGGGCCCACATCTTGGCCGCGAATGGGCGCGAGAGAACCGAGAGGCGCACGACACCGTTGCGCGTGTTGTCGTTGTGGTGAATATTGCGGTGAATGTTGCGGTGACTGCGGCGTGACTGCGCCGTGATTACGCCGTGATTACTCCGTGATTACGCCCATGCCTTCGGCTCGACACTTCTCCAGCGGCGATGCCTGCATGAATCCAGCGTCAAGTTCAAGTGATGCCGTGCGCGTTCACGCGGACTGACACCCTTCGACCGGAGTCCATTGCCGAAGGGGTCCTCGGGAGAGCTCGACGAAAACGAATCGCCAGCGATTCGTGCGGGCTGTGGCATTGCGTGCGTGCGGGATTGCGTGATGGATTGCGTGATGGATTGCGTGATGGATTGCGTGATGGATTGCGTGATGGATTGTCGTCGTCTGCGGACATGAAGCGTACGAGGCAGAACTGAATGGTGGAAGCGATGAACGGGAGTACAAGATGATGGCTGAGCGCTCGAAGGGTCTGTTTGAAAGTGACGGCATCGATGTCGGCGGCGGCGTCGTTGCTGAATCGAGTTCGAGGGATGGCGCTCGCATGGCTCGTGCGCGTCGTGCGCTCGCCATGGCCGAGGCACTGGCCTGTTCGGGCATGGGCGCAAGGCTGTTGTCCGAGGATGTTTCGCAGGATGGGCCGCGTGCATCCCCGCGAGAGAGTCTGCGAGAAGAAACCGGCGAAGAAGCGTCTCGTGATCCCCGCGACGATGAACGCGAAGATGTGCGCGAGGATGAAGATGATGCGCCACGGTCTCAGGCGGTGCCCGGAAGGTTGCGGCGTGACAAGGGTGTGCCGTGCGCTGCCGTATCGCGGCCAAGACGCGGCAAGAAGCAGCGTGTCCAGCAGTGTGCGCGTGATGTGAAGCGCTTCCTCGCAAGACGCGATGCCGGAGTGCCGTTGCGGGTCTGCGTGGACGCAGGCGCTGAAGGGGTCGGCGAGTTCGATGCGCGGTGGCCGCGTACGACTGAAGCCACCGGCCTCCATGCGCGTGCCGCGATGTTGCCCGCGGAATGCGGTGCGGATGGTGCGGCGGCATCGGGCCTTTCCGCATTCGCCCTTTCAACATCAGTCCTTCCAACATCAGTCCTTCCAACATCGGGAGTTCCAACATTGAGGATTCCCCTCGATGACGCCACATGCGATGCAGCACTTGGTGGCGGACTTGCCTGCGGAGCGCTGCATGAGATCCAGGGGGTGTCTTTCGCAGGCGAACCTTCCTTCGGCCTGGCGTGTCCGCCTGATGGGCGAGAGAACGAAGTGGTTCGCGATGAAGACGCGTGGAACAAAGACGCATGGAACAAAGACGCATGGAGCAAGGATGCATGGATCGTTCCATTCGGATGCCTGCTTCACATCGTGCGCAAGGCGGTAATGCATCCCGCACTCGCGGATCGATCGGTCGCCTGGATTGGAGACAGGGTTCATCCGCCGCGCCACATGCTCCGCGTGATGCGGCACGGCCGAGGTGCAGCTTCCCTTGGCGTCGGCCGCGAGCGTCCGGAAGGCCCGCACCCATTCCTCGACGAAGAACTTGAACGGCGCTCGGTCTTCGTCGGCGATGTGCCGCATGGAGCGGTGCGGGGAGACCGGCTGGCCGGAGAGGGCGCGGCATGTCCGACGCCTTCGAAGCGTGGCCGGGCCGCCAATCGAGTGGATGACCGTGTTCGTGCCCGGCTATGGTGCACCGAACTCGCGATCAGGCTGGGGGCCGCCGGAGTCATCGTGGTCGATGGCAGTGGATTCGACCGCCTCGCGTGGCGACGCCTGCAGTTGGTCGCATCGGCTGCGCAGCAGGGCGCTCGAGCATGCGTCGAGGCAGGCGGCGGTGAATCCTCTTCGGGACCTCTTGTCTTGGTCGTTACGCCGCCTGCAGACGAGGGCGCCGGAGCGGCCGACGGCACTGCGGCAGTCCATCGGTTGCCCCGGGCGCCGCGTCCCGCCCATCGCCTGCGCACGGCCGCAACGCAGTGGTCCGTCTCTGCGGAGAGGGCATTTGGCGCGGCGGATTCGGGCGGCAAGCCCGATCGCCGCGGATGCGGGGATCCCTTTCGCTTCCGCTGGCGCATGCAACTGACGCACATGAGGTCGGGGTTCCGCGTGGAAGACGCGGCCGGCACAGCGACCCACGGCATTCCGCGGCATGACGACGCTGCGCCGCACGACTCGAGTTCAGTGCATGCGGCAATCGCAGATCGATCGCTGTCCCTGCCGATCGAACTGCCGAGGACGGCGTGTAGCGACGATGCGTGGAATGCGCTTCGCGATCGTACGGAGGCGTTGCATGGTCGGGGGCTGGACGGCTGCGAGCCGGCATCTGCGCCGCACAAGTTGCAGGATCGGCGGATCGCCATGCAGTTGAAGACAGGCGCGGAAAGCGATCAGTTCCCGCGTTCACTGCACGACATCCATCGTCTGGGATGGGAGGTGCGGTCTGCATAGCCTCGATTCAACACCGAACACCGATGCCGAGCCCCGGGTGCGGGTCGATGTGCCTGCAAGCGCTCCGTCGCCAAGCCGCTTCATCGCGGTGCACTTTCCACAGTGGCCGCTCGATGCAGCGCGGGTCGCACTCTGGAGAGCCATCCTCCGCCTGCGGCGAACGGCTGTGTCGGACACGCCGCCCGACGCTTCCACGGCGGCTTCGGAAGCCGATGCGGCGTGCCGCCCTCATGCTCCAGGTACGCCTCGCGGGCAAGAGCGCGCCGCGGCTCGCAGTGTCCTGGCTGAACTCTCCGTCTTGCCATCGGTTGTCGTCGAAGGCGGGCATGCGGCGGGGGCGGACCGCATGGCCCGAATCATCGGCTGCTGTCCGCATGCTGCGAAACTGGGGTTGTCGGTTGGAATGACGGTCGCCCAGGCCGAAGCGGTGTCTTCGCGCGGCGGTGCTGCAGTCGACCTCTCGGTCGAAGGCCTCGTGCAACTGTTCGGACCGAATTGTGCGCGGCAGGAAGACGGCGCTGCAAGCAGGTTGCTGCGGCGATGGATCGTCGAATCGACCTGCGCCGCACTCGTCTTGCGCGCGGACGAGCCTGCATGGGGCGCCATGCTGCGCAGGTTGGCGGCGTGCCTCGAGCGCTGGGTGCCTCGAATCGCAATCGACGGGCTTGGCGCGTCCGATCCGATCGTGCCGAGCGTCGATGCGCCTTTGGGGAGCCGCTACAGCCTTCTCGGCGATCTTGCCGGCTGTGCGGCGCTCTTCCGCGTGGCGCATGGAACGGAGCAGGTTCTCATGCGTCGCATCGTGGATTCCTTCGCAAGTCGGGGGTTCGAGACGCAGCTGGCGACCGCGTCCACCATCGGTGCGGCGATCGCGCTCGCCAGCCATGGCCGCCATACGCGCGCGGGGCGCGACTCACGATGCCGGGCGGTGCCGCCAGGTCGTGAAGCGGAGGCCTTGGATCCGCTGCCTGTCGAGGCGCTTCGGATTCCACCCGCTGCGCTTCAGGCCCTGCATGCGGTCGAGGTGCGCGTCATCGGTCAGTTGGCCCGACTCCGGCGCGGAGGCGTTGCAGCCCGTCTCGCAGGGCGTGTCGATGGCGAGACGGATGGCGAGACGGATGGCGAGACGGATAGTGCCGTTGGATACAGTGCGGGCGACGCGCGTTCGAACAGGCGTGGGGCTGCGTTCGGGCGGAAGCGCGGCCGGAAAGCCGAGCGCATGCCCGCGCCATCGCTCTTCGACCGGCCGGCTGAAGGCGATGCGCCATGCAAGGCGCCGGATCTGCTGCGCGACGACGGCATCCTGATCGGTGGTCGCGACATCGGTGATCCGCTTCTTCGCCTCGATCAAGCGATTGGTCGTTCGGCGGAGGCATTGATTCCGCTGCGCATGCAGGAGCCTGTGCAGATTGGCAAGGCATTCGATGGTCCGACCAGCAGGCTCGATGCGGTCCTCGTGGCGTGTGGCGAACTCGTCGACCGGCTCGCCACGGCGCTCGAGGCAAGGCGTGAAGGAATGCGCGTGTCGCGCTGGATCTTCCATCACGCCGAGCTGCCGTCGGACCTCTCGACGGATGCGACGGTGCGGCGCGCCCGCACGGCCCACGGCCATCCGCCATCGTCCGGGCGGTTGGCCGCTGGTCGGATGGTGTCCGAACTCGAGTTGCGCCTTTCGGCGCCGACCGCGAGCAGGGCGCATCTCTGGTCCATGCTGCAGCCCAAGCTGGAGCATCTTCCACTCGACCATGGAATCGAGGAGATCATCGTGCGGATTGAGGATGCAGCGCGCATGCGTTCGGTCCAGCGGCGACTGCTGTGGCAACGGGTTGAGCCGCCGCCGCAGCAACAGTCGCAGGCAGTGCGTTCCCGTTCTATCCATGTGCGGCCAGAGTCGCAGGGAGTCGATCGTGCGGAACGACGCCAGCCCTCGGTCTGGAGCGGGCTCGACGGCGCATGTGCAGGCTGGATGTCCGCGGACCGCGTGTCTGCGCGTATGGGCGATGCCGATGCGCGCTGCAGCGATTCCGCAGGTCTTCAGGAGTGGATCGACCTGGTTGCTGCACGGTTTGGTCGAGAGCGCGTGCATCGCGTGCCGGTCCTTGCGCGAGAAGGCGACAGGGCGCGCGACATGGAAGTCGGTGATGTCGCGAAGCATGCGGCCGATGGTTCCGGCGGCGTCGCGGTGCATCTTGGCCAGCGGCCGAGCCAGTGGTTCGCGGCTGAAGAGCAGGCGGTGATCCTGGGTGGCTCATCAAGCGGCGCACTTGCCGCCACCATCGCCGAGCGAAGGGCGTGGTGCTTCGACTCGGCGCATGTGCGGCAGCCTGCGCCAGCCATGACTTCCATGCTGCGATGGGCTCCCATGCTGCGCTGGCGGGGCCGCATGTGGCCGCTCTCCGCGATCGACGGATGGGAACGCACGGCGGACCGATGGTGGGACCGCGCATGGGAGCCCAAGGCGCCGGACGCAAGCGAAGTGCAGGAGGGCGAGTGCGAGTCGATGTCCGTGCAGGGCATAGGGAGGGCGGCGGCGATTGCACGGCTGAGCGGCAGGCTCCACGCGCGTGTCCAGATCGGAACCGGCCTCTGGCTTCTCGCGCGGTTTCCGGAACGAATCATCCCTCAAGGAAACGAAGGGCGTCTGGCGCAGTTCGCAGACGACGGGGCGGTTGTCCTCGGTTCATCTCCCGATCCGTGGCAGGATCGATGCGAGCGTGCGTTCCAAGCGGGCCTTGGCGTCTTGATCCTTGGAGCGTGGGGGTAGCCGCATGCCGGACGAGCCGCAGCCCAAACTCTGTCAGCATCCGCTGCGCCAGCCCGCGCCAGCGCCAGCGCCCACGCCCGCACCCGCGTCTTCGTCGTCGGCCGTTGCTGGCCAGCAGGCGACGGTGGTCTTCTCGCACAGGGCTCGACGCCCCGCCCGTCCAAGCTGGGGTGAACTTGCCGTCACCAGCAACCACACCTTCCTCAATGGCGCGAGCCACCCCGAGGAACTGGTGCGCGAGGCCGCACGGCTCGGGCATGCCGGAATCGCGCTGACCGACTTCGAGACCTTCGGCGGCGCCGTTCGCGCGCATGTCGCCGCGCGCGAGACGGTCGTCGGCGAGCATGGGGGCGTGCACGCGGGGGCGCGGCCGAGGCTTGCGCATGGCGCGCGTGTCCGGTTCTCGATCGACGATCTCCCGTGGTCGAAGATGCCAGATGCCGGTGCGCGGTCGTGCGAACCGAGTGCAGGCGAGACGATCGACATCCTGCTCTACCCGAGCGACCGGGCTTCGTGGGGCGCCATGTGTCGGCTGCTGACGAAGGCTCGGACCGCAGGTGCGGTGACTTCGGCCGGCGCAGCCGATCGCACGGATGTGGAAGGCGGAGCGGGTCGCGCTGCCGGAGGGGCCCGTGGAGCGGGGGCGCAGGAGAGGCGCCACCGACTTCATCTCTCCGATCTCGCCGAGACGCTGCGTACCCCCGGTCTCGGAGGTGAATCCCTGCTGGGAGTCGTGCTTGCCCCCCGTATCCCGAGCCAGCGCTTCCTCGAGGCTGCGCAGGGGCTCGCAGCGCTGATGCACGACCGGCTCGCGGTGGCGCTCACACGCGTCGATGACCCCGACAGCGCCGCCGACGCCGAACGCTCGGAGGTGCTTGCCGACGCGCTCGGGCTTCCGCTCGCGGCGCTCAGCGATGTCCGCATGCATGCATTGGCGCGCAAGCCGCTCCTCGACACGCTCGCATGCATCCGCGATGGCGTCTCGATCGATCGCGCCGCGCGCCAGATCGCGCAGCATGCCGAGCGGCGCCTTCGTCCGCCATCCGACATCCTGCGCCGATACGCCGATCGGCCCGACGCGCTCGCGACCGCATGGCGGTTCCTCGATCGTGCCGCCGCATTCTCACTCGACGAGCTGCGCTACGAATATCCCGACGAGGTCGTGCCGCAGGGCATGCCGCCGATGCAGCACCTCCGCAACCTGGTATGGAAGGGCGCGCGCGAGCGCTACCCGCGCGGCGTGCCCGCCAAGGTCGCGCGCCAGTTTGAGCACGAGTTCGCCATCATCGACGACCTCGGCTACGCGCCGTACTTCCTGACCGTCCATGACATCGTCGCCTTCGCGCGATCGCGCGGCATCCTTTGCCAAGGACGCGGCGCCGCCGCGAACAGCGCCGTCTGCTACGCGCTCGGCGTCACGGCGGTCGACCCCGACCGCATCGATGTCCTCTTCGAGCGCTTCGTGAGCCGTGAGCGCAACGAGCCTCCCGACATCGACATCGACTTCGAGCACGAGCGGCGCGAGGAGGTCATCCAGCACATCTACGCGAAGTACGGCCGCGATCGCGCCGCGCTCGTCTGCGAGATCATCAGCTACCGGGGGCGCAGCGCCGTGCGCGATGTCGGCAAGGCGCTCGGGTTCGCGCCGGACACCGTGGACCGCCTCGCCAGCGAGGTCGACCGCTGGAGCGGCGGCGGCCTTGGCTCGCGCGACGATGTCACCGAGGGTTCGTTCGAGACGGGCCTCGATCGAACGCTTCCCCAGGCGACCGCCGAACGCGTGCGCGCCGCAGGACTTGATCCATCCGCCCCCCGCGTGCGCGCGATGGTCCAGCTTGTCGGCGAGATCCTCGGATTCCCGAGGCACCGCTCCCAGCATGTCGGGGGGTTCGTGATCTCCCGTACCCCGCTGATGGAGATCGTGCCGATCGAGCGCGCTGCGATGGAGGACCGCACGATCCTCGAATGGGACAAGGACGACATCGAGGCGCTCGGAATGCTGAAGATCGACCTGCTGTCGCTCGGCATGCTGACGGCGATCCGCAAGTCCATCGATCTCGTCAACGGCGACAGCCTGGCGATTGCGCTCGGCGGCAGGCCCGAGCGGATGCCTGATGCGCCGCAGGTCCGGCCCGATCTTGCGCATGTCAGTCCACCGCAGCCATCCGTGCCATCATCGGCAACGCCGGAAGCGGCTGCGGGGGAGACCGGCCAAGTCGCCGAGCGCGATCCGCTCCTCTTCCATTCGATTCCTGCAGAGGATCCATCGACCTACGACATGATCTGCAAGGCGGATACTGTCGGCGTCTTTCAGATCGAGTCGCGCGCCCAGATGTCGATGTTGCCTCGGCTCAAGCCGCGCCGCTTCTACGACCTCGTCATCGAGGTAGCGATCGTTCGTCCCGGCCCGATCCAGGGCGACATGGTGCATCCGTACCTCCGCCGCCGCAGCGGACAGGAGCCCGTTCACTACCCCAACGAGGCGATCCGCACGGTGCTGGGAAAGACGCTCGGCGTGCCGCTCTTCCAGGAGCAGGCCATGGCCCTCGCGGTCGTGGCGGCTGGATTCACCGCAGGACAAGCCGATGAGCTTCGTCGCGCGATCGCCGCATGGAAGCGAAGCGGCAACAAGATCGCGCAGTTCGGCGCGGCGCTCGAGGCGGGCATGGTCGCGCGCGGCTACTCGCAGGACTTCGCGCGGCAAGTCTTCGAGCAGATCAAGGGATTCTCCGGATACGGGTTCCCGGAGTCGCACGCCGCAAGCTTCGCGCACCTCGTCTACGCAAGCGCGTGGCTGAAGCGGCACCATCCCGCGGCCTTCGCCGCCGCGCTCCTCAACAGCCAGCCGATGGGCTTCTACGCGCCCGCCCAGATCCTGCGAGACGCAAGCGACCACGGGGTCGCCGTGCGCGGCATCGATGTGCACTGTTCGCTCTGGGATTCGTCGCTCGAGCGCGGGCCCGATCCGTGCGCAGCGCTTGCCAACGGCGACGCGGCGGGTGTTGCCACGGTCCGAGCCACGGTCCAAGCCACGGTCCAAGCCACGGTCCGAATCGACGGAAGCGGCCTTGGGCCGAGGCTTTCATGCCTCGATTCCGAGGCCGGCGCGCCAAGGCGCTGGCGCGAGCTCCACATGCGCGGAACGCCCGAAGCGCTGCACGGCGAGATTCCGTTCCGACGGCTTCATTCGCGTGGGCGCAGCATCGTGGCACGGGCCGCACCGCCGCACGATGGAGCGGAACTCGCACAGGGGCGTCGCTCCGAGCCACTCTGCCCGCCCGACAACTCCGCGCGATGCAGCGGAGCTCCGACGCATCCTGAGTCAATGCCGGCCCAGCCTGCGATCCGCCTCGGACTTCGCATGGTCCGTGGCCTCGAGCCGGCGGAGGCCCAGCGCGTCATCGATGCAGTGACCAGACACGGCTATTTCCGAAGGATCTCCGATCTCGCCGAAGTCTCGGGGCTTGCGCAGGCGACGCTGCGTCGGCTTGCGGCCGCCGATGCATTCGGCTCGATGGGCCTCGACCGGCAGCAGGCGATCTGGCAGATCCTTGCGCTTCGCGATCGCGAGCGGCCGCTGTGGTCGTTTGGGGTTGCTCCCGCCGAACCCGATGTCCGGCCATTGGATGGCTCCACGGTCGCCATGCCAAGCGACATCGAGCCCGCGCTCCCTCCGGTCGCCGAGCTTTCTTCGGTCGCCCAGGACTTCGAGGCGACGGGTGTCACGCTCAAGCGCCATCCGGTGGCCTGCATCCGGCCGACGCTTCAGAAGTCGCGGGCCATCCCGTGCGCGTGGCTCCGCGACGAACACAGAACCCCCGCAGGCAAACGGGTGCGCGTGGCCGGGCTTGTCCTGCTGCGGCAGCGGCCGTCGACGGCGAAGGGCATCGTGTTCATGACGATCGAGGACGAGTCGGGGACCGCCAATCTGATCTTCCGTCCGAAGGTCTATGCGCGCGTACGCCTGGCTGTCCGCAGCGCGACCCTTGTCATCGTGTCGGGAAAGATCGAGCGCCGCGACGGCGTGGTGCATGTCCTGGTCGACGGAGCCCGAGATCTGAGCGCCCAGCTCGTCAGCGGAGACGCCGCCATGCCCGTCCAGTCGAGGGACTACCGATGAGGAGGTCTCCGTGACCGGATGCGCTGCATCGGCACTTCGCCAGCGCCACGCGCCTGCCGCGAGCGGGCCGCCTCGGGTACGCTTCGGCCATGAACCGCGCCAGCAGCGACCGCCTCCTGACGAGCCTCCGTGAACTCTCGCTGAACCATGCATCGGTCCTGTCCGCGAGAAGCGTGAGCCGCGGTCGACCCCTGCGTCAACCCCTGCGTCAACCCCTGCGTCAACCCCTGCGTCGGGCCCTCGCGTTGGCGTGCGCGCTTGTCGCGCTCGGCGCCATCGCAGGATGTGGCAGCGTCCGAGGAACTGGCAAGCCGCTCATCCAGGACGACGGCGCGCGGAAGGCTTCCATCGAGAAGGATTCTGCGAGCACGCAGGCCTCTGAATCGAGCGCGGTTCCCTCGAAGACCGCTCCCAAGCAGTAGCGCCGTCGCGGGTGATCGTCCGGATCACGCGCGTCTCGAGGGCAGCGTCCCGCGCCTGACGCTCTGCTCAACCCTCTGGGCCAAGGCGCCGGTGTTCTTCCTCTTCGACTTCGGCCTCGCGCACGTTCCTGCGCATCTCCGCTTCGTTCGCGGGCCGTTCCGGCTCGACGAGGGTCCGCATGCGGCGAAGCGCCGGGAACGCGAACGCCACGAACGCCACGACGCCGAGCGTTCCGAAACCACCGCTGACGACCGACACCACCGGCCCGAAGTACGCAGCGACAAGTCCTGACTCGAACGCACCGAGTTCGTTCGAGCACTCGATGAACACGCTGTTGACCGCCGTGGTTCTGCCACGCAGCCGGTCGGGCGTCTTGACCTGCACGAGGACATGCCGGATGACGACCGAGACATTGTCGACGGCGCCGCTGACCGCAAGCGCGAGCAGCGAGAGCCAGAGCGAGGTGCTCAGGCCGAACACGATCATGCACACCCCGAAGGCGGCGACGCTCAGCAGCATCGCCCGCCCTGCATGACGGAAACTCGGCCGCGCCGCGAGCCAGACGGCCATCAGGAACGCGCCGACATACGGCGCCGCGCGAAGGGCGCCGAGGCCCACGGGTCCGCAGTTGAGGATCTCATCCGCGTACATCGGGAGCAGCGCGGTCGCCCCACCGAAGAGGACTGCGAGCAGATCGAGCGTGAGCGCGCCAAGGATGGTCTTCTCGCGCCAGATGTGGTGGAGGCCGTCGAACATCTCGCGGAGGCGCGGAGGCGCACCGGTCCGCTCGACCGGGCGCGGCTTCAGGAACAGCGCCGCGATGCCGGCCGCGATGCAGAGGAAGGCGGTGCCGAGATAGACCACCCAGGCGCCGCCGCTCTTCGCGATCAGCCATCCTGCGATGAGCGGTCCGGCCACCGCCGCGAACTGGAAGAACCCCGACTGCCACGCCATCGCGTTCTCGAAACGCGTCATCGGAAGCAGCGATGGCAGGAGCGCGCCGCGCGCGGGCGCGTTGAAGCTCCGCACGCAGCCGGACGCGAGCAGCAGGACGAAGAACACCCAGACCGGTGCAGTTGCCGCACTCGTCGCCGCAAGCGCCAGCGCCACCAGTCCGAATCCGATCTGCGTCGCGGCGAGGATCTTCTTCCGATCGCCTCCGTCGACGATGGTGCCCGCGGGCAGCGTCAGCGCGATGACCGGCAGCGCGCGGGCAAGCCCCGTGGCGCCGAGGATGAGGGCATTCTCCGTGCGTTCCCAGATCTCCCAGCCAATCGCCGTCGACAGCATCTGGAGGCCCATGCTCGACGCGAAGAACGCGACCGCGAAGAACCGGTAGTTGGGATCCCGGATCGCCGCAAACGGGTCGTGCCTCGGCTGGCCATCGCGGGGAGGCGCTTCGGGGGATTGGTTCGGCTCGTCGGGCACAGGAAGGGGTCGGGAACAGCGTGCCTGTGCGGCCCCATCGGGGTTTGCCGCTCGCGCGTCCGCATCTCGGCGGCTCTCGGCGACCGTTTCCCGATCGCTTTCGAGCGGAGCGAGGGTACCATCTTCCTCATGTCGCCACTTCGTGAAGCTGCGCGCCGGTCCGTCCTCCCGCTTGGTTCCCGCATGGCCGTTGCGGTGCTCGTCGCGGCGACCGCGGCGGCATGCCTCGGCTGCCAGAACCGGAAGGTGAAGGTCGAGATCAGCGCCCAAGGCGATGCCGCCACCCGAACCTTCGCGACGAACGAGACCAACGCCAAGGCGCTCGCGTCGGTCGAGCAGGCCTACGGCGCCAAGGCGGAAGCCGATGCCGAGCTCGGTGCCCGTTTCACCGGAACATTCGCCGAGGATGTGCTGCCCTCCGAGATCGGCAACCGCGGCGCCATCGGGCGGCTCGACAGCACGCTCGGATCCGCGCGCGGCTACTACGAGCAGTTCGCCGACCGCCGCGAGGAGTGGACCGCGATGAAGCTTCGGGTCGACGGCGGCATCCTGTGGATGCAGGTCTTCGGCCGCTTCATCGAGACGCGCAAGATCAAGGACGAGGCCGCGAAAGCCGAGTTCACCAAGTGGTGGAACGCCGAGGCGATCCCGCTCGTCGCCGACGCCTATCTCATGTACTCGGGCATGCAGGCAGTGACCCAGGCGCAGCGCATCGGCGCGCGCCCGCGCCGCGCCGAGGAATTCGGGGAGCGCACGGCCGACGAGAGCTTCCAGCTCTCCGTCTTCCAGCCGTTCGTCATCCTGTTCGCCGAGCGCGGGTGGCTCGCCGCCGACGAACTCGCCGCCCTGCAGTCCACGGGCATCAAGGGCCGCGCCACCAAGCGCGAAGGGGAGTGGCTCTCGGAGAAGATCCTCCAGCCCGCCGTCGCCCGCATCCTCGTCCGCTTCGATGCTTCGAGGAAGGACATGAAGCTGAAGGACTTCGCGCCGCTCGGGCTCGAGTTCCTCGTCTGGGTGAAGGCGTCGCGCGAGTACCGCGACCTCGTCCTCGCGTCGCCCGCGATCGCCGAGGAGACGAAGGCCGACATCCGCGCCGGCAAGTGGGACTTCGAGATGCCGCCGCCATTCGGTTTCCGCCTCCTCGAGCGCCCGAAGGTGACCGACGCCGAAGTCGTGCTCGAGACCGGCGCCGAACCCTATTTCACGAACGGCGTCTGGAACAAGGAGACGAAGCGCGTGGTGTTCAAGAGCGGCTTCTTCGAGTCGAAGTACCGCTACACCCCGTACAACGCCCCGTACTACGCCTTCTGGTCGCTGCCGTCGCAGCGGCAGGAGTCCGTCTTCGGCGCCGTGATCCTCGAGGGCGACGCGCTCGCCCAGTACTGCGCGTGGGAGAACGCGCTGCCCGAGGAGCGCAAGGACCAGTGGCTCGCCGCGCTCGATGTGCTCGCGGCGGCCAAGGATCCCATGCCCGCCTTCATCGTGATCAGCGCGCTCGAGAACGAGCATCCCGCGCCGATTCCGCTCGCCAAGTGGGTCTGCGAGAAGGCCGGCAAGGAACTTCCCGACGCCTTCGTGCCAAAGGAAGAGCGCGAGGCCCGCGCCGCTCGGCGTCAGGCACCCGCGCCTTCCGAAGGTTGAGTTGTCGGGCTTCCGCGGTCGAGCAGCCCGGCTGCGTCAGAATCCGACCGACGAACGCTGACCCTGCTTGATGACGCTCGCCTCGCCCTCCCACACGGCGCGGCCGGTGTTGGTGTTGGTCAGGCTCATCTGCAGCACATAGGCGACCTGGCGCGTGCTTCCCGAGCGTGCGCGGTCCTCGATCAGCTTCGCGGTGAGCGTCGCGTCGGGGATGTTGTTCGGGTTGACCTGGTTGTCCTTGCCCGACTGGAAGTCCTTCAGCGCCTGCGCGTCCTGCGCGATCTTGTCCTCGGCGCGGCCGCCGGGGCCCGCCGTCATGATGACTTCGCAGCGGCCCGTGTTCAGCAGCGAGATGCGGATCTTCTTCATGATGCCGTCGGTGTCGAACTGCTGCGTGGTCGTGTTGATGACGGGATTCAGCAGGATGCCGGCCGGCTGGTTGGGAAGCCGCGCAAGCACGCCCGAGTTGACCATCGACTGCACCACCTGGTCGGCGAGCAGGTTCCAGTCCTGGATGTTCATGCGGTCGGCGTTGACGATGAGGTCGTTGCCCTTCGGGTCGACATACTGCGCCTTCTGGCAGGCTGCGAGCGCGAGCGGGAGGGCGAGCGAGAGGGTGGTGGCGATGGGAAGGAAGCGGTTCTTCATGGGTGGACTCGTTGCGCGTGGATCGCGGTCGGATCGGCCGTGCGATCGTTCGTTCGTTCAATCAATACTGCTTGTCGAGGAAGGTCAGGCGCCACTGCACCGCCTGCGGCGACGGGGCGACTGAGGTGAGCGTGATCGTCTCCTTCGGCTTGATGGTGACGCTCGTCAGCGAGGCGGTCGCGCTCTGGACCGGCATGCCCTGCGCGTCCGACCAGTCGAAACGGTAGCTGAACCGCTGCGTGGTCAGCTGGTCGCTGTAGACATCGACCGCGACGCGCTTCATGTCGCCGTTCACGATCCCCTCGCGCACGGACACGATGTTCGCCTTGTAGTTGAGCCAGCCGTTGGTCACGATCTGCTTGAACGGCACCGATCCATCGGCGTTGGTCGGCCCGGATGCCATCGTGGTGTTGGCGGTGTTGCAGCCCGCGAGCGCGCACAGCGTCACGGCTGTGCCGAAGCATGCGAGCGAGGCGGAGAGGCGGGAGAGACGGCTGGTGCTCATCGGCATGGAGAAATCCTCGTCAGACTCACTTGACTTCAGGCTCACTTGACTGGAAAGCGCATGGTACGCACGACGGGCTGCACACCCATCCGGGGCGTGCGCACATGGACGATGGTCGCGCCGTTCGATTCCGTCGAAATCGGCCCGATCCGCTGGCCGTCGCCGAGCTCGATCTCGACCGCCCCGTCCGCCGGCGCGGGGAACCGGGCGTACAGCACCTGCTTCGGGAGGGTCAGCCAGATGCGGAGGTCCGCGCTGTTCGTCGCGACCTGATACAGCGCTCCCACGATCGCGACGATCCACGCCGCGTCGGGGTTCTGCTCTGCGACCGCGCGCTGCGCGAGATAGGTGGCGATCGCCTTCGTGGCGCTCGAGACGATCGTCATGGTGATGATCGCGGGCAGCCGCCGGTTGAAGTCGTCTCCGACCACGCGGTCCATGTCGGTAAGCAGGCTCGATGGATAGGCAGCGCCGCCGGCCCGCGCCGTGAAGCCGGTCACCGCACCGTCCTTGAAGCGGAGCACGGGGAACGCGGCGCCGACATAGGGAAGCCCGCGTGTGAAGAGCGGGATATCGAGGCGGAACTCCTCGAGCCACGGGCCCATGCCCGTCTCGACGATCACATAGACCGTGGGCGGGAGCGCGCTGCCGTTCGCGGCCGCCTCCGCGAGCCGAGCGTCCTCCTCCGCGTAGGCCCGGTCGCTCTCGGAAAGCATCCCCGCCGCGCGACGGAACGCCACGGTGGCCTGGCCAAGCGCCTCGGCGCGGCCGGTCAGCTGGAACTGGAGCGCCTGCAGGTAGGTCGAGTACGGAATCGCGAAGTCGGCGTACCCGCGCATGTCGCGGAGGGGCCCGTAGGCCGAGTCGAGTCCGCCCCGGACGCCGGGATCCGCGAGCGCCGCCCTTGCGTTGTAGTTCTCCCTGCCCGAGGCCGCTTCGGCCTCCTGCTGCAGGGCCTCGATCTCGGCGCTGAACTTCTCCGCCGCGTCGCGCTGCCACTCGTAGGCGCGCCGCAACGACACGCCGGCTGCGTCGAGGTTCCCCTCAGCGAGATGGTTGAGCGCCTGATAGGTCGTGCACATGATCCGGTCGTACGGCCGGCCGATGTAGGTGATGATGGTCTGGTTCGTGAGGACCGCCGCGGCCTGCTCCGAGATCCGGACTTCGGGCGCATCGTCGAGGTACTCCCACATGCGCTCGTCGGCCGCCGCGAACGCGGCCATCGACTGCGCGGTGTCGCCCGCCGCCGCATACACCGAGCCCGCCTCGAGTTCGTAGAGGGTGCGGTCCTTCTCGCTGTCGCGCCGGTCCTCGAGCAGCGGCGGAAGGTCCGCGGCGGCGACCATGTAGTTCCCGCCCTCGTAGGCGTTCACGATGCTCTTCATCCGGTCCTGGTGCGAGCAGGCTGCGAGCGCCGCAACCGTCGCACCGAGCGCGACCGCGCGCAGCGCACCCGCCGCACTCACCGCATCCACGGCACGCCGCTCCAGAAACTGTTGTTCTCGAACACCGGCGCCTGGTTCGTATCGACCTTGATGTCGGTCTTCTGCTCGATCGAGTGCTTCGAGTTGCGGAAGAACTCCGCGTAGCCCTCGAGCACCTTGACCTGCGCCTCGGTGAGCTGCTGGTCCTTCTTCAGCGCCTGGAAGAACTCCGACATCTCCTTCCAGCGCCGCAGCCCCTCGGGCGTCGCGCGCATCGGGATCACGAGCGGCCCCGCGCCCTTCGCGAGGTTGACGGTGGCCTCGTACGGCTCGAAGTCGGGACGCGTGACGCGCAGCTTGTGGAGTCCGGGCGCGGCCTTGATCGCCGACGGCGTCGTTCCCACGACGATCCCGTCGAGCTCGATGACGAAGCTCGTCGCCTCGAGGCGGTAGTTGCCCGAGGACACGATCCAGTTGCCCTTGTCGTCCTTGACGATGTCGGGCACCGCGAGGTCCGACATGGTGCCTGCGATCTCGAAGGTCGCATCGACGAGCGCATCCGGCGCCGGAAGCGCCGACTTCTCGCAGCGCTTCTTCATCGCCGCGGCCATCTTGCCCGCGCTCGAGCGGATGAGGTCGACGACCACATCGCGCTCGACCTTGAGGTCGTCGGTCTGACGGACGGAATCGTTGGCGCTCGCGACGCCCGAGGAGACCACGCGTCCCTCGGCTCGGCCGAGGATGCGGTAGGTCGCGTCGAGGCGATAGCTCTCGACATCGGTCACGACGCCGCGCGCCGGGTCGTTCGTGCGGCGACGGTCGATCGACAGCGCCGTGAGCGAGGCGACGAGCACATAGTCGGCGCCCATGCTCTGCGCGAGGCGGAGCGCCGAGGTGCTGTCGGAGAGAATCTTGTCGAGATCCTTCTCGGGATCGAGTGCGCCCGTGCCGGCGTTCGCGCCTTCCTTCGCGAACTTCGCGACCGCGTTCAGCACATCCTCCCGGCTCATCGTCGTGAAGCAGGCGCCGTCGAGTTCGGCGACGAGGTAGTCCTCAAGCGCCATGACGCGATCTTTGTCGATGCGCTTCTCGCGGTTCCGAACGAAAATCGCAGCGGTGTACCGCTGCGGTTCGGAGGTCGCCTGCGTGCCGTTCTGGCCGGTCGGCGCAACCTGCACCGGCGGCACCGCGGGGCCATCCGGCCGTTGCTGGCCGGTCCCGCGAAGCGGGGGCGCTGCGTCGCCCGAGTCCTGCGGGAGGACGGGCATGTACATCTTCGGCGCCTGCGCGTCGTCGCAGCTCGACTGCGTCGTCTTGCGGAGGATGCACCCCTTGGCGATGCCGCGGTCGATGCCGCAGATCTCCGCGCGCGAGAACTTCGGCGCCACCGAGATCACGCGGACAAACCCGACGGCGACTTCCTCGGATCCGAGGTTCTCGCCGGTGTCCGGATCGACGAGCGCCTCGCCCTGCGCGAACACCTCCCAGATCTCGCCGACGGCGATGTCGGTGCCCTCGCCGCGGTTGAGCGTGACCACCCGGTCGCGGACGACGAGCGCCTTCGCGGGGAAGATGGTGTCGGTGATCCGCTGCGCCACCTTGCCGGCCATCTTGTCAGCGATGACATTCACGACGGCCTCGGTGAGATCGCCGCCCTTCTGGTCGACGACATACTGCGGGTTGTTCTTGAAGTCGAAGTCGTTGAGCGTGATGCGCGTCGACTCGAGAAGCGTTCCCTTCGAGGCGTCGAAGATACGGCACACCGCGCTCAGGCGGATCTGGCGGCGCGTCGCCTTCTGGCCGACGCCTTCGAAGTTCGCGGTCTGCACCTGATCCTGGAAGTCGTCGATCTGGACAAGCGCGAGATAGGGAATGCCCGCGAGCTTGAAGGGCTTGGCGCGGTTCGGATCGCTGAGGTCGTAGTTGCCCGAGTCCTGCGCCTGCTGCTCGCCGATGATCTTGGCGAGTTCCTCATGCGCGCGGACATCGAACTTGCGCGTCTGCTGGAGCGCATCGGTCAACTTGGCGTCGAGGCCTTGGACGATCTGCGCGAGCTCGTTCGCCTGTCCGTAACCAGCGACCTTCTCGACGATCGCGGGGAGCGCCTTCACCGCCGGTACTGCGATCGCGAGCTTCGCGGGCGCCGCCGGTGCGGCCGCGGGGGGGCTGCCTGCACCGTCTTGCGCATGTGCGGCAGACCCAGAGGTGTCAGACCCATGGGTGTCAGACCCATAGGTGTCAGACCCATAGGTGTCAGACCCATAGGTGTCAGACCCATAGGTGTCAGACCCATGTGCATTAGACCCATGTGCATGAAACCCATGGGCATCAGCCCAAGGCGCCGCCGCCGAAGCGAGCAGCAGGCTGCAAAGGGCGAATCCACCGAGCCGACGCGCGAGTCGCGCAACCTTCATGAAGACCTCCACCGGGACATGTGCTGTTCCTGAACTGGCATCCGTGTTCGAGACCCGTCGAGCCTCCGCCCTTCTGAACCCGGGAGGCGGCAATCTACCTTTCCCAAGCCCCCGCGCGGCGACCGACGATCGGGCATAATCGACGCCCTGCGGCCCATCCGTGTTCCGTCCTTCGGGGTCGCCCGCAGGCGAATCGCGCGGCGGGAACCGCAACGACAGGAGCCAATCGCCCGCCATGCACGCCGTCCGCCTCCTCCTCGACTCGGTCCTCGACTACGCCGGGCTCTTTCCGCCCGCGAAACTCGACATGGCGCCCACGGTCGCGAACTTCGCCCGCTACCGCCGCTCGCCCGAGCGCTGGATGCTCTCCCGCCTCATCGTGCCGGTGACGCGCTTCCCCGAGTTCGTCTCCGCCGCCGACCCGCTCCTCCCGAAGACCGCGGACGCCGAGGGCGACGAGCCTTGGCCGCTCTCGGTCCTGGTCGCTCCGGCCTCCGACCGCCAGATCGTCGCCGACCTCGAGCGGATCGAGCGGTTCAACGCCCGCATGGAGGACCGCGAGTTCAGCCGCGCCCACGGCCGCGCCGCCATCGACACCATCGAGACGCGCGCCACCACGCCGCACGAGATCGACCGTGCGCTCGAGTATGTGCCCGACGACATCTTCGCCTACTTCGAGGTCGCGGTCGACGGCGACCCGCGCGGCCTCATCGCCACGATGGCCTCGCTCGACGCCGGCGCGAAGATCCGGACGGGCGGCCTGACGCCCGACTCCCATCCGACTCCCGAGCAGGTCGCCCGCTTCCTGAAGATCTGCCGCGCAGCGGAGGTGCCGTTCAAGGCCACCGCAGGCCTGCACCACCCGTGCCGCCACCTCGCGACCGATGTCGGCTGCATGCAGTTCGGCTTCCTGAATGTGTTCCTCGCGGGCTGCATGCTGTGGAGCGACGACCGCATGACCGAGAAGGAGATCGAGCAGATCCTCGTCGAGGAGCGCGCGTCGGCGTTCGAGTTCGGCCCGAGCGGAGTCTCGTGGCGCAACCGGTCGCTCCGCTTCGATGAGATCGCGGAGGCGCGCGAGCGCTTCGCGCACAGCTTCGGTTCGTGTTCGTTCGAGGAGCCGCTCGCGGATCTCCGCGCGCTTGGCCTGCTGCCTGCGGCAGAGGAGGTGCACCCATGACCCGTCCCAACGCAATCGATCCGGTCGATCCGGCGCTCCGCTCGTGGGTGCCGGGCGCGAACGATCCACAGGGGGACTTCCCCATCCAGAACCTGCCGTTCGGCATCGTCGAGGGCGGCGCGTCGGTTCGCATCGGCAATTCGGTGCTCATCCTCAACGAGGCGCTCGCAGCAGGACTCTTCTCCGAGGAACTCGCGTCGCTCGAGTCCTTCGAGGAGTCGCTCGAGCTGCCGTTCCTGAACCTGCTTGCCGAGCTCTCTCCCGACGAGATGCTCCGGCTCCGGTCCGAACTCGCCGGGTTCTTCGCGGAAGGCTCCGCGGCGCGTCCGCGCGTCGAGAAGCTGCTGCGCGACGCGACGCGGGTCACGCCCGAGGTTCCGTTCTCGATCGGCGACTACACCGACTTCTATGCGTCGCTCCATCACGCGACGAATGTCGGCTCGATGTTCCGGCCCACGAATCCGCTGCTTCCGAACTGGAAGCATGTGCCGATCGGCTACCACGGGCGCGCGAGCTCGGTCGTCGCCTCGGGCACTCCCGTCGTCCGACCCTGCGGCCAGACGGTTGCCAACGACGAGGGCCCGCCGGCCTTCGGTCCGTCGCGCCTTCTCGACTACGAGCTCGAGGTCGGCTTCTTCGTCGGCCGCGGCAACGAACTCGGTTCCCGCATCGACATCGCGAAGGCGTGGAGCCACATCTTCGGATTCTGCCTCGTGAACGACTGGTCGGCGCGCGATGTCCAGAAGTGGGAGTACCAGCCGCTCGGGCCGTTCCTCGCCAAGAACTTCCTGACCTCGGTGTCGCCGTGGGTGGTGACGACCGCTGCGATCGCGCCGTTCCTCGTGCCGGGTCCGGTGCGTGGCTCGGACGACCCGCTGCCGCTTCCCTATCTCTCGGATCCCGATGGCCGCAATGTCGACATCACGCTCGAAGTCCTGATCGCGAGCGAGAAGATGCGCGCCAACGGCCAGGCGCCGACCCTCGTCTCGCGCGGCTCGTTCAAGGACATGTTCTGGACGCCCGCGCAGATGCTCGCGCATCACGCGTCGAACGGCTGCAACATGCAGGTGGGCGACCTCCTCGCATCGGGCACGGTGTCCGGGCCCGAGAAGGAGTCGCGCGGATGCCTCCTCGAGCGAACCTGGCGGGGCACCGAGCCGATCACGCTGGCCGATGGCTCGGAGCGGAAGTTCCTCCAGGATGGCGACGAAGTCGCCATCCGTGGCCACTGCGTGCGCGCCGGGCGGCCCCGGATCGGCTTCGGCGAATGCCGCGGCATCGTGCTGGCCGCGCGATAAGGTCGGCCTGCCAGCGTCCT
>Ga0209985_10001704_pt1 | contig 20986 bp, 20 predicted proteins | sample NOAtaG_FD_187305 | JGI IMG/M metagenome (GOLD analysis project Ga0209985, IMG submission 187305) | Freshwater lake microbial communities from Lake Erie, under a cyanobacterial bloom - NOAA_Erie_Diel6S_1000h metaG (SPAdes) (version 2) | ecosystem: Environmental > Aquatic > Freshwater > Lake ...
TCGACGTGCGCGTCGTGATGCCGCAGAAGAAGGGCGGCAAGGAGTCGCAGGCCAGCATCACCAAGGGCTTCGGCGACCTGGACCGCGACGGCTTCAACGTGCTGGTCGGTGCCTCGTTCGAGAAGGAAGAGAAGATCAGGGCCTCGGACCGCGAGTTCTCCAGGACCGGTGTTGTCCCCTTCGAGCACAACGGCCAGAAGCTGTACCTGTGGCAGTTGTCCGCCAACGCCAACCCGCCGAACGTCGAGCTCTACCGGACGCCCAATCCAGCGGATCCCACCGATGACGGCTTTGTCGACTTCTATGCGCCGACCCTGTTCCTGACGCCCAACGCCACCTGCGGAGCCGACACTGCGGCATTCCGCCAGGGCAGCACCTGCCGCTTCGACTACGCCTCCACCGTCGAGGCCAAGCCCGAGGCCGAGCGCAAGAACTTCTACGCCAGCGCAAGCGTCAAGCTTGGCAAGGACCTGACCGCGTTTGGCGAACTGCTCTACTCCGACGTCGTGATGACCGGTCGCTACGCCCCGCCGGCGCAGCCGCTGGCAATGCAGATCGGTGGCACGCTGTTCAATCGCTACATCGTCCCGACAGCGGCCGCGCGTGGCTTCGACGCCGCCACCATTGTTGACGCGACCTATTACATGCGTCTGCGTGACGCCGGTCTGCGCGCCAACGACTACAAGACCAAGGCCACCCACCTGGTCCTGGGTGTCGAGGGCTCCCTCTTCGGCTGGGACGGACAGGTCTCCTACACGCGGTCGGGCAACAAGCAGGACGATGTCTACGCCGGCGGCTATGCCAGCCGCAACGAACTGAACCGGCTGATCGCCAATGGCAGCTTCGACCCCTTCGCGCAGGGAACGGGCGCGCAGTCGGCGGCTTTGGCTTCGGCGGTCTTGAACGGCCCGGTGTCGGACACCAAGGTCGACCTCAACACCCTGTCGGTCAAGGCCTCGCGTCCGCTGTTCACGCTGCCGGGTGGCAGTGCCTACGGTGGTTTCGGTGCGGACCTCTTCAAGCAGCGTTTTGCGAACAATCCGTCGCCCATCTCGATGGGCCCGAACGCCTTGCAGCCGAATTTCACCGACTTCCCGGTCGGAAGCAGCAACGGGACCCTGCCGTTCGATACCAGCCGCGACTCGCGTGGCATCTATGGTGAATTCGTGGCGCCGGTGATGAAGACGCTGGAGCTGAACGCAGCGGTGCGGTATGACTCCTACGATGCTGCCGAGAACAAGCGTAACTTCAATGCGGCTGGCGTTCCGACCGGCAGTGCCAAGCAGGGCAACGACGCCAGCAAGACGACCTACAAGTTCGGCCTGCGATTCAACCCGATTCCGGAACTGGTGCTGCGCGGCTCGGTCGGCACGGGCTTCCGCGCGCCGACGCTGTTCAACGTCGCCCGTCCGTTGCAAGAGTTCGGCGTCATCAGCGTGCAGCGTGCCTGCCCGGTGGGCCCTGGTGACCCGCTGTTTTCCGGCTGCCGCCCGAACGCAACCCAGTGGAAGCTGCAGACCGGCGGCAACCCGTTCACCGGTTCGGCTGGCCTGAAGCCCGAAACGTCTGATCAGTGGACCGTGGGCGTGGTCTTCGAGCCCACCAACTGGTTCACCGGCAAGGTCGACTTCTGGGGCGTGAAGGTCAAGGACGCGATCACCGACATCCCGGAAGACACCGCGTTCGACAACTTCGAGCGTTACCGTGGCCTGTTCTCGGTGACCAACGATTCGGCAACGAATCGCCCGATCCTGACGTTCAACCAGGTTCCGGTGAACAGCGCGGTGCGGGAGTCGCAAGGTGTCGACGTCGACCTGATGTTCCGCAACAGCACGCCGATCGGCCGTCTGACGACGCAGTTCCAGACCACCTACCTGGTGAAGTCGTACTTCGACCTCGGCTTCGGTGGTGGCAAGGAGACGAGCATCGGCCGCCTCGGTTCCGATGACCAGGTGGCGTTCCGCTGGATCGTGCGCCTGCGTGCGACGCTGGACACCGGTGCGTTCAGCAACACGCTGGCCCTGAGCTGGAAGCCCGGCTACATCGACCAGTCCTACACCCCGGACGATGCCACCGTCCGGATCCGCAACGACAACGGCACGCCGGGCGCATTCGTCGGCATCGAGGGCCACAAGGTCGGCTCGTTCACGCAGCTCGACTGGCAGGGCAAGTGGGCCTTCAACAAGGCGCTCACCTTCACCGCGGGCATCAAGAACCTGCTGGACGAGAAGCCGCCGTTCACGATCAAGACCGTTGGCGGCAACATGCTCGGCTTCGATCCGCGCTACGCCGACGGCGTCGGTCGCAGCTACTACCTGCAAGGCACCTTCCGCTTCTGATCGGTCCTGCGGCCGGCCGCGTCAATCGCGCGCCGGTCGCTGCCCGATCGACCGGCACCAACAACAAGGCCCGGCGGCGAAAGCCCCGGGCCTTGTTTTCGTTTGGGCCTCGTCGCCAAGTGCGACGCGCCCGCCAAGACGCTTACTTCGGTGCCAGCCGGATCGCGCCGTCCAGGCGAATCGTCTCGCCGTTGAGCATGTCGTTTTCGATGATGTGCCGCGCCAGCCGGGCGTAATCGGCCGGAGTACCCAGGCGGCTGGGGAAGGGCACGCTGGCGGCCAGGGCGTCCTGCACCTCCTGCGGCATGCCAAACAGCATCGGGGTGCCGAAAATGCCCGGCGCGATCGTGCAGTTGCGGATGCCGTTGCGCGCGAGGTCACGCGCGATCGGCAGCGTCATGCCGACGATGCCGCCCTTGCTGGCGGCATACGCGGCCTGGCCGATCTGGCCGTCGTAGGCGGCCACGCTGGCGGTGCTGATCAGCACGCCGCGCTCGCCGGTGGACTCGGGTTCGTTCTTCGCCATTGCCGTGGCCGCAAGGCGGATCATGTTGAAGCTGCCGATCAGGTTGATCGTCACCGTCTTCGTGAAGATCGCGAGCGGGTGGGCGCCGTCCTTGCCGACGGTCTTGTTGGCGGTCGCGATGCCGGCGCAGTTGACCAGCCCCATCAGTTTGCCAAGTGCCAATGCGGCGTCGACGGCCGCCTGGCCATCGGCCTCGTGGGTCACGTCGCAATGCACGAAGCGCTGGCCGAGCTCGGCGGCCAGGGCCTCGCCCTTGGCGTCCTGCACGTCGGCGATCACGACCTTTCCGCCGGCAGCGACCAGCATGCGCACCGTGCCTTCGCCCAGGCCCGAAGCGCCGCCCGTGACGACGAAAACCTTGCCTTGAATGTCCATCGGGATTCCTCTTTCCTCAGGCCAGCGCTTCAAGCACGCGCTGCGTGATCGCGTCGACGCTGCCGGTCCCGCTGATGCAACGGTAGCGGGGGGCGCCTGCACTCCCGCTGGCCGCCCAGTCGGAGTAGTAGGCCACCAGTGGCCGCGTCTGGCTCTGGTAGACCGCCAGCCGCTTCTTGACCGTCTCTTCCTTGTCGTCGTCGCGTTGGATCAGCGGCTCGCCCGTGGCGTCGTCCAGCCCGGCGACCTTGGGCGGGTTGAACTTGACGTGGTAGCTGCGGCCCGACGCGATGTGGAACAGCCGCCCGCTCATGCGCTCGATGATGTCGGCGTCGGGCACGTCGATCTCGAGCACGACGTCGAGATGCACGCCGGCATTCTTCATGGCCTCGGCCTGCGGGATGGTGCGTGGAAAGCCGTCGAACAGGAACCCGCCCGTGCAATCGGGCTGGGCGATGCGCTCCTTGACCAGGCCGATGATGATGTCGTCGCTGACCAGACCGCCGGCGTCCATCACCTTCTTGGCCTCGATGCCCAGCGGCGTACCGGCCTTGACTGCGGCGCGCAGCATGTCGCCAGTCGAGATCTGCGGAATGCCATGACGTTCGCAGATGAACTTGGCCTGGGTGCCTTTGCCGGCACCGGGCGCGCCGAGAAGAATCAGTCGCATCGAGTCAACCTCGCAAACTGGGTATGGGAATCGAATCGTTTTGCCCGTGTGGCGGACCCCACCGCACGGCCAGTCTCCTGTAAATGACGATAGCACGCGACCCCTGGCGCGGGCCTGACGCCAACCCGGGTCAGACCCTGGCCAGCAAGGCCCGGACGCGGGCCAGATCTTCCGGCGTGTCGACCCCGGGGCCGGGTGCATGCGGCGTCACGAACACCGCGATCCGGTAGCCGTGCCAGAGCACGCGCAACTGCTCCAGCGACTCGGTCCTTTCGAGCGGTGGCGCCGACAGTTCCGGGTACTGCTGCAGGAAGCCGGCGCGGTAGGCGTACAAGCCGATGTGGCGCAGCGCCGGGGCCTGTTGCTCGCCCGGCAGCGCCGCCGCTCCGGCGGTGCTGGCGTCGCGCCACCATGGAATCGGCGCGCGGCTGAACAGCATCGCGCAGCCGCTGCCGTCGAGCACGACCTTGACGACGTTGGGGTTCTGGAACTCGGTGGCGTCGGTGATCGCGTGGGCCGCGGTGCTCATCACGCAGCCGCTGGCCTCGACGAGCCGGGCCGCGCACTGGGCGATCAGCTCGGGGTCGATCAGGGGTTCGTCGCCCTGCACGTTGACGACGATGTCGTCGCCCGACAAGCCCAGCAGCGCGCTCGCCTCGGCAAGGCGGTCGCTGCCGCTCGGGTGGTCGGTCCGCGTCAGGATCGCCTGGACCCCATGTTCGGCACAGGCCGCGACGATGCTTGCGTCATCGGCGGCGACCACGACCCGAGTCGCGCCGCTGGCAGCCGCGCGCTCGGCCACCCGCACGACCATGGGCTTGCCGGCCAGATCGGCCAGCGGCTTGTCGGGCAGCCGGGTCGAGGCCAGCCGCGCGGGGATCAGGACCGTGAACGGGCGGGGCAGCGGCATCGTGGCGCGGGCAGCGGGCTCAGGCCGCCGGCTCAAGCCGTCGGCTCAAGCGGCCGGGCCTCGTCTTCGAGCATCACCGGTATGCCGTCGCGGATCGGGAAGGCCAGTCGGTCATGCGAACACGCCAATGCCACCGGACGGCCCTCCGGATCGCGCAGCATGTCCAGCGGGCCCTTGCACAAGGGGCAGACCAGGAGGTCGATCAAGCGGTGGTCAAGGCTCATCTGCGGGAAGAGGGGCGCGTCCAGGTGGCGGTGATGCTGCACGGCCCCAGGTGCGGTCGCACGCGGCGGTGAACCAGTCTTGAGGCACGCGAGAGTCTAGCGGCAGCACCCAGACCCGAGGTCGACTGTCCTGGCTTGGGTCTGCGGCGTCTTGTTCCACGCTTGAGGCCCAGTCCGGGCGCAGCTTGACAGCGTCCTTTTCGGTCGTGATGACGTCGCGGGTCCCGGACGGCCAGGGGGCAGCCGGGTAGGGCGCGTGATCGGGCTGCGGCCAGGTCTGGATGCTCAGGCCGTGCGCGCGCGCCATGACAAAGAACTTCTCCGGTGCGGCCAGTCCCGCCAAGGCGAGCAGCGGGCGACCTTGGAGTGCGGTCAACGGCCGCGCCGCGCTGGCGTCGCCGCGCCACCAGGCGGCCAACGGCCAGGCCCGGCCCAGACCCCGCTCCAGCAAGGCGCCGGGCCCAGGCAGGCTGGGCCGGTCCGCGTTGTAGAGCACGAGCCTGGAGGCGGCTCCGGGGTCATCGGCCCGCGGCGGCCAGGGCTCGCGCAGCGGACCCGCAGGCAGAAGCAGCCCGTTGCCGATGCCGCGTTCGTCGAACACCACGATCTCAAGCTGGCGGGCCAGTCGGGTGTGCTGCAGACCGTCGTCGGACAGCAGGATGTCGACCTCCGGGTGGGCGTGCAGCAACGCTTGGGCGGCCGCATGGCGGTCGGCGCCCACGAACACCGGTACGCGGCCGCGGCGGCGCAGCAGCAGGGCTTCGTCGCCGACCTTCCCGGCATCGTCGTGATCGGCCACCGCGCGCGCGCCGTCGTGGCCGCTGTGGCGGCCATACCCGCGAGAGACGACCCCGGGGCGGTGCCCGGCGCGTTGCAGCGCATCGATCAAGGCCAGCACGACCGGGGTCTTGCCGGCACCGCCGACGACGACGTTCCCGACCACCCACACCGGGACCGGCAGCGCAGGCCGTGCATTCGCGAGGCGACGGCCTGAATCGGCCCGAGACTCGGCGAGCCGTCCATAAAGCCAGGCCAGAGGTCGCAACGCATGCGCCCATGCGGTGGGCGCTGGAGCCCACCACATCCGCGCCAGTGCGCGCTCAAGGGCCAGCCGCCAGGGCCTTGCGCCACGCGCCATGCTGCCGCTGGGTGTCAGCGCGTCGGAGCGCCAGGGCTCTGTGCGGCGTAGGTCAGACGGGTCAGCCCGGCCCGCCGTGCCGCGTCGAGCACGTTGACCACGCTCTGGTGGACCGCCAGGGCGTCGGCCGAGACGATCACGATGCTGTCGGGGCGGCCGCGCGCCGCGGAGGCCATCGCGGCCTGCAGTCGGTCGACGCCGCGGCCGTCGATCGCAACACCGTTGACGGCGTAGCGGCCATCGGCCGCCACCGCGACCAGGATCTCGTGCGGCCGCTCGCGCATGGGTTCGGCCTGCGCCGCTGGCAGGTTGACCTGCAACTCGGTGAATCGCGAATAGGTCGTCGACAGCACCAGGAAGATCAGCACCACCAGCAGCACGTCGATGAACGGGATCAGGTTGATCTCCGGGTCGTCGCGGCGGTGGCGGCCGAAGCGCATCGTCAGGCCGTCGGGGTCGATGGTGCAGACGACGACGCGGCCGGCGTTGGAGTGGCCGATGGCGTCGGGGGCGCCGTGCGCACGGCAAAGCGCATCAGGTGCGGCACCATGCGCTCGGCGGCGAGTTCCAGCTGGAGTTCGAACTCCTCGACCCGGCGCCTGAAGTGGCGGTGGAACATCAGCGCCGGGATCGCGACGATGAGCCCGAAGGCGGTGTTGTAGAGCGCGATCGAGATGCCATGCGCCATCTGCTGCGGGTTGCCGCCGCTGGCGGTGCCAGGTGCCTGCGCGCCGAAGATCTCGATCATGCCGATCACCGTGCCCAGCAGCCCGAGAAGGGGCGCCGCGGTCGCGATGGTGCCCAGCGTGTTGAGGTAGCGCTCGAGCGTGTGGACCGCGGAGCGCCCGGCGCCTTCAAACGCCTGACGCAGCCCGGACTCGACGATGCGCGGCTCGGCGACGACGGCGCGGATGCCGCTGGCCAGCACGCGGCCGAGCACCGAGTTGTCTTCGAGCTTGTTCACCACATCGGCGGCCGGCAGGCTGCTGCGGGTGACGAGAAGCACTTCGTCCAGCAGCGTGGCGGGCGCGACCAAGGGTGTGCGCAAGGCCCACAGGCGTTCGGCGATCAGCGCCAGCGCCACCACCGAACACAGGATCAAGGGCCAGATCGGCCAGCCGGCGGCTTGGATGACAGCGAACAAGGTGGGGAGGTCGCGACGTTGGAGGGGGATGGGCCTGACGGACCCGATTGAAAAGATTATGTCCGAGGGCCGCCCGCACCCGGACCGCCCAGCGGCACGACGGTCGCGCGGCAGACCACCAGCCCTGTGGACAAGTCTGTGGGAAACGAGAGGGTTGCGTTGGCGACAGACCGGTCGCCGCGGGCACTCGGTCGACCACGGCAGGCGCCTGAAGCGGACCCGGCTGTGCGAGCCCGCACAATGCTGCCGACGACCCATCCAACGGGTCGGGGAAGGCGCGAACCGGCCGGAAAGCCTCGGAGCGGCGCGCCTGTGGACGACTCGACCCGCAGCATTGCTTGCAAAGACCCATGCCGACCCCGCCGCAAGCCGCACCACGCCTCGATCTTCTGCGTCCAGGGGGCGCCGGACCTGGCATCCAGGCGTGGGGCGTGGCTGCTTTGCTGCTGGCGACCGCCGATGCGCTGGCGTCGCGCTTCGGAGCCGTTGCCGTGCGTGGCGAAATCGCCGGCTTCATGCGCGCCAGCAGCGGCCACTGCTACTTCACGCTGAAAGATGCCGATGGCGCTCCGGCACTGCTGCGCTGCGCGATGTTCCGCCGCCATGCCGTGCTGTCGAATGTCCAGCCCAGCGACGGCATCCAGGTCGAGGTGCGTGGCCGGCTGGCGGTGTACGAGGCTCGAGGTGAGTTGCAGATGGTGGTCGAGTCGCTCGAGCGGCTCGGCGCCGGCGGCCTGTATGAGGAATTTCTGAGGCTGCGCGCACGGCTCGAGGCGCAGGGCCTGTTCGACGCCGCGCGCAAGCGTCCCATCGCGGCACATCCGCGCCGTCTGGCCGTGGTGACCTCGGCCGCAGCGGCGGCCTGGCGCGACGTGATGGCCGTGCTGGCCCGTCGGTCTCCGCATGTCCAGGCGGTGCTGGTGCCGAGTCTGGTCCAAGGCGCCGAGGCGCCGGCGCAGTTGGTCGATGCACTGGCCCGTGCGGCGGCGCTGCCTGGGGTGGACACGGTCCTGCTCGTGCGAGGCGGTGGTGCGCTCGAGGACCTCTGGGCCTTCAACGACGAAAGGGTGGTCCGCGCGATCGTCGCGTCGCCGCTGCCGGTGGTCTGCGGTGTCGGTCACGAAAGCGACGTCACGCTGGCGGACCTGGCGGCCGACCTTCGCGCTGCCACCCCGACGGCAGCGGCCGAGCTCGCAGCGCCTTCACGCGACCAGTTGGCGCTCGACGGCGAGCAGCGCCAGCGACGCCTTCAGCAAGCGGTACAGCGGCAATGGCAGCGCCACGAGCAGCGGCTGGACCGAATCGCCTTGTTGCTGGGTCAGCGGGCCCAGGTGCTGCTGGCCCTGCAGGGGCGGCTGGACCTTCTGGAGCAGCGGCTGAGGCGCGCGTTGACCCAGCGACTGGAGCGCGAGACGCAGCGCCAGGATGCCGCGGCGCAGCGCCTGGGGGCGCTCGATCCACGCCAGGTTCTGCACCGTGGATTCACCTGGGTCGAGGACGCCGACGGCGGGCCGATCGGCAGCGTGCACCGGGTCCGGCCGGGGCAGGCCGTGCGCACGGTCTGGTCCGACGGCACCGCGACGGCACGCATCGAGTCCACCCAGCCCGCGTCCCCATAGCCCCTGCCGGGATCGCCGGCACCGGGGCGCTGCCTAGAATCCCGCGATCGTCCTGGCGTCAATGCCTTCAACCCCCACGAGGAATCCATGGAACACACGCTGCCCGCCTTGCCCTATGCCATTGACGCGCTTGCACCGCACTACAGCAAGGAGACGTTCGAGTTCCACCACGGCAAGCACCACAACGCCTACGTCGTCAACCTGAACAACCTGCAAAAGGGCACCGAGTTCGAGAGCATGACGCTGGAGGAGATCATCAAGAAGTCCTCCGGTGGCATCTACAACAACGCCGCGCAGATCTGGAACCACACCTTCTTCTGGAACTGCATGAAGCCCGCCGGCGGCGGCGAACCCGGCGGCGCGCTGGGCGCTGCGATCGCCGCCAAATGGGGCAGCTACGCGGCCTTCCGCGAGGCTTTCGTCAAGAGCGCGGTCGGCAACTTCGGCTCGGGCTGGACCTGGCTGGTCAAGAAGCCCGACGGCAGCGTCGACATCGTCAACACCGGTGCCGCCGGCACGCCGCTGACCGGGGCCGACAAGGCGCTGTTGACGGTCGATGTGTGGGAACACGCCTACTACATCGACTACCGCAACCTGCGCCAGAAGTTCGTCGAGACCTTCCTCGACAAGCTCGTCAACTGGGACTTCGCGCAGGGCAACTTCGCCTGACGCGCAGCGGGCGGCAGATCGATGCGCGTGCTCCTGGTCGAAGACGATCGCGCGCTGGTTCTGGGCCTGCAGCACGCGCTGGCCAGCGAGGGCTGGCGGGTCGACGCGCTGGCCGACGGCGACAGCGCGGCGGCGGTCGGGTTGCAGGGCGAGCACGATCTGGCGGTCCTGGACATCGGCCTGCCGCGCAAGAACGGCATGGAGGTCCTGCGGCTGTGGCGGGCGCGCGGCGTGCGCATGCCGGTGCTGCTGCTGACCGCACGCGACGAACTCTCGGACCGTGTCCAGGGCCTGGACGCAGGCGCCGACGATTACCTTGTCAAGCCCTTCGACACCCCCGAGCTGCTGGCGCGGCTGCGTGCCTTGCATCGCCGCGCGATGGGGCGCCTGGACGAGAGACTGGTCTTCGGCGAACTGGAACTCGACCTCGCCGGCCCCGAACTGCGTTGCCGCGGCGAGCGGGTCGCGCTGTCGCCGCGTGAGCTGGCGCTGACCGAGCTGTTGATGCAGAAGGCTGGCCGCGTGGTCAGCAAGGACAGCATCGTCGGCCGGCTGTCGAGCTGGGAGTCCGACTTCAGCGAGAACTCGGTCGAGGTCTACGTCCACCGGCTGCGCAAGCGGTTTGCCGATCTCGGTGTCGCCATCAAGACGGTGCGAGGATTCGGCTACGTGATGGAGCTCGCCGACGGCGACACCGGCACGGCGGCTCCCCGTGCCCCGGCCTGAACCTGCGCCCGAACTGCCGCCGGGCCGCGGGCACGGCCCCAGCCTGCGCAGCCGACTGCTGCGGCCGCTGTTCTGGGGCTGGGCGTTGGGCATCGTCGCAGCCGGCCTGGGTGCACTGTTCCTGGCCCGCAGCGCGGCCAGTACTGCGTTCGACCGAGGCCTGCAGGACGAAGCGAGCGCGCTGGCCGCCAAGGTCACCTGGTCCGACCGGGGTCCACTGCTGGACGTGTCGCGCCAAACCTTGGAACTGCTGACCTGGGACAGCGCCGATCGCAATGCGTTTGCGATGTTCGACATCGATGGCCTGGCGCTGGCGGGTGACGCGAAGGTGCCGTTCCCACCCGAAGAGTGGCGCGACGCGAGCGTGGCAAGGCCGACCTTGTTTGACGGCAGTTTCGACGGCGAGTCGGTCCGTGGTGCGGTCTTCACGGCCACCAGCCCGATGCTCGACCGGCGGGTGCACATCGTTGTCGTGGAGACGCGCCGCAGGCGCGAGGACGTGGTTCGCGACGTGCAGTTCGCGACTGTGCTGCCGATGATCGCCTTGGGCGTGCTGACCTTCCTTCTGCTGGGCCGCAGCGTCCGTCGCGGACTGGCGCCATTGCGCGAGCTGGGCGACGAGGTCGCCCGGCGCGAGCTGCACGACTGGACGCCGCTGCCCCTGAGCAGCGTGCCGGCCGAAGCGGTGCCGATGGTCGAGCGCATCAATGCCTTGCTGGGTGACGTGCGGCAGTCGGTGGCCTTGCAGCGCCGGTTTGTTGCCGATGCCGCCCACCAGTTGCGCACGCCAGTGGCGGGCATCCGGGTCCTGGCGAGCGAAATCGAGCGCGAACTCGGCCGCCCGGGCAACAGCGGTGCGGCAGCCTCGACGCTGCTGTCCGAACTGCAACGCTCGACCGAGCGCCTGACCCGCCTGATCGCACAGCTGCTCAGCCTGGCGCGCAGCGAGTCGGAACTGACCCTGGAGGCCGAACAGGCCGTCCACGACCTGACTCTGCTGGTGCGCGAGTCGACCGAGTCGCTGGTGCTGCAGGCGCTGCGCAGTGGCCGTGTCGTCGCGCTGGAGGCCCCTGCGGAGCCGGTGTTGGCGCGCGTGCATCCGGTCTGGCTGGGCGAGGTGATCGGCAACCTGCTCGACAACGCGCTGCGCTACGGTGGGCCGGAGATCCGGATTGAGATCGCGCCTCGATCCGAAGGGGGCGCCGAGGTCGTGGTGCAGGACAACGGCGCCGGCGTCGCTGAAGCCGACCTGCCGCGTCTGTTCGAGCCCTTCTGGCGCGGAACGCGTGCCGACGAGCGGGTGCACGACGGGGGAACCGGCCTTGGCCTGGCGATCGCGCGTGAGATCGTCGAGCGGCTGGGCGGGAGCCTTCAGGCGCAGACCCGGCCTCAGGTCGAGGGCATGCGCTTCGTGATCTGGCTGCCGGGCTGAGTGCCCCGCCGGGACCTACTTGCCGAAAGGCCCGCCGACGATCCGGCTGCCCGCCTTGATGCCCCGTTTGGCAAACCAGCCCTGGTTCATTTCAAGGGCATAGCGCACCGGCTTCCTGGAGCAGTGCGATGCGTCCGACCGCGGCTGCATGTCGGCGATGTTGACCACCGTGCCGTCGTCGTCCAGGAAGGCGATCGACAACGGGATCAGCGTGTTGCGCATCCAGAAACAGCGCACGCTGGTCTCGTCGCTGATGAACAGCATCGCCTCGTTGGTGCCCATGCGGGTCCGGAACATCATGCCGGTGGCCTGCTGGGTCGGGGTCTTGGCGATCTCGGTCTCGATCAGGTGCATGCCGGCGCGCAGTTGCACGGTGGGCAGACGTGGCTGTGGACCGGTCTGGGCCGACGCGGCCGACGGTCCCATGGCCAGTGCGAGCAGGACGGCAAGGGCCGGTGCCAGGGCAGCGGCGACGAGGGCGAATCGGACAAGGCGGCCAAACGGGCCTGGGTTGACGCAGATCATGGTGAGGCCGACGGGAAAGACGGACGATTATCCGTGCCGGGTGCCTGGACCTTGCCATTGGCAAGACGGGGCACGTGGCCGAGCCGTCCACGATGCACCCCCCTGACCCCGATCCCGCCGTTGCTGCCTCGACCGCCGAGCTGCCCCTCCTGATCTCCGGTATGGACTGCGCCGCCTGCGCGGGCCCGATTGCCGATGCGCTGCAGGCGGTCCCCGGGGTTCTGACCGCTGAAGTCAGTGGCGGCACGAGCCGTGCCACGGTGCGTTACGACGCCCGACGCGTGATTCCGAGCCAGCTGTTCGACGCCGTGCAGGCGGCCGGCTATGGCGCCTGCGCCGACACGCTCGCCCAAGCCAAGGTGCAGCGCCGTGACGAGTCCCGCAAGGCGATGTGGCGGCTCTTCGTGGCCTCGTTCTGCGCCATGCAGGTGATGATGCTGGCGACGCCGGCCTATGTCGCCCCCGCGGGCGACCTGACCCCTGAGTTCAAGCGACTGCTGGACATGGCCAGCGCACTGCTCACGCTGCCGGTGCTGGTCTTCGGCGCGCTGCCCTGGTTCGCGGCGGCGACCCGCGCCCTGCGGCGGGGTCGTGTCGTGATGGAGCTGCCGGTATCGCTGGGCATCGTCGTGGCTTTCGTGGCCAGTTGTGTTGCAGCCTTCGAGCCCGACAGCTGGGCCGGCAGCGATGTCTACTTCGACTCGCTGTGCATGTTCATCGGCGTGTTGCTCGCAGCGCGCTGGTGGGAGATGCGGGCGCGCCACCGTGCCTCCGAGGCCCTGGAGGCCACCTTGTCTGCAACGCCTGACACCGCCGAGCGCGAGCGGTCCGATGGTGGCGTCGAGACGGTGGCACTGGCGCAGCTGCGACCGGGCGACGTGGTGCGGGTTCCGTTGGGACAGGCCTTCCCGGCCGATGGTGCGTTGCTCGGCACCCCGACCCAGGCCGATGAAGCCCTGCTCACCGGCGAGTCGACCCCCGTGCCCAAGGCTGCCGGCGATGCGGTCATCGCCGGCAGCGTGAACCTGGGTGTCCCGGCCCGTGTGCGAGTGCATCGGGTCGGTGCCGACACCCGCCTGGCCGCGCTGCAGGCCCTGGTGCGCGGGGCGATGTCGCAGCGGCCGGCCGCAGCAGCCCTGGCCGATGCCTGGGCTGCGCCTTTCCTGGTCGCGGTGCTGACGCTGGCGGTGCTTGGCGCCTGGGCCTGGAGCTTCATCGACCCATCGCGTGCGGTCTGGGTCGCGGTGGCGGTGCTGATCGTCACCTGTCCCTGCGCGCTGTCGTTGGCCGTGCCCGCGACCCTGCTCGCCGCCACCCGAGGTCTGGCAAGGCAGGGGGTCCTGGTGCGTCGGCTCGAGGCGCTGGCGATCCTGGCCCGCGTCGACCAGGTGGTGTTCGACAAGACCGGCACGCTGAGCCGCGATGCTCTGGGCCTGGCGGGCGTCCGGCCCAGCGCTGCGGCGGCTGAGCTGGGCCTGGCCGACCCGCATGAAGCACTGGCCGCGGCGGCAGCGCTCGCGGTCTGGTCCGGCCATCCGCGTTCGCGGATCCTGGTCGACGCGGCACGAAGCGACGCTCAGCCCCGATCCGGCGCGCAGTCGCTTGCTGCGCCGCTCGAGTGGCAGGGGATCGAAGAGGTGATCGGCCGTGGTGTCCAGGCCCACGATGCCCATGGCCGACGCTGGCGCCTGGGTGCGCACGCCTGGGCCCTGGACGACGCGGCGACGGGCGCCGGCGCCCCCGAAGTCCAACCCGCCAATCAGCTGGTGATGTCCTGCAACGGACGCGTGGTCGTGCAGTTCGAAATCGAAGAAACCCCGCGCCGCGACGCCGTGGCGGGTGTCGCAGCGCTGCACGATCTCGGTCTGGCCACGATGCTGCTGTCGGGCGACCAGCCGGCCGCAACGCACGCGCTGGCGCAGCGTGTCGGCATCCGCCACTGGCAGGCCGGTGCGAGCGCCCAGGACAAGCTGGATGCGGTGGCGGCCCTTCAAGCCCAGGGCCGACGTGTCGCCATGGTGGGTGACGGTTTCAACGACGCACCTGTCCTGGCGCGCGCCGATGTCTCGATCGCAATGGGCCAGGCCGCGCTTGCCGCGCGCGAGCAGGCCGACCTGGTCCTGCTGTCGGATCGCCCTGCCGATGCGGCATTGGCGGTCGCGACCGCTCGCCGAACGCTGGGCCTGGTGCGGCAGAACATGCTCTGGGCCGCCACGTACAACGCCGCCTGCATTCCGCTGGCGCTTGTCGGCTGGCTGCCGCCATGGGCGGCAGGCATCGGCATGGCGTTGAGCTCGGTGCTCGTCGTCGCCAACGCCCAGCGCGCCGCCTCGCTGCCCAGGCGAGCCGGCATCCTGCCCCTCAACGGAGCCTTGGAATGGAAAGCCTCTACCTGCTGATCCCGCTGTCGGCGGGACTGATCCTGTTCATCGTCGCCGTGTTCGGCTGGGCGGTGTTCGGAGGCCAGTTCGAGTCCCTCGAGGCAGAGGCTGAACGCATCCTGACCGAGCCAAGCGACTCGCTTGACGCCGATCAAGGCCGTCGGGCGCTCCGGTCCGAACAATCGACATCACCCTGAAACGACCCTGCCATGACAAGCCAACCAATCGACACGACGGGAGATCGCGCATGAGTTCCGCCTCGCTTGCCAACGCCTCGCGCTCCGCCCCAGTCGCGGAATCGCAATACAGCGACACGGCCATCCGCCTGTTCGCGCTCGCTGCCGTGCTCTGGGGCGTGGTGGGCATGCTCGTGGGCGTGATCATCGCCGCGCAGTTGACCTGGCCGGAATTGAACTTCGGCATCTCGTTCCTGAGCTATGGCCGGCTGCGCCCGCTGCACACCAATGCGGTGATCTTCGCGTTCGGCGGCTGCGTGCTGTTCGCGACGGCCTACCACGTCGTGCAGCGCACCTGCCAGACGCGGCTGTTCATGCCCGGGCTGGCGATGTTCACGTTCATCGGCTGGCAGTTGGTCATCCTGGCGGCCGCCATCACGCTGCCGCTGGGCTACACCTCGGGCAAGGAGTACGCCGAGCTCGAATGGCCGATCGACATCGCGATCGCGGTGGTCTGGGTGTCCTTTGCGGTGGTGTTCTTCGGCACCATCGGCACGCGCAAGGTGCGCCACATCTACGTCGCAAACTGGTTCTTCGGGGCCTTCATACTGGCCGTCGCGCTGCTGCACATCGTCAACAGCGCGGCCATCCCGGTGAGCCTGCTGAAGAGCTACAGCGCCTACGCTGGTGTGCAGGACGCGATGATCCAGTGGTGGTACGGCCATAACGCGGTCGGCTTCTTCCTGACCGCCGGCTTCCTGGGGATGATGTACTACTACATCCCCAAGCAGGCCGAGCGCCCGGTGTACAGCTACCGGCTGTCGATCGTGCACTTCTGGGCCCTGATCTTCACGTACATGTGGGCCGGTCCGCACCACCTGCACTACACCGCGCTGCCCGACTGGGCGCAGTCGATCGGCATGCTGTTCTCGCTGATCCTGCTGGCCCCCAGCTGGGGCGGAATGATCAACGGAATCATGACGCTGAGCGGTGCCTGGCACAAGCTGCGCGAGGACCCGATCCTCAAGTTCCTGATCGTGAGCCTGTCGTTCTACGGCATGAGCACCTTCGAGGGGCCGATGATGTCGATCAAGACCGTCAACGCGCTGAGCCACTACACCGACTGGACCGTCGGGCACGTCCACAGCGGTGCGCTCGGCTGGGTCGGCCTGATCAGCATGGGTTGCCTCTACCACCTGATCCCGCGCATGTTCGACCGCACGCAGATGTACAGCGTCAAGGCGATCGAGCTGCACTTCTGGATCGCGACCATCGGCATCGTGCTGTACATCGCCGCGATGTGGATTGCCGGCGTGATGCAAGGGCTGATGTGGCGCGCGGTCAACCCCGACGGCACCTTGGTCTACACCTTCGTCGAGAGCGTCAAGGCCACGTTCCCGTACTACGTGATCCGCCTGCTGGGTGGGGTCCTCTACCTGAGCGGGATGCTGATCATGGCCTGGAACGTCGTCATGACGGTCCGGAACGGACGCGCGGCGCCACAGCCCATCCCCGTGGTGGCGATGGCTCACGCCTGATCCCGATCCGACCGACACACCCAGGAGTCATCGCCCCATGGCTGCAAACAAGACCCCCACCGGTCACGAGAAGATCGAGACCAGCAACTTCCTGATGATCGTGCTGATCCTGCTGGCTGTCGCCGTCGGCGGCATCGTCGAGATCGTGCCGCTGTTCTTCCAGCGCTCGACGACGCAGCCGGTCGAGGGCCTCAAGCCCTACACCGCGCTGCAGCTCGCAGGCCGCGACATCTACCTGCGCGAGGGTTGCTACAACTGCCACTCGCAGATGGTGCGCCCGTTCCGTGCCGAAGCCCTGCGCTACGGCCAGGTCTCGCTGGCCGGGGAGTTCGTCTACGACCACCCGTTCCAGTGGGGCAGCAAGCGCACCGGTCCGGACCTGCACCGCGTCGGCGGCAAGTACAGCGACGAGTGGCAGCGCCTGCACCTGATCAATCCGCGGGACCTGGTGCCCGAATCCAACATGCCGGCCTATCCCTGGCTTGAGCGCGCCCCAGTGGACGCCGCCGGCATGGCGCCGAGGATGGTCGCCTTGCGGCGTGTCGGCGTGCCGTACACCGACGCCGAGATCGCCAAGGCCGCAGAAGACGTGGCCGGTCGGACGGAGCTGGACGCCCTGGTGGCGTACCTGCAGGTCCTGGGTACCGCGCGCAAGTGAACCGCAGGAAACCGACGTCATGGACTTCGATCTCAACACCCTTCGCATCGTCGTGATGCTGCTGGGCCTGGTGGCCTTCCTGGCCCTGTGGCGCCACACCTGGAGCCGGCAGCGCAGCGACGAGCACCTGCGCGCCGCGCTGTCGCCTTTTTCAGGCGACGCTCCGCCTGCGCCGGCTGCTGCAGTCTTCGGAAGCAAGAACAAAGGAGAGCCGACGTGAGCGATTTCCTGAACAGTGGCTGGTCCTGGTTCGTCATCGCGGCCACGGTTGCCAGTCTGATCTTCTGCCTCGTGCTGCTGGTCATTGCGAGCCGTCGCATCGTGATGGCTGACGACAACACGACCGGTCACGTCTGGGACGCCGACCTGAAGGAGCTGAACAACCCATTGCCGCGCTGGTGGATGTGGCTGTTCGTGATCACGGTCGTCTTCGCAGCCATCTACTTCGCGTTCTACCCGGGCCTGGGCTCCTACGAGGGCAGCCTGAAGTGGAGCAGCACCGGTCAGTTCCAAGCCGAGCAGAAGCGCGCCGCCGAGAACCTGCAGAAGGTCTACGCACGGTTTGCATCGATGAGCCCGGAACAGATTGCAGCCGACAAGGAGGCCAATGCCATCGGCCAGCGCCTGTTCCTGAACAACTGCGCCAGTTGCCACGGTTCCGACGCCAAGGGCAACAAGGGCTTCCCGAACCTGGCCGACAGCGACTGGCTCGGCACCGGCGACCAGGCCTATGTCGAGAAGGTGATCGTCGAGGGCCGCATCGGTGTCATGGCCCCGATGGCGGCCGCGTTGGGTTCGCCCGAGAACGTGCGCAACGTCGCCCACTACGTGCTCAGCCTGTCGGGCAGTGCCCACAACGAGATCGCGGCGCAGAAGGGCAAACCCATGTTTGCCGTGTGCTCGGCCTGTCATGGCGCCGACGGCAAGGGCAACCCGGTGCTCGGTGCCCCCAACCTGACCGACAAGACCTGGCTGCACGGCTGGGGCGAGGCGGCGATCGTGAACATCGTCACCAACGGCGTGAACAACCACATGCCGGCGCAAGGGCGCCTGCTGACGCCCGATCAGGTCAGGGTCCTGGCCGCCTACGTCCGTGGGCTGTCGGGTGCATCGGCAGCGCGCACCGCGCACGCCCAGTAAGCGCGGCCCAGTGACCACGGACAGTTCCACCACGAGCGCCGACCTGCCACCGCAGGTGGTGTCGCTCTACAAGAAGCACGAGACGATCCAGCCGCGGGCGGTGAGTGGCTGGTTCGCGACCTGGCGCTGGGTGCTGGTCTGGGCCACGCAGATCCTGTTCTACGGCCTGGCCTGGCTACCCTGGAACGGCCGCCAGGCGGTCCTGTTCGATCTGTCGACGCGCCGCTTCTACATCTTCGACCTGGTGCTGTATCCGCAGGACTTCGTCTATCTGACGGGTTTGCTGATCATCTCGGCCTACGCCCTGTTCCTGTTCACCGCGGTCGCCGGCCGGCTGTGGTGTGGCTATGCCTGCCCGCAGACGGTCTATACCGAGATCTTCATGTGGGTCGAGCATCGCTTCGAGGGCGATCGGATGCAGCGGCTGAAGCTCGACGCCGCGGGCTGGGGTCCGACCAAGCTGTTGCGACGTGGCGGCAAGCACATCGCCTGGGGGGCCATCGGGCTGTGGTCCGGGTTCACCCTGGTCGGCTACTTCACGCCGATCCGTGAGCTTGCTGCGGGCGTGGCGAGCCTGTCGCTCGGGCCCTGGGAGACGTTCTGGACGCTGTTCTATGGCCTGGCCACCTACGGCAATGCCGGCTGGCTGCGCGAGCAGGTCTGCAAGTACATGTGCCCCTACGCGCGTTTCCAGGGCGCCATGTTCGACAAGGACACCCTCGTCATCGGTTACGACCGTGAGCGCGGCGAGCCGCGTGGCACCCGCGGTCGCAAGACCGACCTCGGCGAGGCCAAGCTCGGCCACTGCATCGACTGCGGCCTCTGCGTCCAGGTCTGCCCGACCGGCATCGACATCCGAAATGGCCAGCAGTACGAGTGCATCGGCTGCGCCGCCTGCATCGACGTCTGCAACAGCGTGATGGACAAGATGCAGTATCCGCGCGGGCTGGTCCGGTACGACACGCTGAACGGCATGACGCAGCACCTGACGCGGCGCCAGGAGTGGCGGCGTGTGTTCCGGCCCCGGGTGCTGGTCTACACCGGAATCCTGCTCGTCATCGTCGCGGCCTTTCTGTACAGCCTGCTGGTTCTTCGTTCGCCCTACAAGGTGGACGTGGTGCGCGACCGGGGCGTGCTCGCCCGCGTGGTCGAGGACGGCCATGTCGAGAACGTCTATCGTCTGCAGTTGATGAACGCGACCGAGCGCAGGCTTGAGTTGTCCATCGGCGTCCAGGGCCTGCCCGGTGCCGTGATCGACCCGGCCGCGGGCGTGACCGTCGAGCCGACCGAGGCGCGATGGGTCGTGGTGGCGGTTCGCGTGCCGCCCAATGAGGCCGAGAAGGCCGGGCCTGGCAGCCACGAGATCCGTTTCACCGTCGAGCAGCGGCCCGATACGGCGGGCGCTGGGCCGAACCGTCTGGTCGAAAAGTCCACCTTCATCGTCCCTCGTTGAATGCCACCCAAGGAGTCCACCATGCGTCAACTTCCCGCTCGAAACCCAGACCCCTGGTGGCGTCACGGCATGGTCTGGCTCGTCATCTCCGGCCCGGCGGTGGTGGTGGTTGCAGGTTTTGCCACGCTGGCCATCGCGATCCTCAACCCCGATCCCGTGATCGTGCAGCCCGCGGTGTCCGATGCCTCGCACGCGCCGGCGGTCCAGGCGCGGAACCATGCCGCGACAGGCGGCGTGCGCTAAGCCGGGCCGGCGAGCGCTTTTTCGATCCGCCTGCGGGGGATCCGGGTCTTGGGCATGGGTCGGTCCCACCACATGCGCACATCCTCTTCGAGTCCGACCCCGTGCATGAAGTTGTAGATGCCCTTCTTCAAGCCCAGACCGAGCGCGTCATGGTCGACGCCGGTGGGGTCGATGAAGCCGACGTCGTTGCTCGCAAACGAAACGGGCGGTAGGGGAACAAGCGTCACGCCGTAGTCCTGCGGCCGCTGGCCGACCGGCGAGTGCACGGTGCAGACGAAGCGGTGCCAGAAGCCGCTGTGGATGCAGCCGTTGGCAAACAGCTGGCGCACGAGCTCGAGCGCATCCACGGTGTCCTGCACCGTCTGGGTCGGGAACCCGTACATCAGATAGGCATGGACCAGAACGCCAGCGTCGGCAAAGCCCTTGGTCACCCGCGCCAACTGGTCGACCGACACGCCTTTCTTCATCAGCGTCAGCAGCCGGTCCGAAGCGACCTCCAGTCCGCCGCTGATCGCGATGCAGCCGCTGTCGGCCAGCTGCTGGCACAGGGCAGGGGTGAAGGTCTTCTCGAAGCGGATGTTTCCCCACCAGGAGATCGCCACGCGGCGACGTTGGAGCTCGGCCGCCAGCGCCTTCAGCGACTTGGGCGGTGCCGCTTCATCGACCAGGTGGAAACCGGTCTGGCCGGTTTCGGCCACGATGGTCTCGATGCGGTCGACCAGGGTCGTGGCGCTCGCCGCGTCGTAGCGGCTGATGTAGTCCAGGCTGACGTCGCAGAAGCTGCACTTCTTCCAGTAGCAGCCGTGTGCCACGGTCAGCTTGTTCCAGCGGCCGTCGCTCCACAACCGGTGCATCGGGTTGAGCATGTCCAGCAGCGACAGATACCGGTCCAGCGGCAGGCCGTCCCAGGTCGGCGTGCCCACGTCGTCGAAGGCCACCTCGGGCTCGACGAAGTTGACGTAGCGGACCTCGCCACCGTCGCGCCTGAAGGTGCGCACCAGGCGCTGCGCCGACCGCCGGCCCTGCAGGTGCTCAAGCAAGGCCAGCAGGGGCCGTTCGCCGGCGTCCAGCGTCACGTAGTCGAAGTGCTCGAACACCCG
>Ga0209985_10001707_pt1 | contig 20944 bp, 14 predicted proteins | sample NOAtaG_FD_187305 | JGI IMG/M metagenome (GOLD analysis project Ga0209985, IMG submission 187305) | Freshwater lake microbial communities from Lake Erie, under a cyanobacterial bloom - NOAA_Erie_Diel6S_1000h metaG (SPAdes) (version 2) | ecosystem: Environmental > Aquatic > Freshwater > Lake ...
CATGCCCAGCTTGCGTTCGGGTCGCGTCACATAACGCGCAGAGTGAAGGGTATCGAGCAGCGCCTGGGTCAGCACGCCATGCCCCAGGGCGTTGGCCTCGAACGACAGCTCTTCGCTGCGCGAGGCGTTGATGATGTACATGCCGCGCTCGTGGATCGCCTGGATGCGGCGCGCAAGTTCCTCGGGGTCCAGTCCGCGCATCAGGTTGTTGCCCGACATGCCCGAGTGGCAGGCGTCGACGACCAGCACGACCTCGGCCGGCACGGCTGTCGCGATCTCGGCAAACTCGACCAGCGACAGCCCGGTGCGCTCCATGTCGTCGGAGGTCGGGATCAGGTCCCAGTTCCAGAAGTACAGCTCGGGCTCGCCCTTGAAGCGCGTGCCGTGGCCGGACAGGAAGACGAACAGCACGTCGCGCTCGGCGCCTGCCTCGCGGTGGCGCCTTTCGATCTGCGACGTCAGGTCCCGGAGCTCCTTCAGGATCGCGGCCTTGGTGGCGGCCTCGTTGACCAGCAGCCTGGCCACGACCGCGTCGAAAGCGGCGTTGTGCAGCGTCATGCCCTCGTCGAAATGCGCACCTTGCCGCGACCCGGCCAGGCCGTTGTAGACCGCGGTCGCATCCCGGTGCGGGAACTGCAGGGCCTTGGTTTCGCCCGCCAGTTCGGTGCCGGCGATCTCGAAGTTCGACACCCCGACACACAGCAGGTAGAAGTTGCCACGAACCGCCTCCTGCACGACGGTGTCGGGGCGCTTGGCCGGGCCGTCGAGCTCGAGCAGCAGTGGTGCCGACTTCGCGTCCGCGCTTTCGGCATGCAAGGCCAGCGTGTTGCGGCCCGGCCGCAGTGGCAGCACAACGCGGTGCCGGGCAAAGGTCCGCGACGCCGGCTGCCGCTCGGGCCAGACGTAGCGCTCGCCGCGCAGGATCCAGACGCGGGTCGGCAGCTGCTCCGGGTGCCAGGCCTGCACGGTGAAGGTCAGCGCGACGCTGCTGCGGTCGTCGGAAACGCGATGGCTCTCGAGCTCGACGATGGGCGGCAACAGGCGCCTGATGTCGACCGCCGGGATGTCGACGCCGTTCGCACGTGCCCGCTCTTCGGTGCCGTGTTCGATCACGGCCTTCACGATGTCCCGGCTCTCAAGCCGCGCAAAACGGTCGGCTGACAGGAACAGCGCCTCCTGGTGCGGTCCGCGGTCCACGCAGTAGCCGATTCGGCTCTTGTCCGGCGCATTGGTGCAGTAGTAGCCGCTGGGAGTCCACAGGACCCAGCGGTCGTCGGTGCCGACGAAGAGGTTCAGATGACCTGAACCGTACAACCCCGGCACCCCAACCAGGGCATCCGCCCGGTGGTGGATCGGCTGGACCTGCCAACCGAAGCTGCTCGCCGTCCAGCGCGCGTTTTCGGCTTCGTCCGGATCGGGCTCGCCCGGAGCCACGCTGCAGAGCTCCAGCGTGTGCAGGTCAAAGCGCATTCCCCACCGGGCGCTGTTGGGCGGCCGCATGCGCTGGGGCACGGTGTTGAACCGCAGCTGCCCCTGGCTGTCGATCATCACGTCGTGCAGGTCCTGGCCGAAACCCCGCAGCGCGCCATGCGACCGCCCGACCCGGGTCCGCGGGCTCCAGAGGTGGATGGCCCAGTTGTCGCCACCGGCACTGAGCACGGTGTCCTTGTCCAGCCAGGCCACGGCCATCACGGGCTGGTCGTGGCCTTGGTACGTGCTGCGCAGCTCAAGACCGCCGGGCCCGAGTGCCATCACATGGGCCAATGCCACGTGTTGCCCGTGGGAACCCAGCCCTTCATCGCCAGGGTCGCCGGCGAGACCGACAACCAGCTCTTGACCATCGGGCGAGAACGCCACGGTCTCGGGCATCTGCTCCAGGGACGCTTCACCCAGCAGCCGGGCCCGGTGATCCAGCGCGCTCAGGCCGTACAGCGGCCGGTTCGGCTCGACGCCACCCAGGTCGAGCCGAGTGCCCAACACCACCGCCGTGGCACTGACGGCCAAGGAACGGTGGAAGATGGGTCGGTCGGGCCGGCTGCTGTGCACCCCTTGCAGCCCCTGACGCGGGCGGAAGGCCAGCCAGTGCAGTCCTTGCACGCTGTCGTCCTGGCCCATCGCATCCACGACCACGACAAGGCCGAAGCCCGCAGCGCGTTGGCCCCCAAACGGAAGATCGGCCAACGGCGCCGGGATCCAGCGCAGATTCAGCCGCAAGGCATGGGACGGGCTTTGCGCCAGGCGGTGCCGTGCAACGGACTCCGGCGGTGTGTCGAAGCCCGCGCGGACCAAGGCACGGGTGGCGACCACCTGCACCGTGCCATGGAGTTGCTCGGCACCCTCCCAGGGGGTGACAGTGCCGAGCGCCAGCCATTGGCCATCGGGGCTGAACGCCAGGCTGAAGACCTGTTCGGGGTGCTCGAAGGCAGCCAGCAGACTCCCGGTTGCGAGGCCAAAGACCTCGATGCGCCGGTTGTTCTTCACCGTGACGGCAAGCTCTCCATCCGGCGTCACCGCCAGGCCGTCGATCGCGCTGGGCCAGCCACCGTCCTTGGGCAGAGGCGGCGTGTGTCCGAGGATCTGGCGCCGCGGCTTGCGCGTGGCCGCGTCCCACACCCAGAGCGTGCACTCCCCGGCCGAGACCACCGTGCGGCCACCATCCGCGACCGCCAGCGCCACCACAGGGTCGGAATGGTTGTCCGCGCTCGGCTTGAGCCAGATGTGATCGACGGTTTGCGGCGCCATCGTCCAGGACCCTCAATCGTTCAGCAGCAATCGGTGGACGGTCACATCCAGGTAGGTGCGCCGCGCGTCCGGGTCGGGGATCCGGGCGCTGCGCTCGCGCAGCTCCAAGCGGGCCGCCGCGCGCAGGGCCTCGGCACGCGGGTCGTCAGCGGCCACCAGCACGCGCCAGGCGGCCGCGTACAGCAGCATCGGCAGCGCCGCTGCGCTGTCGGCTGGCGCCGGGGCCAGGCGCGGCAGCAGCGCCGAGACATGGGCCAACGCCTGCGGGGGCGCGTCAGGCCCCCCTTGGGCCAGCGCAAGCTCGGCCTGTGCGGCCTGCACTTCCAGCGAGCCGGCCTCGTCGCCCAGCGCTTGCTGCTGCTGCCGGGCCGTGCCCAGCGCCATCGCGGCGTGCTCCAGGCGCCCGGCAGCCAGATGCACCCGACCGATGTCGTACTGCGTGCTGGCTTCGATGGCGGGCAAACCGATGTCGCGGGCGATGGCCAGGGCGGCTTGCAGCCGTTGCATCGCGTCGTCGTACCGCCCGAGCGCCAGCGCGATGCGGCCGAGGTTCTCGAGCACCGTGGCCTCGCCGCGGCGCATGCCGCAGCTGCGGAACAGGTCCAGCGCCTGCTCGCTCAGGGCCTGCGCGGCGGCGTACTGGCCGAGTTCGCGGTGCGCCTCGGCCCGATTGGCCAGCGCCGCGGCATGCTGGCTGGGCTCCTGGATCTCGGCCCAGATCCGAGCGGCGCGCTCGGCATCGTCGACCGCGCGGTAGAAGTCCCCGGCCGCCAGCCGCGCGACGCCCATGTTGTTGATCAACATGGCCTCGCCCGACCGGTCGCCGATGCGCCGGGCAATCGCCTGCGCCCTTTCGAAGTGCGACACCGCCTGGGCAAAGCGGGCGCGCGACCTGGCCACCACGCCCAGGTTGTTGAGCACGTCGATCTCGCGCCTCAGGTCACCGCTGAGCTGCAGGGCCGGCAACGACGACTTGAGCAGGGTGTCGGCGTCGTCGTAACGCCCGGCCTGCCACGCCAGAACGCCCAGCTGGGCCAGCGCACTGGACTCGCCGCGTGCATGGCCATGGGTGCGGGCCAGTGCCAGCGCCTGGTCCAGCGGCGCACGGGCGTCGTCGGCCAGGCCGGCGGCAAACAAGGCCCGGGCCAGCAGCAGCTGGCTGTCGATCCGCAAGTCGGTCGCCGGCGACGTGTCGGGCAGCATCGCCAGTGCCGCCTGGGCCCCTTGGCGGGCGGCGGCAAAGTCACCCAGGTCCATTTCCAGGGCGGCCCGGCGCAGCGCGATCCGACCGTCAAGAAGCGTCGCGTCGGGGCCGGCCATGGCACATGCAAGCGCGTGCAGTTCGGCCAGCACGCTGCGCCGCCTTTCATGGCTGCCTTGAAGATCGTGGATCGCCTCGATGCGCAGCAGGGTCTTGACCCGGGTGTCGATGGCGTCCACGGGCAGCCACTGCAGCGCCTGCGCCAGGCTGGCCAGCGCTTCGTCGTTGGCAAAGCCGCTGGCGGCCTGCTCGCCGGCCCGCAGCAGGTGGGGCCAGGCCTTGTCGCGCCGCTCGGCACGCGCCCAGTGGTGCGCCAGCTCGGGCGCCAGCGTGGCCAGGCCCTCTGGGTGACGCGCCTCCAGGTGGGCCGCGTACCCACCATGCAGGCGCATTCGGCTGGACTGGGCGATGCTCTCGTAGGCCACCTCCAGCGTCACCAGGTGACCGAACACGAAGGTGGCCTGCGCTTCGCCTTCGACCTGCGGCGTCAGCCCAAGCGCAGCCAGTTCGTGCAGATCGTCGGCAAGCGCCTGGGCGCCACCCGGCCAGGGGTGGCAGTCGTGCAGATCGGCCAGCCGGAACCGCCGCCCGAGTACGCTGGCGACCTTCAGCGCCAACTGCTGCGTGACGCTGAGCCGGTCGATTCGGCTCAGCACCAGGCTGCGCAGGCTGACCGGCCAGTCCAGCGCCCGCAGGCTGGCCGGCTGCCGAGGATCGAGTCCGCGGTCGTGCAGGTAGTTCAGCAGCTCCTCGATGTAGAACGGGTTGCCCTGGGCACGCTCGACGATGCGGGCGATCAGTGCCTGCGGCACGGCACCACCCCGCTCGGGGAACTGCGCCGCCAGCTTGGCGCGGATCAGCTGCTCGACGTGCACCGCCTCCAGGCCCGCCAGCTCCAGGCGCACGAAGCCGGTCTGGGCCTCCGGGCCGCCCATCGCGGCCAGCGGGTCGGGGGTCGCGCCGGACTCGGGGGGGCGCTGGCTCATCAGCACCAGCACCGGAAGGGCCGCAACCGCCCGCACCACCGCCGCCAGCAGTTCGTGCGACAGCGGATCGGCGTTGTGCACGTCCTCCAGCACCAGCACCAGGCCGGACCCGTCCTGCGCCGCCTCCAGCGCGGCATGGCAAAGGCCGTTCAGCAGCAGGGCCTGAAGCAGGGCCTTGCGGTCCTTGGGCCCCAAGGCCAGGGTAAAGGCGTTGTCGGGCAGGTCCAGGCCCAATGCGGCACCCAGCAACGGCCATGCCTCGGCATGGTCGGGGGCGCGGCGTGCCACGGCGGACTCGGCGGCGCGCAGCTGCATGCGCGACGGCAGGGCCGGGTCGAGGTCAAAGAAGGCCGTCCAGACGCCATGCCAGAGTCGATAGGGGGTCCGCACGCCATCGGCTGCGGCGCTGCCGCCGTAGCCCACCAGACCCTGGCGCAGCGCGAGCCGCAGCCCTTCGGCGATCAGGCGTGACTTGCCCATGCCGGCTTCGGCGACCACCGCCACGGCCTCGCCATGTCCGGCCAGCACCCGACCGACACGCGCGGCCAGCCGTTGCATTTCGGAGTCGCGACCGACCAGGGGCAGCACGAACTCCGGCTCCTGCAGACGGATCGCCCGCGTGCGCTGCGGTCCGAGCAGCGCGAACACCGGCATCGGGTCGGCCTTGCCCTTCAGGGCGATGGCGGGCCGGGCCTCGAAGGCAAACCCGCTGGCCAGCGCGGCACGCACCCGCCCGGACGCGAGGATCTCGCCCGGCCGTGCCAGGCCCATCAGCCGCGCCGCGGCATTGACGGCGTCGCCCTGGGCCCCGAACGACTGGCGAGAGCGGCTGCCATAGCCGCCGACCCGCATCGTGCCGCTGGCCAGGCCGATGCGCGCCGCACCGGGCACGTCGGCAAACACGCTGCGCAGGGCAAAGGCCGCACGCACCGCCCGGCGGGCATCGTCCTCGTGCACCTGGGCCGCGCCGAACGAGCCATACAGATAGCTGCCCTTGTCGCCCATGACCAGTTCGAGGAGCACGCCGCCGTGTTGCTGCAGCACCCGCTGCGACTGCGAGATCAGCGAGTCCAGCTGGGCGGCTGCACCGTCGTCCACGTCGTAGTCCGGGCCATCGAAGCCCAGGAACACCGCGACCGCCGGCCGCAGATCGGTGACGAACAGGCCCTGACCCGAGACCTCCCGCTGGAAGACGAAGGGAAGAACCCAAGGCCGCAGCTCGGCCGGTGACAGTGTGGGCAGCGGCCGGGGCAGGGTCACCGCCGGCAGCAGGCCCGAAGGCCCGCTCCAGGCGGGGTCCAGGACACCGAAGTCGATGGCCTCGGCCGTGCCGGCACTGCGGATCTCGAGCAGGGGCGGCGCCACCGCGGCCCGGGTGGCGGCGTCGAGCAGCACGTCTCCAGGCCGCGCCAGCGCGTCGCCCTGGGCGACCCGGGAGAGGGTTGCGCCGGCCAGCACGTCAATGAGGTGGATCTGGGGGTCCCCGACCGTGAAGCGACGCGCAGGACCCGAGGCCACGCACACCTTGAGCGCCAGGCCGCCGAAGGCACGCATGGCCCGTTGCATCGCCAGCGCGCAGGCCACGGCCCGGGCGGCGGCGAGCGGCAGCGGGCCCGGGCCCGAATCGAACCAGCAGGTGACCGCATCGCCGGCAAAACCGAGCGTGGCGCCCCCCTGGCGCTCGATCTCCGCCGTCAAGGCCTCGTGCACTTCGCCAACGATCTGGCTCAGGGACTCGATCCCCCCGCGCTCGCCATGCTGCTGCGTCAAGGCCTCGGTCAGCGCCGTGAATCCGGCGATGTCCACGAACACGGCCGCGCCGTGGGTACGCTCGGGAAGGGACTCGCCCCGCGCCAGCGCTTGCAGGCGGTCCTGGGGCAGGTAGGAGTGAAGGGCCATGGTGCGTCGGGCACGGTAGCACGGGCCGGCATGGCGATTGCGCCCGCATCGGCTGTGCTGCCGCACCTGGCCGCCGCGCCTGGCCGCTGCACCTGGCCGAACACCTGTCTTGGCCCGCGCAAGGCGCGGTTCATGGCCGGTTGGGCGACGCCCCTTGCACTTGCAGGCGCACATCGATGCCGCCGAACCACGCGCTGCCGTCGGCGCCGTACACCGACGCCCCCACCAGCAGGAAAGCCGCTTCCGGGGGCACCGCGAACTCCAGGGCGTGCTCGCGCAGGCTGCGGTCGGCAGGCAATGGCTGCTCATAGCTGTTCGCGTAGGCAATGCTCTGCCGCTGGGCATTGAAGGCACGGATCCACACGCCCACCGCGGCGGCCCCGTTGTCACGGGCCAGCCGGCCCTGCACGACAAGCCGCTGTCCGCTCAGCGCCACGGCGTCCAGCCGCTGAACGAGGCCGGCGTAGGGTGCCGAGGCCAGGTAGTCGATGCGCAGCGTCGGCCGGCCTGCAGCCTGCACCGTGGCGTCCAGGGTCATGCGCTCGAACTGGCCATCCACGCGCCAGCCGTCGGGTACGGGCGAGGCCGCATCGGCCACAAGCAGGTCCGGGTTGCGCACGATCTGCGCTTGCAGGTGGCCCGGTAGCCCTGCGATGCAGAGCACGAAAACGCTGATGATGAAGGGACGGCACATGGCGACTCCAAGTGGAGGAAGGGAGGGTCGGCGCTGAAGGCCGGTGGAAGACAGGGTTCTGGGCGGCAGACGTCAGAACGTGCCGGCGACGCTGAACTGCACCGTCGGGTCGTAGGGGAAGACCAGGGCCTGCCGGCCCGCAGGCTGGCCGCTGCGGTCGGGCGTGAAGAAGCGCCGGTCGCGGACGACGTCATAGCCGCCGATGTTCAAGACCTCCAGCCTGGCCTTCAGGCCCGTGAATTCGCTGGTCTCGATGAAGACGCTCCAGCGGCTCGGGATGTCGCGCCGCGAGGACTCGTTGAGGAAGTAGCTGGTCAGCTGCAGGCTGCCGTCCAAGGTCAGCCCCCAGGCCCGCTGCTGGGCGCGCAGGTCCCGCCGCAGTTCGACCTTGTAGCGCTGGGGTTCGAAGTCGTTGAGCAAGCGCCTCTGGCCGGTGGCCGGGTCGGTGTAGCGGGCGTCCTGCCACAGGCCGTTGGCGCTCAGCCTCAGGCCTGCGACCAGCCCATCCAGCGGCAGCGCACCACTGGCCGACAGGCCCCACACCCGCGCCGAGCCGGCGTTGCCCGTGCCGCCCTGCCCCGGGGCGAGGATCACCGCGTCCACCACGTCCTGTCGCTGCTCGGTGAAGGCCTGCAGGTTCAAGGCTGCACCGTCTGCGCCGCGCAGATCCAGCGCCACCGTCGCGCGGGTGCGCCGGTCGGGCACGAGTTCGGGGTTGCCGCTCTGGCTGCGATCGCTGGCGAGTTCCGCCGAAGCTGCGAAGTCGTTGAAGTCAAGCTGGCCGACGCTGCGGCGCAAGCCGCCGCGCAGTTCCACGCCGTCGGCCGGACGCCAGGTGGCGCTCAGGCTGGGCTTGGCGTAGTGCAAGGATCGCTGGCGCTGCGCGCCGCCGGCCACGCGGATTCTGGAGGCCTCCAGCGCCAGGCCGGCCTCGGCGCTGAACCGCGGCGATGCCGTCCACGCCAGCCTTCCGAAGACCTCGCCCCGCCCTTCCTCCACGCGCACCGCCTGGCCCGGCAGGGGCTGTGGCGGAGCCGGTGGCGTGGCCTGCGCGCCGTCGAGCGTGCTGTCCAGGCGGTTGAAGACCAGCTCCACGCCCCACTCCGGGCGCCAGGTGGCATCACCGCTGCGTCGCACGCTGGCGCGCGCGATCAGCTCCAGCGCCTCGTCGGCCTGCTGCGAGCGGTTGGCAAAGAGCGGCTGCCCGTCACCCGCGCTGCGCAGGCCGGAAGACGCGGTGTCGGCATGCCGGCCCTTGCCCAGGGTCAACACGTTCAGGTTCCACGACGGGTTGAGCGGGCCGTTCCACGTGACGCTCAGCTCGCCCGTGGCGGTGCGGCTGTCCAGGCCGAAACGCTGTTCCTGCACCCGCGCGCCTCGGGGGTCGACCGCGCCGTAACCGTCCCGCCGCGTGGTGGTGTCTTCGGTGGCCACATCCGCGCGGGCCGACAGCGTGAGCTGCCCCGCACGCCAGGCCCGGGAAGCCTCGCTCGACAGCGTCAGGCCGCGGTAGGTGCTGTTGATGTCCTGCTGCTCGAACAGCAGCAGGGTCTCGTCGGCCGCGCGGCGCGTGCGTGTGCCCCCGATCTGCTGGCGCGAGGCATAGCCCGACAGGCCGAACGCCGTCTGCCAGCCTTCCAAGGGCGCCGTGAGGCTCAGTTCGAACTGCTGCTCGGGCCGCGGGCCGTTCTGTTCGGCCACGAGCAGCCAGCGTCCGCTCAGGCCGACCTCGCGGCGCACCACGTTGGCCAGCACGGTGGCCGTCGACCCCTGGCTGCCGGCACCGCCTTGCACCAGCTCGATGCGCACGACCTGTGCCGCCGGGATGCGTGCCAGGGCTTCCCGCACGCCGCCCGATTTCGAGGAAGGCGGCTCGCCGTCCAGCAGCACATTGCCGGCCGCGTTGGCGAAACCGCGCACGTCGGTGCCCGCGTCCAGCACAAAGCCTGGCAGGCGGTTCAACATGTCCAGCGCCGTCTGCGGGCTGAAGGCGGCGAAGAAGGCGGCGTCGTAGCTCTGCACCACCGCGCGCGGTGCGGGTTGGGCGGTGGCGGGGCCGCCGGCGGCCGCCAGGCAGAGCAGGACGAGGGAGGCGATTCGGCGCATGGGGCTTGCGGCAGTGGGCATGCCGAGCACTGTGGTCGCCACCGGCTGCGGTGCGGTCACCGAGCCGTTGCCTTGCGGTTGCGCTTCGCCCAAGCCCGCGACGCCGATGGACGCCGATGGACGCCAAGCGACCCACGCGGCGGGCTGCGCCCGCCGAGCTTCAGGAGGCGTCTGGCGCCGAAGCCAGCGGCAGGTGCAGCTCCACCACCGCACCGCCGAGCGTGCCGCGCACCAGGGCCAGGCGACCCCCGTAAGCCGCCGCCACGGCCTGCACGATGGACAGTCCCAGGCCGTTGCCGCCCGTATCGGCCGAGCGCGAGCTTTCCCCGCGCGCAAAGGGCTCGGCCAGGGCCATGGGGTCGCCGGCCGGCCAGCCAGGGCCGGCGTCTTCGCAGCGCAGCACGGCTGCGGGCCCTTGCCGGCACAGGCTCACGCGCAAGGGCGCGCCGGGGGCATAGCGCAAGGCATTGCGCAGCACGTTCATCAGCGCGCGGTTCAGCCGCAGGCTGTCGGCCTGCACCACCACGTCGGCTTCGATGTCGGCCCGCACCTCGATGCCGGCAGCCTGGAATTCGGGCGCCAGTGCAGCCAGCGCCTGCCGGGTGAGTGCCGACCAGTCCACGGCCTCCGAGCCCCCCGCCTGCGCCGCGCGCGCATCGCTGAGCGCGTTGACTTCGCTGACCAGGTGGTCGATGAAGGCCACCTGCTGCAGCAGCCCGTCGACGAAGCCCGCGTCAGGCGCGAAGACCTGCTCGCGCAGCCCGATCAGGCGGCCCTTCATGATGGTCAGCGGCGTGCGGATGTCATGCGCCAGCGCGGCCGAGCGCAGCCGCAGGTCGTCGTCGGCGGCCTTCAGTGCGGCGGTCATGCGTGCGAAGTCGGCGTGCAGCGCGACCACCTCGGCACCCGCAGCCGGTGGCGGCGCGGACGCCACCGCGCGCTCGCCGGCGGCCACGCGGCGGGCGGCGCGCGCCAGGGCTTCGATCGGCGAGGCCACACGGGCCGCAGCCCACCAGGCCAGCACGGCCGTCAACAGGGCCACGGCAAAACCGAGCACGCCCACCACCACGTGGTAGTTCAGGCGCCAGGCATCGAAGCCGTACTGGCTGCGCAACGTGCCATAGCCCGGTCCGCAAGTGCCGAACTGCGCCTCGGCGGCACGCAGTTGCGCCCGGGCGGTTTCGTTCAGGCTGGCTTCGAACAGCACGTCGCGCAGCGCATACACGGCGCCGGGCAGGGTGGAGGTGGCCAGCGCGCTCGCGATGGCGATGACGCCCGCCAGCAGCGCGATCTGGACCTTCAAGGGCAGGCTGGAAGGGGGCGACATCCGGGGCTCCTCAACCGGCTTCGAGCATGTCCAGACGGTAGCCTTCGCGCTGGACGCTCACCAGGCGCAAGTGCGGGCGTCGGCCGGGGGCGGCGCCGTCTTCCAGCTTCTGCCGCAGCCGGCTGATGTGCGGATTGACCGACTTGTCGAACGCGTCTTCGCCCATCGCCTGCTCCACCAGCTGGCTGCGCGTGACCAGCCGCCCGGCACGCTCGGCCAGCAGCCGCAGGATCTTGAACTCGGTGGGCGTGAGGTTGAGCGCCACGCCGTGCAGCGTGGCGCTGTGGGCGTCCAGGTCGATGCTCAGGCCGCCCAGGGTGAGGCGGCTCGGTGGCGGGCTGGCGGATGCACCGCGCTGCAGCACGGCCTTGGCACGCGCCACCACCTCCAGCGGGTTGAAGGGCTTCACGACGTAGTCGTCGCAACCCAGGCGGAAGCCCAGCAGACGATCGACGTCCTCCCCCATGGCGGTGACGATGATCACCGGCGGCCCGCCCCGGCCGCGCCACTCGGCCAGCACCGACAGTCCGTCACGCTGGGGCAGATGGATGTCCAGCAGCACGAGGTCGGGGCGCCAGTACTGCGCCGCCTGCAAGGCGTCGGCGCCGTCGGCCGCGATCAGCACCTGCGCCTGCTCGCGGGCGAAGAAGGCCTGCAGGATGGCCGCGATCTCAGGCTCGTCCTCGGCGATCAGGATGCGCTTGTTCAGCAGGCTCTGCGGCAAGACAGTCTCCAACGGCTGCGGGAGGCGATGTTGCACGGCCAGGGTTGCCAGCGCCAGTGCAGCAGGTTGCGAAACGGTTGCAGCCGTAGCCGCGCCGCGTGACCCGACCGTCTTTGCCGCTGTCGCGGCCACGCAGCGTGCTCCGGTCTGTTCCGGGCAGCACGGGCTGGCATGGCGATTGCGCCCGCATCGGCTGTGCTGCCCCCGCCCGCCGCCCACACCTGCAACCCGACAAGCGACCGCCCGCCCGACCGCGCCCGCGCGGCCCTGCCGCCGCACCTGGCTGAACATCTGGCCCTGCTGCTGGAGTCCACCGGCGAGGGCATCTACGGGATCGACCGCGAAGGCCGCTGCACCTTCATCAACCGGGCGGGCGCGCAGATGCTGGGGCACAGCACCGATGCGGTGCTCCACAAGAACATGCACGAGCTGGTGCACCACAAGCATGCCGACGGACGCACCTATCCGGAGCATGACTGCCCGATCCTGAACGCCTACCGCCAGGGATTGCCGTGCCGGATGGACAGCGAGGTGTTCTGGCGCGCCGATGGCAGCTGCTTTGCGACCGAGTACTCGAGCTACCCGGTGGTCGAGGCCGGCGAGGTGCTCGGCGCCGTCATCACCTTCGTCGACATCACCGAGCGCCGCCGCGAGCAGCTGGCGCTGCAGCAGGCCAAGGAGGCCTTGCAGCGCACCAACGACCAGCTCGAGCACCGGGTGGCCGAACGCACGCACGAGCTGACCAGCGCACTGGACCGCCTGCGCGAGTTGCAGGCCTACCTGGAGACCGTGCGCGAGACCGAGCGCACGCGCATCGCCCGCGAGATCCACGACGAACTGGGCTCGCTGCTGGTGGCCCTGAAGATGGACGTGAACTGGCTTGAGCGACGTGTCGCCCCGCAGGCACCGCTGGCCGCCAAGTGCCAGGGCATGGGCCGCCTGATCGACACCGCGGTCGACAAGGTCGGCCGCATCATCACCGACCTGCGACCCAGCATCCTGGACCACCAGGGCCTGTGGGCCGCCCTGGAGTGGCAGGCGCAGGAGTTCATCGACCGCTTCGAGTGGCGGGCCGATCTGCAGCTGGTGGTCGGCGCGGGCGTGGTCGCGCCCCAGGGCGGGCAGGCGATCGCCGTGTTCCGCATCTTCCAGGAGATGCTCACCAACGTGGCCCGCCACGCGCAGGCCCGGCGGGTCGCGATCCGCATCACCGTCGAGCCGCCGCCGCAGGCCGTGTTGTGCCTGGAGGTGCACGACGACGGTGTGGGCGCGAGCACGGCCGACCTGAAGGCCACCGGCAGTTACGGCGTCATGGGAATGCACGAACGCGCCCGGCACCACGGCGGACGGCTGCACATCGACAGCGCACCCGGGGCCGGCACCCGCGTACGTCTGCTGATGCCCCTGCCCGACGACAAGACGGATCCGCAGGCCGACGCATGATCCGCGTGCTGATCTGCGACGACCACCAGATCGTGCGTCAGGGCATCAAGCAGATGCTGGCCGACGCCGCGGACATCACGCTGGCCGGCGAAGCCGCCGACGCGGCCGAAGGCATTGCCGCGGTGCGCACCGCGATGGCATCGACCCCGGGTCTGAACGCCGTGCTGCTGGACATCGCGATGCCGCGCCGCGACGGTCTGGACCTGCTCAAGCAGCTGAAGGACGAATTCCCTCGGCTGCCGGTGCTGATCCTGTCGACCTATCCGGACCGGCAGTACGCCGTGCGCAGCCTCAAGCTGGGCGCCGCGGGCTACCTGAACAAGAGCGCGGATTCCGAGCAGGTCATCGCGGCGATCCGGAAGGTCGCCGCGGGTGGCCTGTTCGTCACGCCAGCGGTCGCCGAACTGCTGGCCGCCGCACTGGGCCAGACCCCCGGCGGCCAGGAGCAGCCGCCACACGAGAGCCTGTCGCATCGCGAACACCAGGTCTTCGGGTTGCTGGCCAGCGGCCACAGCGTGGGCGAGATCGCGCAGCAGCTGTCGCTGTCGCCGAACACGGTGTCGACCTACCGCGCCCGCATCCTCGAGAAGACCGGCGTGCGCAACGACGTCGAACTGGCCCTGTATGCCGTGCGACACCAGTTGCAAGGCGCCGCCTGATGCCGGCCCTGTAGGGCTGGCCCTACACGCCAAGGGTCCGGACCTTGATGGTCGAACGCCACCGCCCCGCGTAACTTCCAACCTGTAGCTGGAGCCCCCGATGACACGAGCCTACGACCCTTACGACGCCGATCGCCCGCTGATGCTGCGCTGCGCCTGCGGCCAGGACCACGCACCCCAGGCGCATGGCACGGGCGCTGCCGACACCGCGGCCCCTGAGGACGCCGAATCGCTGGGCCGCAGCTTCATGGAAGCCAGCCTCGTCAAGGCCCTGTTCCCGCAGGAGAACCAGCGCCGCGCCTTCCTGCGCGCAACCGGGCGTCGTGGCGCGATGGCGGCGATCGCCAGCGTCTTCCCGCTCGCATCGTTGCAGGCCATGGCGCAGGACAAGAAGACGCCCGAAAAGAAGGACCTGAAGATCGGCTTCATCGCCATCACCTGCGCCACGCCGCTGATCATGGCCGACCCGCTGGGCTTCTATCGCCAGCAGGGCCTGAACGTGCAGCTCAACAAGACCGCGGGATGGGCGCTGATCCGCGACAAGATGCTCAACAAGGAGCACGACGCCAGCCACTTCCTGAGCCCGATGCCGCTGGCGATCAGCATGGGCCTGGGGTCGACCCAGGTGCCGATGAACGTGGCCACGATCCAGAACACCAACGGCCAGGCGATCACGCTGCACGTCAAGCACAAGGACCGACGCGACCCGAAGAGCTGGAAGGGCTTCAAGTTCGCGGTGCCCTTCGAGTACAGCATGCACAACTTCCTGCTGCGCTACTACGTGGCCGAGGCGGGGTTGAACCCGGACACCGACATCCAGATCCGCGTCACGCCGCCGCCCGAGATGGTCGCCAACCTGCGTGCCGGCAACATCGACGGCTTCCTGGGGCCGGACCCGTTCAACCAGCGCGCGGTGTTCGACGAGGTCGGCTTCATCCACATCCTCAGCAAGGAGATCTGGGACGGCCACCCCTGCTGCGCCTTCGGCATGAGCGGCGAGTTCATCCGGCAGAACCCGGCCACCTACGCGGCCCTGTTCCGCTCGGTGCTGACTGCCGCGGCGATGGCACGCGAGGCCCGGAACCGCGAGCTGATCGCCAAGGTCATCAGTCCCACGGCCTACCTGAACCAGCCCGAGACCGTGGTCGCCCAGGTGCTGACCGGCAAGTTCGCCGACGGCCTGGGCGGCGTGAAGACCGTGCCCGACCGCGCCGACTTCGACCCGGTGCCCTGGCAGAGCATGGCGGTGTGGATGCTCACCCAGATGAAGCGCTGGGGCTACATCAAGGGCGACGTCGACTACAAGCAGATCGCCGAGCGCGTGTTCCTGATGACGGACGCTCGCAAGTACATGGGCGAGCTCGGTCAGAAGGCACCTGCAGCGTCGGCGGCCTACCCGAAGTTCAAGATCATGGGCCGTGAGTTCGACCCGGCCAAGGCCGACGCCTACGCCAAGGGCTTCGCGATCCACAAGCTGGCGGCGTGATGGTTGCGACGTCGGATCGTCGGCTGCGGCTGACGGCGGCGATGCTGTCGCTGCTGCTGCTGGGCGTGCTGCTGGGCATCTGGCACCTGGCGACGCTGCCCAAGGCCAGTGCGCCGGCACCGGCCGCGACCAGCCTGACGGCCGAGCAGATCGAGTACCTCAAGCTGCAGGGCAAGGACCCGACGGCCGGCGCGGTACAGAAGAAGAGCGACGGCTTCCCGACCCCGGCGCAGCTGGGCCAGGCGATGGTCCAGAACCTGTCACGTCCGTTCTACGACAACGGGCCCAACGACAAGGGCATCGGCATCCAGCTCGGTCATTCGCTGCTGCGGGTCGGGCTGGGTTTCGGCATCGCGGCGCTGGTGGCCATCCCGCTGGGCTTCGTGATCGGCATGAGCCCGCTGCTGTACCGCGCGCTGGATCCCTTCATCCAGGTGCTGAAGCCGATCTCGCCGCTGGCCTGGATGCCGCTGGCGCTGTACACCATCAAGGACTCGTCGGTCTCCGGCGTGTTCGTGATCTTCATCTGCTCGGTCTGGCCGATGCTGATCAACACCGCCTTCGGCGTGGCCGGCGTGCGCCGTGAATGGCTCAACGTCGCTCGGACGCTGGAAGTGGCGCCCCCGAGGCTGGCGCTGGAGGTGATCCTGCCCGCGGCCGCGCCGACCATCCTGACCGGCATGCGCATCAGCATGGGCATCGCCTGGCTCGTCATCGTCGCTGCCGAGATGCTGGTCGGCGGCACCGGCATCGGCTACTTCGTCTGGAACGAGTGGAACAACCTGTCGCTGACGAACGTGATCTTCGCGATCCTCGTCATCGGCGTGGTCGGCATGCTGCTGGACCTGATGTTCGCGCGGCTGCAGCGGGCCGTGACCTATGTCGACTGAACCCGGATTCCTGCAGGTCAGCGGCCTGGCCAAACGGTTCCCCGGTGCCGCGGAGCCGGTTTTCGATGGCGTCAACTTCAGCATCGCGCGCGGCGAGTTCGTCTGCATCATCGGCCACTCGGGCTGCGGCAAGACCACCATCCTCAACGTCCTGGCGGGCCTGGACCGGCAAAGCGAAGGCACGGTCATCATGGACCGCCGCGAGGTCGTCGGCACCAGCCTGGAGCGCGGCGTCGTGTTCCAGGGCCATGCCCTGATGCCCTGGCTGTCGGTGCGCCGGAACATCGCCTTTGCGGTGCGCAGCAAGTGGCCCGACTGGAGCCGCCGCCAGGTCGACGAGCACGTCGAGCGTTACGTCGCGATGGTCGGCCTGAGCGCCGCCATCGACAAGAAGCCCAGCCAGCTCTCCGGCGGCATGAAGCAGCGCGTCGGCATCGCGCGCGCCTTTGCGATCCAGCCCAAGATGCTGCTGCTCGACGAGCCCTTCGGGGCGCTGGACGCACTGACCCGCGGCACCATCCAGGACGAGCTGCTGCGCATCTGCTCCGAGACCCGGCAGACGGTGTTCATGATCACGCACGATGTCGACGAGGCGATCCTGCTCGCCGACACCATCATGCTGATGAGCAACGGCCCCCAGGCGCGCATCGCCGAGGTGGTGCGCAACACCCTGCCCCGGTCGCGCCAGCGCGCCACGCTGCACCACGAGCCGCAGTTCTACGCCGTGCGCAACCACCTGGTGGACTTCCTCGTCAGCCGCTCGAAGGACCTGTCGCACGGCCGTGCACCACAGACGCCTGCCGTGGTCAGCCCCGGCATCGACGCCGAACCCGATCCCGCCCCGACCCCCGCCGCCCGCACCCCTTTGCACCGGGTGGCTTGAAGCCAAGGAGAACACCGCATGAACCGTCTTGAAGTCACCGAGAAGATCATCACCACCAAGGTCGCCAAGGGCATCAAGTGGCACGACGTCGCCCAGCAGGTCGGCCTGAGCAAGGAGTGGGTCACCGCCGCCTGCCTGGGCCAGATGACGCTGAGCGCCGAACAGGCCGGCGTGGTGGCGGAGATCTTCGGCCTCACCGAAGCCGAGAAGAACTGGCTGATGGTCGTGCCCTACAAGGGCAGCCTGCCGACCAGCGTCCCGACCGACCCGCTGATCTATCGGTTCTACGAGCTCGTGAGCGTCTACGGCACCACGTTCAAGGAACTGATCCACGAGGAATTCGGCGACGGGATCATGTCGGCCATCGATTTCAAGATGGACTTGAAACGCGAGGCCAACCCGATGGGCGACCGCGTGGCGATCACGATGTCGGGCAAGTTCCTTCCCTACAAGACCTATTGATCCGATCCCTTCCATCCACTCCGGGAGTCACCATGAGCAGTACGGGTTCACGTCGTCTCGCATTGAAGGCCGGCATCGCCGGCGCGCTGGCCGTCCCGGCCGTCGCCCATGCCCAGCAGACCTACCGCTGGCGCATGACCACCACATGGCCCGCGGGCCTGCCCTTCTACCAAGTGGGGCCCGGCAGTGCGCAGGCCTTCGCTGAGCGCTGCGACAAGATGTCGGGCGGCCGAATCAAGATCCAGATCTTCGCCGCCGGTGAACTGCTGCCGGCCTTCGAGGGCTTCGACGCGGTGTCCAACGGCACCGTCGAGCTGAACCACGGCGTGTCCTACTTCTGGTCGGGCAAGACCTTCGCGGCGCAGTACTTCGCCACCGTGCCCTTCGGCATGAGCTTCCAGGGCCACTACGCCTGGCTGCAGTTCGGCGGCGGCAACCAGCTCTGGGAAGAGGTCTACAAGCCCCTGAACGTGATGCCCTTCGCTGCCGGCTGCAGCGGCGTGCAGATGACGGGCTGGTTCAAGAAGGAGATCAAGGGCCTGGCCGACCTGAAGGGCCTGAAGATGCGCATCCCCGGCCTGGCCGGGCGCATCTATGCGGCGCAAGGCGTGGAGGTGCGCCAGCTGCCGGGCGGCGAGATCTTCCCGGCGCTGGAGCGTGGCGTCATCGACGCGGCCGAGTTCGTCGGCCCCTTCCTGGACGCCCGTCTGGGCATGCAGAACGCGGCCAAGAACTACTACGCCAGCGGCTGGCACGAGCCCAGCACCGTCAGCGAGATCGTCATGCAGCGCAAGATCTGGGACGCGCTGCCGGCCGACCTGAAGGAGATCGTGCGCGCCGCCGCCGACGCCACCAACCAGGAAGGCCTGTTCCTGCTGGAGGCGCGCAATGCCGACGCGCTGGACCAGCTCGTCAACCGCGACAAGGTCATCGTGCGCCAGCTGCCCGACGAGGTGGTGAACGCGCTGCGCAAGACCACCACCGACGTGCTCAACGACGCGGCGGGCAAGGACGCCATGACCAAGCGGGTGCACGACTCGTTCTTCGCCTTCAAGCGCAAGCACGACCGCTGGTCGGAGATCAGCGACGAGACCTTCCTGGCCAAGTCCAGGGGATGACCGCGGCGATCAACCCGGGCCTGGCCCGGGTGGCCGACGCGGCCGACTGGCTGATCGACCGCGTCGGCGGCTTCACCGCCTGGCTGACGCTGGCGATGGTGCTGCTGATCAGCGGCAACACGCTGTCGCGCTACTTCTTCAACGCCAGCACGGTGTGGCTGCAGGAACTGGAGTGGCACCTGCTGGCCGTGGTGGCGCTGTGGGGCATCTCGCACATGCAGCTGCGGGGCACGCAGGTGCGCGTGGACCTGTTCTACCAGCACTACAGCGCGCGCACCAAGCTGTGGATCGAGTTCCTCACGGCCGTTCTGGTGATGTTGCCGTTTTCGCTCTTCGTGTGCTTCCTGGGTTGGAAGTTCGCCGCGCATTCCTGGTCGCTGGCCGAGATCTCGCCCGACCCCGGCGGCCTGCCCTGGCGCTGGGCCGTGAAGTCGCTGGTGGTGTCGGGCTATGCGCTGCTGGCCGTCACGGCCGTCAGCATCATCGTGCGCACGGGTGCGCAACTGGCCGGACGCGCGCCGGCGTCGCCCGAACCGGAGGCCCGCGATGGGACTTGAGTGGATTGCGCTGGCGATGCTGGTGGCCTTCGTCGTGGTGCTGCTCATCGGCGTGCCCGTGGCCTATGCCGCGGCCGCCACCGGCCTGGTCTTCGGCTTCATCGGCTTCGGCGACAGCCTGTTCAACCTGCTTCCGGCGCGCATCTACGGCGTGGCCACCGACCAGTCGCTGCTGGCGTTGCCGATGTTCGTCTTCATGGGCGTGATGCTGGAGAAATCGCGCCTGGGCCAGGACATGCTCGAGGTCATCGGCCACCTGGCCGGCCGCGTGCCCGGCGGCATGGGGGTGGGCATCATCATCTTCGGCGTCATCATGGGGGCCACCACCGGCATCGTCGGCGCCACCATCGTGCTGCTGGGCGTCATCGCGCTGCCCACGCTGCTGAAGTACAAGTACGACCACGCACTGGCCGCCGGCACCATCTGCGCCAGCGGCACGCTGGGGCAGATCGTCCCGCCCAGCCTGGTGCTGCTGTTGCTGGCCGAGATCATGAACGAGTCGGTGGGCACGCTGTTCGCGGCCGCCCTGATGCCGGGGCTCATGCTCGCGGGCCTGTACATCCTGTACATCCTGGTCTATGCGTGGCGCCATCCCGACAAGGCGCCGCCCATCCCCGCCGAAGAACGTGACGCGCTCTCGCGGCGCGACCTCTGGCTGCGGCTCATCAAGGGTGTGATGCCGGCGCTGCTGCTGGTGGCCGCGGTTCTGGGCTCCATCATGGGCGGTGTGGCTGCGCCCACCGAGGCCGCGGCCATCGGCGCCCTGGGCAGCCTGCTGATCGTGGGCTTGAGCGGCAAGCTCAGCCTGAAGGTGCTGCGCGACACCTGCCAGGCCACGCTGACCACCAGCGTCATGATCTTCTTCGTCATCATGACGGCGCAGGCCTTCAGCCTGGCCTTCCGCGGGCTGGGCGGCGAGCGCCTGATCCAGGACCTGTTCGCGCTGATTCCCGGCGGCACCACCACCGACATCCTGTTCTTCATGGGCGTGCTCTTCGTGGCCGGCGTGCTGCTGGAATGGGCCGAGATCAGCTACATCGTGCTGCCCCTGTTCCTGCCCTACTTCGTGGCCCAGGGCGTGGACATGGTGTGGCTGGCGGCGCTCATCTGCATCAACATGCAGACGAGCTTCCTCACGCCGCCGGTGGGCTGGAGCCTGTTCTTCTTCCGCGGCGTGGCGCCGCCCGAGGTGAAGACGGGCGCCATCTACCGCGGCGTCTGGCCCTTCATCTACATCCAGCTGGCGGCCGTGGTCATCGTGATGCTCTTCCCAGCGATCGCCACGTGGCTGCCTTCGTCCATGGGCTGGATGAACCAGTAGAGGTCTGCCCATGACCGAGTCACGCCCGCCGCTGCCCCCCTTCACCGCCGAGACCGCGGCGCGCAAGGTCCGCGGCGCCGAAGACGCCTGGAACACCCGCGACCCCGAGGTCTGCGCGCGGGTCTACACCGAAGACACGCGCTGGCACAACCGCGCCGAGTTTCCCGTGGGGCGGGAAGAGGTCAAGGCCTTCCTGCGGCGCAAGTGGGCGCGCGAGCTGGACTACCGGCTGATCAAGGAACTGTGGGCTTTCACCGGCCACGTCATCGCCGTGCGCTTCGCCTACGAATGGCGCGACGACTCCGGCCACTGGTACCGCAGCTACGGCAACGAGAACTGGGCCTTCAACGACGCCGGGTTCATGACGCACCGCTACGCCAGCATCA
>Ga0209985_10001708_pt1 | contig 20941 bp, 12 predicted proteins | sample NOAtaG_FD_187305 | JGI IMG/M metagenome (GOLD analysis project Ga0209985, IMG submission 187305) | Freshwater lake microbial communities from Lake Erie, under a cyanobacterial bloom - NOAA_Erie_Diel6S_1000h metaG (SPAdes) (version 2) | ecosystem: Environmental > Aquatic > Freshwater > Lake ...
GAGGCCCTTCGCTGGCTTGAGCGCGCCGACCACATTCGCCTCGCCGACCGCGGTGCGGTGGACGACGGCGCCGGGGAACTTCGCCGCGATGTCGTCGATCATGCGCGAGGTCGACAGGTTCGCCGCAAGCGCGAACGGCCCGCGCAGTTCAAGCATGCGCTGCGCCGCGAGCACCAGCGTGTATTCCTCGCCGATGTAGCGGCCGTTCTCGTCGACGATCGCGAGGCGGTCGGCGTCCGGGTCCTGCGCGAAGCCGCACGCGGCGCAGCCGCCCTCGGCGCGCACCTTTGCGGCGAGGTCGCCGAGGTTCTCCGCGGTCGGCTCGGGGGTGTGTCCGAAGACGCCCGTCATCTCGCCGTAGATATGGGTGACGCCGCAGCCGAGCGCGTCGAGCATCATGCGGCCGCCGACGCAGCCCGATGCGTTCACGCTGTCGAGGACGACATGGAGCTTCTTCGCGCGGATCCGCGCGGCCGCGCCGTTCGCGCCGCCGAGCACCTCGATCACGCGGTCGACATGGCGCTGCGCGGCGCTCGCGTCGGTCGTTATCGAGCCGATCTCGAGCGGCTGCGCGAAGGCGATGTCGGCCGCCTTGAAGCGCGCGATGATTCGCTCGGCGACCTCCTTCGGCGGCGCGAGTCCGTCGCCGTCGAGACACTTGAGGCCGTTCCACTCGATCGGATTGTGGCTCGCGGTGACCGCCATGCCGCCGTCCGCGCCGAGCGCGCGGATCATCAGTCCGACGGTCGGCGTCATGGCCACGCCGATGTCGACCACGTCGCAGCCGACCGATGCGAGCGCACCCTGCACGGCGCGCGCAAGCGATTCGCCGCCAAATCGTCCGTCGCGCGCGACGACGAGTCGGGGCCGCCGGCTTAGGACGAGCGTACGGATGTGGGAGCCGAAGGCGGCCGCGAAGGTGGCGGCGACGACCGGGGTCATCGTCTTTCCGACGATGCCGCGGGCGCCGGAGACGGAGAGCATGAGTGGGGCGTCGGGGGTCGCGTGTGACATGTGGATCTCGGGAGAACGCGCGAGTGTACGGCGGGCGTTTCCTGCGCGGAACCCGCAAGTCCACGGCCGGATTGCCGAACCGGCCTGCGCACGCGAACGTTACACTCGCCCCTCGCGATGACTCCCGACGCCGCCCCGTTCGCCATCGAGGTCGAGACCTCCTTTGCAGCCGCACACGCGATCGTGCTCGGTGGCGTCCGCGAACGCCTGCACGGCCACAACTGGCGCGTGCAGGTCTCGGTGGGAGGTGCCGCGCTCGATGGCGAGGAGCTTCTCTGCGACTTCCACGCGATCGAGGGAATGCTGGCCGCCGCGATTTCGCCATTTCGCGATGGCAACCTGAACGAAACCCAGCCGTTCGACCGTACGAACCCGACGGCCGAGGCGCTTGCGCGGCATGTGGCGCGCGAACTGTCGAATCGACTGAAGGTCGCCGAACCTCGCGTCCACCTCGAATGGGTGCGCGTGACGGAGGCCCCGAACTGTATCGCGGTCGTGCGGCTCTCCCGCCCCGCCTGACACCCTTCGGGCATTCCGAAGCCTGGCCAGAGATCTCCGCATGAGTGAAGCCGTCAAGCCAACCCACGTGAAGCGCGCCGCGGCACCGAACGAACTGGTGCCTGTCGGCCCCGAGGATCCCTCGCGCTTCCTCAACCGCGACCTCCAGTGGCTGGAGTTCAACCGCCGGGTGCTGGCGCAGGCGCTCGATCCACGCAACCCGCTGCTCGAGCGGGTTCGGTTCCTCGCGATCTTCGGGTCGAATCTCGACGAGTTCTTCATGAAGCGCGTCGGCGGGCTTCGTCGCCAGATCGACGCCGGAGTCGGCAGCCCGCCGTGGGAGCCGCTCTCGCCCGCCGAACAGCTGGTCCTGATCCGCGAGCGCGTGCTCGAGCAGACCGTGCTCGCGACCCGCGCCTTCCGCGAGACGCTGGTGCCGCTTCTCGACAAGGAGTCGGTGGAGCTTCTGGGCTGGAACCAACTCACGGATACCGAGCGCATCGAGGCGGAGCGCTGGTACCGGCGCAACATCTTCCCGATCCTGACGCCGCTTGCGGTCGATCCGGGCCACCGCTTCCCGTTCATCTCGAACATGTCGATCTCGCTTGGCGTCCTCCTGCGCCGCCCAGGCGAGAGCGAGGCGCTGTTTGCGCGCGTCAAGGTCCCAGAGATCGGCGGCAAGCTCTACCGCTTCGGCTCGTCGCGTCGGTTCATCTCGCTGCAGGACATCATCGCCCACAATCTCGACGACCTTTTCCCCGGCATGGAGATCGTGGACGTGCTGCCGTTCCGGGTCACGCGCAATGCGGAGACGGAGCGAGACAACGAGGACGCCGAAGATCTGCTCGAGCAGATCCAGCAGCAGCTCCGCGAGCGCCGCTTCGCACGCGTCGTGCGGCTCGAGACCGGCGCGAAGCCGAACGAGCGCATCATGCGCTTCCTCGAGGACGAACTGCAGCTCGGCGAGGATGGCATCTACGAGACCGACGGCATGCTCGACTGGGGCACTGTGAACGAGATCGCAGACCTCGAGCTTCCCGAGCTGCGCTGGCCGAAGTGGAGCCCGGTGGCGCCGCACGGCCTCGAGGACGACAGCGCCGACATCTTCGCGATGATCCGTGCGGGCGACATCCTCGTGCATCATCCCTACGAGAGCTTTGACCACTCGGTCGAGCACTTCATCGAGCAGGCGGCCGCGGATCCGAAGGTGGTCGCGATCAAGCAGGCGCTCTACCGCACCAGCGGCGACTCTCCCTTCATTCCCTCGCTCATCCGCGCAGCCGAGAGCGGCAAGCAGGTCGCGGTGCTCGTCGAGCTGCGCGCGCGCTTCGACGAGGCGCGCAACATCCTCTGGGCGCGAAAGCTCGAGGACGCAGGCGTGCACGTGGCGTACGGAGTCGTCGGCTACAAGACGCACACGAAGGTTGCGCTCGTCGTTCGCCAGGAACAGGCCGGCATCCGCTCGTACGCGCACATCGGAACGGGCAACTACAACTCGAAGACGGCCCGGATCTACGAGGACCTCGGGCTTCTCACCTGCGATCCGGTGATCACAGAGGACCTGATCGGGCTCTTCAACTACATGACGGGCCGCAGCCGGCAGACCGAGTACCAGAAGTTGCTGATCGCGCCGGTGACGATGAAGCGCAGCTTCATCGAGCTGATCGAGCGCGAGGGTGCGCTTGCGAAGAGCGGGAAGGGCGGCAGGATCATCGCGAAGATGAACCAGCTCGAGGACCGGAGCGTGACCGACGCGCTCTACCGCGCCGCGATGGACGGTGCGCAGATCGACCTGATCGTGCGCGGATTCTGCTGCATCCGGCCGGGCTTGAAGGGGCTCAGCGAGACGATTCGGGTGACGTCGACCATCGGGCGATTCCTCGAGCACAGCCGCATCTTCTGGTTCGGAAACGGCAAGGCCGATCCGCTCGACGGCGACTTCTACATCGGAAGCGCCGACTGGATGTACCGCAATCTGAACACCCGCGTCGAATGCGCGGCGCCGATCGAGCAGCGCGCCCATCGCGAGCGGTTGTGGCAGATCATGCAGCTGCATCTGACCGATCGCCGGCAGCGCTGGCTGATGAAGCCGGACGGCTCGTACGAACTCAGCGATCCGGCGGTGGTCCCGACCGGGCCCGTGGGGAACGACCCGGCCTTCATCGGCACGCACCAGCGGCTCATGCAGGATGCGCTCGAGGCGCGCGCGCGCGCCGACGCGCTCCGGCTCGGTTCAGCGTGAACCTCGTGCGAGGAATTCGCCCGCGTCATGGCGCATCGAAGGTGCCCGGCAGCGCCGCAAGCCTGCGCGGCGAGGTGGAGCCGATGACCCTCAGCGGCGTGACCTCGTCGCCCTCGATCGCAAGCTGCGCCTCCGGATCGCCCGCGACCGTGAAGTCGAAGGAGGCGCGCGTGAGCTTCGTACCCTTCTCGAACTCGAGCGTGAATGCGCCGACGGCTGCACCCGTCGCATCGACGGGGCCGTCGACGCCGGAGAGAAGCGTGCGCTCGGGTCCATCGCCGGCGCGCACAAAGAGCGTGCGCTCGCCGCGATCGAGACGGAAGGCAAGCGTGGCGCCATCCTCTGCCGTGACTCGGAACTCGTCGGTTCGCAGCGTCGCATCACGCGCATCGGCGGGAAGTGGGCCAAACGTCGATCCCGTGCGCACGAGCGCGAGGATGCGCTGCGATGCGACGCGCGCCGCGATGTGCGTCGATGATTGCTCGACGGAAGCCTGATAGCCGCGAAACGCTGCGTGCAGCGCGAGGAGCATCGCCGAGAGAAGCGCTGCCGTGATCGCGAGGGCGATCAGCAGTTCGATCAGCGTGAAGCCGCCACTGCTGCGTCGTCGCGGCGTTCGACGCGAACCGGCGGGGGAACCGCTCATGGCGCGATTCCCTCGCGATAGGTCGACGGAACTGGATCGATCGCGATGGGCCACGGGATGCCGTCCGGCAGCTTCGCATTGGGGTCATAGCGCAGGCGGATCTCGCCGAAGCCGCTGAAACCGGCCATGCCGGGAAGCGCGCCTTCGCCGTCGCCATCGGTGGTTCCGAAGTACCCGATCGTCGTGTTGAACGCCTCCGGCACGCCGTTGTACGAGAGTGGCCCTTCGCCCGCCACCGGCCGGAAGGTCATGAGCAGCGTGCCGAACACGTCGGCCGTGCCGCGCACGTCGAGCACGCCCGCGACGATCGTGCCCTTGAGGCGTACGCGCGGCGTGAGGTCTGGATCGGCGGCAACCTCGTTCGAGAAGTTGCCGACATCGACCGACCAGCCGGGGAGCATCATGGAGCTCCGCTGCAACCGATCGAGTTTCTCCGCGCCCAGCGCGAGCAGCTGGCTTCGCAGCGTCGCGCCGTCCGGCTGCAGCATGATCTCCGCGTCGTCCGGATCGCTGAAGAAGCGCGTCGAGCCTGTGATCTGCACCTTGTTGCGCCAGTGCGTGTACTGCGCCGGCGTATCGCCTGCGATCGAACCGAGGAACGTGCACTGGTCGAAACGGATCGAGTTCGAGTGCGGCCGCGTGTCGGTCAGGACGCTCGAGCCAAGGAGCGCTGAAATCGAGGGAAATCGCGGTACGAATGAGACGGCGCCGCCCGGGGACGTCACGAACTTGAGCGATCCCGCGTAGTTCCAGTTCATGTCCGTGCAGCCGGTCTCCGTCTCGATGTAGGCGGTGCCCACGAAGGTGCAGTTCCGGAAGAGCGCGTTCAGCCCTTTCGGAATTCGTACGTCGGTGAACGTCATGTTCTCGAAGATCGGGCGCTGGTAGTAGTCGTAGGCCGTCGGCGAACCGAAGGGGACCGACTCGAACGCCGCGAGCGCCGCCGGCGTGTACGTGCCGCCGCGCGCAAGCTGCGCGTCGACCTGCGCCGCGAAGTTCGGCTGTGCGTTCGATGCAAACCACTGCGCGGAACCGGTGAAGTCTCCCGTCGAGACCTCGCGCAGCGTGTCCGGGTCGGCCTCGAAGCGCACCGGTGCGGCGCCATCCTCCGACGCAACCACGGGGCCTTCGACCATCGCGCGCCAATCCTCGCCGGCTGCGAGTTCCCAGGCCGCTTCGTCGATCGCGAAGGCAAGCGCGCCGCGCACCTTCGCGTAGAGATCGAGCGCGCTCAGCACGCCGTCCGAGTAGCCGAGGCGTACGTCGCGCGCATCGACGGCGCCGTCGTCGTTGCGATCGGGCGATCCGAGATCGACAAGACGCGCGAGTTGGTCGTCGATGCCGGAGAACTCGACGGAAATCTCGCCGAGTCCCGCTGCGGCCGCGCGCGCGGCGTCCCACGCGACGGAGCCGTCGCCATTCGCATCGAACTCCGCGAGGAAGAGGTCGAACTCGTCGACGAAGCCATCGCCGTCGCCGTCGCCGAGCCCGCTTCCGGCGACCGCTGCGCCTTCGATCGAATGCGCGGTGCGCAGCCGTCCGTCGCCGTCGGTGTCGCTCGCCACGATGAGCGCGGCGAGTTCCGTGAGGTGCGCATCGAGATCGGCCGAGAGCAGCCGGAAATCCGAGCGCATGACCAGCGGATCGCCATGCTGCGGCGTCAGTTCGCCGCTGGTCGTGCCATAGCGCGTGCCGACCGCGCCCTCGACCGAGACGTTCTTCCCGATCATCACGCGGTTTGGAGACAGCACGGCATATTCGATGCGCTTGTCGATCTCGAACTCCATCGCGATCGTGCGCCTGATTTCGCCGTCGCAGCCGAGGCTCGTGACCCGGATCCGCGGCGTTCCCGGCACTGGTTCGTAGGTGAGTGCGAACCACGGCGCGCCGTCGCCAGCCTCAAGCGGGAGCGGCGGAGTCGCGAGTGCGCCACCGGCGTCGAGCGTCGCCGCCAGGGGCATGCCCGCGACGTCGACTCGCGCGCCGCGGTCGGCGCGATGTGCATCGCGCAGCGCCTCCGCAAGTCCGCCCGCGAGCCCGCTCGGCTCGTAGCCTGTGGGCGGCAGCACTGTCACCGAGCCGTCCGCCGTCGACCACGTTCCGTTCCAGAGCCGCTCCGCGAAGCCCGCATCGATCACGCCGCGCGTCACGACGAATCGCCGTCGTTCGCGCTCGAGTCGGTGCGTTGCGAAGGCGAGGCCGCTTTCGGCTGCGCCGTGCGCGCGCATGGCGCGAAGCGCGCCATCGGCGGCGCGGAGGTTCGCCTGCGCGACAGCCGCCATGACCGCGGCGAGCGAGCCGAACACGACGAGGAGCAGCATCGCGAAGACACTCGCCATGCCGCGATGGAGCCGCTGGCGCCGGCGCGCGGGCATGATGTTGTCGCGGTGCGTCGTCATCGCGATCGAGGTGCGATCCAGGAAACCCGCGTGAACTCGGCGGGCGCCTCCGCGCCCGGCGCGAGAAAGTCGATCGCGACGGTCACGCGCACCAAGTCGCTCGCGCCAGCATCGACGACGCTCGTGAGCTCGAATGGATCGATGTACTCGACGTGGATGCGCTGGCGCCAGCCGGCCATGTCGGGAATCGGCGTCCGCAGCGAGGAAATCGGTCCAGTGCCGTCCGCCGAGTCGAACACGGCGCCGTCGAGGTCATCGAGATCGTCGAACTCGTCGATCGAGCCCTCGTCGGGTTCCGCGCCCCAGACGTCGTCTCCGGTCACGGGATCGCGCGGCGGCAGCCGCAGCGCGAGCTCGCGGATCTCGCAGCCAAGCTGCTGCGCGATCGCCGCATGCGTGGCCCACTCGTTGCGCTGGTGGAATGCGCGCTGCGCGGCCATCACGGCGACGATGCCGCTGCCGACGATCGCCGTCGCGATCGCGGCCTCGATCAGCGTGAAGGCGCGCGCGCGCGACGGACCGAACCGATGGATGTCGCTGCGGCAATGCATGCGCGGCTCACTTTCCAGTGACGAGGTTCGACATCTTGAAGATCGGGAGGATGATCGCCATCGCGATGAAGCCGACAACGGAACCCATGAAGACGATCATGATCGGCTCGATCATGCTGGTGACGGTCTTGATCGCATCCTTGAGCGCCTTCGCGTAGAAGGCCGAGACTTCATCGAGCACGGTGCCGAGCTTGCCCGACTCCTCGCCCGCGGCCACCATCTGGACGACCGAGCGCGGAAGCAGCGTGCTCCGCGCCATGGGCACCTGCAGCTGGCGGCCTTGCCGCACGGAGGCATGCACGCTGCGCCACAGGCGACGGTAGTGGCGGTTTCCCGCGACGTCGCCGGTGATCGTGATCGCGTCGAGCATGGGAACGCCTGCGTTCAGGAGTTCGCCCATCGTCTGCAGCGATCGGCTGAGGTAGAGCGCTCGGAACATGCGGCGGAAGACGGGTGCGGAGATCTTGAATCCATCCCACCAGAGTCCGCCGATCTCGGTCCGGATCATCACGAAAAACCCGACGATGAGCGCGCCTGCGCCGATGAGCAGGGCCCACCACCAGGCGATCATGAAGGCGGAGAGACCGAGCAGCATGACGGTCGGCCCCGGCAGCGCCTCTTCCTTGCCCTTGAAGACACCTGCGAAGCTCGGCAGCACGAAAGTCAGCAGGAAGATCGTGGTTGCGATCGCCATCGTCGCGATAATGCCGGGATAGATGCTCGCCCCGACGACCATGCGGCGCGTCTCCATCTCCTGCGCGAGGTAGTTCGCGATGCGGTCGAGCATCTTCGCGAACGAGCCCGAGAGTTCCGATGCGCGCACCATGCTGACGTACAGGGGACCGAACAGCCGCGGGTGGCGTGCGATCGCCTCGGAGAACTGGCGGCCGGCCTCGACGTCGGTGCGCAACTGGACGAGGATGCGCCGGAATTTCGGATTGGTCGCCTGCTCGGCGATGCCACCGAGTGCTTCGCGAATCGGGATTCCGGCCCGGATCATCACCGCCAGTTGCGTGGTGAAGTCGAGGATGTCCTTGCGGCTTGGGCCTGAGGAAATCTGGAGGATCTCCGACATGCGCGCGGCGAGTGGACGGGTCGGCTCGATGGCGGCGCGGGATCGCGACGTGCGAAGCCGTGGTTCCGAAAGCGCGGCGGCGGCATCGCCACGCGCATCGCCACGCGCGCTTCCACGGGAATCCTGGGCCTGAGAGCGGTACTGCTTCGCTGTCATGGTGGATGTCGAGAACGCCGTGTCGTCTGTCGCGTCGATCCGTTCCTGAAGGCGCGGCCCGAGACTGCGCCCGTTGCTCCGTGCGTTCGCGCGCTGCGCCGGCGCCGGCCGCCGCAACGGCCGTTCACGCCGCCATCGCACGCGTCAGCTTGTCGGGAGCAGTGGCCTTCGCCATCGCATCCTCGCGCGAGATGACGCGATTCTCGAGAAGTTCCGCGATTGCCGTGTCGAGCGAGCGCATGCCGAGGGCGCGGTTCGTCTGGAGGACGTTCGCGATCTCGAACGTGCGCGCCTCGCGGATGATGTTGCGCACGGCAGGCGTACACAGCAGCACCTCGACCGCGGGGACCATGCCGTCGCGGTCGACGCGGCGGAAGAGCGTCTGCGAGATCACGGCCTGCAGCGTGTTCGCCAGCATCGCGCGGATCTGGTTCTGCTGGTCGGCGGGATACATGTCGACGATGCGCTCGACGGTCTGCGCTGCGTTCACGGTGTGCAGCGTCGAGAGCACGAGGTGGCCGGTCTCGGCGGCGGTGATCGCGAGGGCCGCAGTCTCGAGGTCGCGCATCTCGCCCACGAGAATGATGTCCGGATCCTGCCGCAGCGCGTGCTTCAGGCCGCTCGCGAAACTCGGCATGTCGCTGCCGAGTTCGCGCTGCTCGATGAGGCAGTTCTCGCTGTCGAAGATGTACTCGATGGGATCCTCGAGCGTGATGACGTGCTTCTTCGAGCGACGGTTGATCGACTGGATCATGGCCGCGAGCGTGGTCGACTTGCCGGAGCCCGTGTCGCCGGTGACGAGCACGAGCCCGCGCGGCAGGCGCGTGAGCCGGTCGAGCGCGTCGGGCAGATTGAGCGACGCGAGGTCTGGCACGTCGGTGCGGATCGCGCGCAGCGCCATCGCGATCGAGCCGCGCTGAAGATGCGCGTTCACGCGGTAGCGGCGCAGTTCGGGAACCGCATAGGAGAAGTCGAGATCGTGCAGCTGCTCGAAGCGCTGGCGCTGCGCCGCGCAGGTGACGGCCTCGAGGATGTATTGCATGCCGGCCGGCGTGAGTTCGGCGAGCGGCAGCACCTGCATGACTGTGCGGCAGCGCACCATCGGCGGCATGCCGGCGACGAGGTGGATGTCCGATGCGTCGAGTTCATTCGCGCAGCGCAGGATGTCGTTGAGTTCCGGGCAATCAGGCACGAGCGAACCTCCAGATGCGCAGGTGGTATCGACACGCCTGCCCCGGTCGGTGAGCGCCTTGCCCACACGGGGCTGAGATCGCGGCTGCGCGACGTGGACAGACCCGGCTGCGCGGGTTCTCGCACCGGTGCGGTCTGGTTGGTCTGTGCGGGCTATGGCTCTTCCTGACGGACCACCGGCCGGGGATCGGTCAGACGGAGCCTCGAGCGGTCGCGCTCAGCGGGCGCCGGCGGCAGGAGATGCAGCAGGCGTGGCGGCCGGGTTCGCGGGACGCAGGGCGTCGCCCTTTCCGGAGAAGGATGCGCTCGTCCGCAGCAGTCCGGCCTCGTACAGGATGCGCGCGAAGGACTTCGGATCACGGAACTCGACCGAACCGCTGACGCGCCACGACGAAGCGCCGTTGGCGACGCTCGCGGTCGGGACCACCGCCGGGATCTCGGCGTTCACGGTCGCGCCAGGTGGGAGCGCGCGAAGCGCGGCCCACTTGCCGCCGTAGCCAGAGCCGTCGGGCAGGGTCAGCGCGTAGTCGTACTCGACCAGCTCGACCTCGTCTTTGCCCGGATTCGTCAGCGCGACGGTGATGGCCAATTGCGTGGCCCCGTTCGCAGAGTTCACCACGCGCACATCGGTCGCGCGGGCCTCGGGTCGGACGATGGCACACCCGCCCGCGAGGAGTCCGGCAGAGCAGACGATGGCGACACGCGCGACGATGCTGCGCACCGTGTACACGCGGTCGGCGCACGCGGAATCGCTTCGACAAGCGGGGGGGAGTCGGTCGCTGACCATGCGCGGGTGACTGTAGCAGAGCCCCCCGCCGCGAGGCGTGCCCCGTGCTGGCGCTGGCGCGTTCCCCCGTGTCGCACGTGCCACCCGGCGGGGGAGCCGCTACGCTTCTCGCAATGACGTCTCGGCCGAGTTCCCGCGTGCTTCCCTCGGTTTCGACCGCCGCTCGGCAGCGGGACGCGTGCGTGCGACCGGCACGCGGAGCGCTCTGCGCGGCACTTCTCTCATGGGGTGCGGCCGGAGCCGTTGCGCTGCTCGCCGGCGCGACACCGCGACCCGCAAGCGCGCAGCAGGAGGTGCTGCCCGCGATCGCCGATTCATCGACGGCACAGACCCTGCTCGACGACCTTCGCGCGCAGGCCGCGCAGAACCCCGCCGAGGCGGCGCGACTCGCGCGACGCCTTCTCGACGAGTACGCCGGGCGCGTGGCGAAGGTCGACCCGGCGGGCGATGAACTCTTCGCATCGGTGGGCGATCTGGTCGAGCGCTTCCTGCTCGAACAGCCGCCCGTGCTTGCGCTCTTCCGCAGCGACGAATCGCGCGCGGCCGAGCGGATGCTCGCCGAGCAGGGCGCCGAGGCGACGGCCAGCCGCCGCCGCTGGACTCCTGCGGGGCTGAAGGCCACGATCACTCTCGCCGAGCGCGCGTTGACAAGCGATCGGGCCGAGGAGTCGCTCGCGCTGCTCCGCCGCGTCGAGCGGCACCCGGACCTTGCGGGTCGTGAGCGCATCGGCCACGCGGCGCTCATGGCCGCTGCATCGCTGCGGCTTGGGCTTCCAGCCGATGGCGCGATCGCTGCCCTCGAGGATCTTTCTCGCACGCCCGACACCAACGCGACGGTGCGCGCCGAGATCGATGCCGCGCTTGCACAGGCGCGCCGCACGCCGCCGCGCGACCAGCGCACGCGCGTGCGCTCGCCGCTGGTGTCGGCCTCTGCGACGGCGATCCCAGATGCCTCGTGGCGCGAGATCTGGTCGATTGACCTCGATGGCACGCTTTTCCGCAGGCTCTTCGATGGACCGATGACGACGCTGTCGCCCCGCGTGGTCGAGCGGGCGCGCGCCGACGCGAGCTGGATGACCGCCGTCCCCACGGTGGTTGGCCGCACCGTCTTCCTGAGCGAAGGGCAGCGCGTGCGCGCGTTTGACGCGGATTCGCGCGACGAACTCTGGGAGCGCACGCTCGGCGCGACCGGCATCGAGCGCGACGCCGGCGGCGTCGGGGATCTCTCCGCGCTTGCGGTCGACAGCGACTCGGTCGTGGCGTACGAAGGCCACGCCTTCGCGGCATCGCGCAGCGGGCCATCGCGCATCTGGTGCCTCGACGCCGCCACCGGCGACGTGCGCTGGTCGGTGGACCTCGCGCGCTTCGAGGGCCGCGAGGACTTCGAAGGTCTCTTTCCCGTCGGAACGCCGCTCCTCTTCGAATCGGTCGTCGTGGTCAGCACGCGGAAGTCGACGCAGCGACTCGAGCAGGTCGACTGGCTGATCGCGTTCGACCGCGAGGACGGAAGCGTGCGGTGGGCGGTGTCGATCGCCGGTGCTCCCGGCACGCGCATCGTCGCGGGCCGCCGGCACGCGGGAATGACCGCGGATGGCGACGCCGTGCTGGTGTCGACGCCGCTCGGCGTCACGGCGCGCGTGCGCGTGTCCGATGGGTCGTTCACGTGGCTGCGCCGCGTGAGCGTGCCGCTGCGCGAGTCGCGCATCGGCGTCGAGCCATGGGAGATCGCGGCGCCTGTGTCGATCGCAGGCAAGGTTCTGGTGCTCTCACCCGACGACACCGAGCTCGCGGCGCTCGACATCGCCACCGGCGCGTTGATCGAATCGCGGCCCGTCGGACCGGAGACCACGTGGGGCGAGCCCCGCTATCTCCTCGGCGGCGTCGCCATGCGGCCAGGCACGCCCGATGCGACGCCTGTCGTCCTCTCCGTAGGCCGAGACATCGTGGCCTTCGACGCACGCGACTTCACGCGCCCGCTGTGGAGCCTTTCGCGCGTGATCGGAGACGCGAAGATCGAACGCGCCGGCGCGGAGAACCGCAACGGCATCCGCGGCCGCGTCAGCGTGGCCGGCAACGCCGTGCTTGTTCCCGGCGTCGATGAGTACCTCGTGCTCGACCTCGGCACGGGCGCGATCGCCGCGCGCATTCCCGGGCAAAAGCCGGGAAACCCAGTGCTTACCGAGGATCGCATCGTCACGGCGGGCGACGACGCGCTGCGCATCCTCATGCCGCCGGAACGCGCCGAGAGCATTCTGCGCGCACGACTCGAGGCGTCGCCGAACGACCCCGGCGCTGCGCTTGCGCTTGTGGAACTTGCGCGAGCCACCGCAAGGCCGGCGCTCGCGCTCGAAGCGGCGGCTACCGCGCGCGACGCCTTGGCGCGTGGAAGCGGCACGGCCGCCATCCGCGATGGGCTCCTCGAGCAGCTGATCGCGCTTGCGGGCGAGTTGCCCGAGAGCGGCGACGCCGCGTACGCGATCGTCGACGCGATCGCCGATTCGCCGAAGCTGCGCGTCCGCGCGTTGCTTGCGCGGGGCGACTTCCTGCGCGCGAAGGGCTCGCCGCGCGAGGCGGTGCGGGTGTGGAGCACGCTGGCGGCGGATCCGGCGCTCGGGCCCGAGCTCGTCGAGCGCGATGGAATCGCCCGCTCGACGCGCAGCGAGGCGATGGCGCGCGTGGCGCGCATCGCCGCGCGCGACACGGACATTACGGCGCGCCTTGACGACGAGGCCGCGCGCGAACTTGCGCAACTGCAGGCATCGGGCGCCGACGGCGAGCGTCTGCTCATGTTCGCGAACGCGCACCCCCGCACCGCGGCGTCGACCGATGCGGTCGTCGCAGCAGCGCGATCGCTCGGCAGCGTCCGCGCCGCGCGTGCATTCGAGGGTCTGCTCGCCGACCTCCTCGTGCCGCCTGCGCGCGTCGAGCTGGCGGACCGGGTCGCGGCCGAACTCGTGAAGATCGACGGGACGGCGGCGGGCGGCGATCGCATCATGCGTCGCACCGCGCAACTGCTCGTCCCGAGCGGCTTGACGCGCGAGACTCTCTCGACGCCGTCGGGGCGGCTTGCGAAGGTCGGCCTCGAGCCTGGGACAGGCCGGGATTTGCGCGGCCGAATCGCGCGGATGACCGGTGGCGCCTTCCTGTCGCGCGCTCCCGAGCTTGCACTCATCGTTTCCGACGGCGCAATGCAGCGGCTCGACCTCACGACGCTCGAGCCGCGCTGGCGCCTCCGCCTCGATGACCGCGATCCGCTCATTCTCCACGCATCCGATCGGATCGTGCTCTGGCAGTCGGTCGCTGGCGCATCCGACGTGTGGCTTGTGATCGACTCGGAGACGGGCGCGGTCGAGTTCTCCACGCCGCGCAGCGACGAGATCTGGTCCGGTGGCGTCGAGCTCGTCGATGCCACCGGCGCGATGGCGACCCCGGACGGCGGGGCGTTTCTTCCCGCGCAGGTGCTGCCCTTCTGCGACGGCGAGTCGCTTGTGCTCGTGCGCCGCAACGGCGACGTGGCGCGCTACTCCGTGCCCGACGTCAAGGTGCAGCCTCGGTTCTCTCGCGGCTTGGTCAAGCAGGTCTACGCCGTCTCCCTCGCGGACGGGCTGCTCACGATCGCCGGCCGCGGCGTACCAGTAGAGCCGCGTACCGGAGGCGAGCCCGCGGTCCCGACGCGCGAGGACGTCGCTGCGGACATGCGCGACGCGGCCTCCGCCGCAACCGATCTCGTGCCGGTGGTCTACGTGCTCGATGCCGCGACCCTCGAAGTCAGGCTCCGCGTCGAGCCCACGTCGGGCGACGACGTGCGCTGGGCCTTCGCCACTCCGATCGGTGAGGTCTTCCTGGGCACTTCGCTCGGAGTCGAGCGTTGGACGACGGGCGTGCGCGGGCAGGCCGTGCCCGTCCTCGAGACCCGCACCTCGGACTGCTCGTCGGCGTCGAGCCCGAATCTCCTCGGTGGCGGCATCGTGGTGCTCGACCGCAACGACCAGCCGCTGACCGTGCCGCTCTTCGACGGGCCGATCTCGCCGATCGAGATGCCGGTGGTCACGGCGTTCGGCTACGCGTCGCTCCGCTCGATGATTCCTGCGGCCGAAGGACTGCTGATCCATGCGGAGAATCGGATGATCCTCCGTGGGCACGGGGGCGAACTCCTCGGCACGGATCTCCTCGCCGGCGACCTCAACCTCGTGTTCGCGCTCCCAGCGGCGCCCGGCGTGTTCGTCTTCAACGGCCTCGGAGGCCGACAGGCCGTGGGGGCAGGGCTCGGCAACTTCCGGGTCGATTTCCCGTACGTGGTGCAGGCGCTCTCCCCGGCGGGCGGTCTGCGGATGGTCGGTCAGCCGTTCGAGATCCGCGCCCAGAGCCAGCGGGCGGACCGCGCGATCATCGTGGACGGCTGGATTCTGATGAGCTCCTCCCAAGGGACCATGGCCGTGGCGCTTCCCGTCCAGCCGCCAGGAGCCGTGCCGGCCGACGACGCTGCGAATGCACAGCAACCGGCGGTTCCCGCCGGACCGTGATCTCGGGTGAAACCCAGCACGATCCCCCAGTCACTCGGTGGGCGCCTTGCGTACCTTTGGCTCGGGACGAGCCCGTGGCGCGCAGGGCCTTGAGACGTGTTGTCGAAAGGTGTCGAAATCCTTCCCGAGGACGGGTTGACATCGGGCCACCGAGACGCGACAACTCCCGACGCCCGCGCGGGTCGATCTCGGAAGAGTGCTGATCTCTTTAGCCTCCACACCGGAATCGTCCGATAGAGGCGACGGCAGCCCCGCTCGACTCTCTTGGCGCGGCTTTGGTGGCGGTTTGCGCCTTGTGCGCAGCCTCCGATGGACGGGACGAATCCGGCCCCCCGGTCGCTCCCGAACAGGCAAGGATGCGGCAGCCCTGAGAGCCCGGGCTTCGGTTCCCCGGTGTGCACGACGATCTAGGACACGTACAGACCATGACACTTCTCCTCGACGCTGACACGCTCGCTCCTCGCACTCGCAACGCTAGGCTTCTTGGCCGCGGCATGGCCGGGGGCATCCACGCCGAGCCGTTCGTCCGTTCCCTCAGCGGCGCGCAAGACCTCAGCGGCGCATCGCCGTGGGGCGTAGGCGCTGGAGTCGTGGTGGCCCGCGACGAGGACGAGGACGAGGATTTCGACCTCGAGGACGAGGACGATGACTTCGGCGAGGAGGAAGAGTTCGGCGACGAGGATGCTGAACTCGAGGAAGACGAAGACGAAGACGAGGACGAGGAGGAAGAAGAGGAGGAAGACGACGACTTCGACCTTGAGGAAGAGGAAGAAGAGGAAGAGGAGGAAGAAGAAGAGGGCGACGAGGAGGAAGAAGAGGAAGACGACGAGTTCGGCGACGACGAGGATGACTTCCTCGATGATGAGGATCTCGACGACGAAGACGAGTGACCAACGCGGCTGAGCGCCACGTGGATCGCGCGTACAGGATCGCGCGTACAGGATCCGCCAGACAGAACCTAGTTCAGCAGCCGGACGAGCGACAGGCGCACGCCTGACGCCTCTGGCGCGATGAGGAGGAGCCCCGGGCTTCCCTCCACCATGCCGAGGGATCTCGGCACTGCAACCCGATCAAGGATCTCCACGCCGCGGGCGTCTGACGTCGCCTGGGTTTCGGCCTCCGGAGCACGAACGCGCATGCGCACCCGGCCGCCGTCGAGCACCGCGTCGCGCCGCTCATCGACTTTCGCGACGGCCAACACTCGCCCGGATAGGGCGCGCAGGCCGTCCGCGTCGTTCCACCGGGCGATTGTTCCGAGCGTGGGATGGAAGAACACGAGGTCGCGGCCGTCCGTGCCGTCGCGGGTCGCCTGCGGCGTCGCCATCTGCGCCGCCACCGAGTCGTCGGCGCGGTCGCTCACGAAGAGACGCACGAGGCCTTGCGACATCGACTCGTCGCTCGCGGGGTCGGTCGAGCCGAGCTCGAGGATGCCGTCGCGAAGCAACAGGGTATAGACGCGGGAGCCGTCGGCGTTGAACGATGGGAACGTGAGGCTGCGCAGGCCATCTGCCCCGAGCCGCACGGTGCTGTCGGCGCGCCGCACGACAAGGTCGAAGAAGCGCTCTGAGATCTCGCGACGCGAGTAGGCGAGCTCACCGTTCGGACCGAGCGCGGCGAACGCATTGACGGCGCCGTCCTGCACGAGCCACTCGGGCTCGTAGCCGTCGGTCGATCCCTCGGTGCCCCAGCGAATGCGCCCGATCCAGCGCGCGCCATCCGGGCGGGGACTCTCGACGAGGAACCCGCGCTCGTCGGCCGAACGGCCAAGGATCAGTCCGCCTTCGGTCTCGCCGAGCCGCGTGATGCCGCCCGGGCCAAGCTTGTAGAGCGCGATGCGCGAAGCGCGCGGCTCGCGTTGGTCCGGCCGCGCAAGCGCGGTCGCCGAATCGGGCGGCGTGCCGGTCTGGACCGCCATGAACGTGCCGCTTGGCGAGAGAAGCGGGAGCGTGAATCCATCGGTCGCGACGAAGCCGAGCGGGCGGACGTCGAGGCGCACCGCTGCGTCGAGGAGAGGCGTCGCGATGGCGCGTCCAGGCACCGGGGCGTCGGAGACGCGCTCGCGCACGGGCGGCCGTTCAGCGCCCGTGGACGTCGCACCGCGCACGGGGCCGGGTGGGCTCGTCACGCAGCCGGCCATGGCTGCGGCGATCGCCGCCGCAAGGAGCGATGCGCGCGCCAGGCGCCGCCCTTGGAAGAACACACCCGCCGGAGAAGCCTCCGGCGGGTGGGTGATGTGCGACAGATTCGGTGCGGTCATGGCGCGGGGCTCGCCGCTCGCGCGCATCAAGGAACCGCCGGCTCCGCAGGGGTTTCGGGCGCGGCGCCGTCGGCCGGAGTGCCGGTCGAACCAGCTTCGCCAGCACTTTGGGCGGTGCCTTCCTTGATGTCCTTGAAGAACTTGCTCTCCTCAAGGAGTTTCTGCGAGCCCTTCTCGAGCGGCTCCTGCAGCATGCGCAGACGCTCGCGTTCGTCGCGGTTGAAGTTCGAGTCGTTCGCGTCCGGGTTCTGGACGACGATCGGAACGAGGAACACGACGAGTTCGACCACTTCCTTCGCACGCTCGGTCGAGCTGAACGCGGCTCCGAGCAACGGGATGTCGCCGAGGAACGGAATGCGACGGTCGATCTGCGTCTCCTGCTCGCGGCGGATACCCGAGATCACGATCGTCTGCCCGCTCTTCACGGTCACGGTCGTGTTCGTCTCGCGACGATCGACGACCGGGTTCGAGTTGATCGTGGTCGCGGAGAGATTCGACAGGAGGATCTTCACCTCCATGGCGACGTTGTTCTCCTGGGTGATGCGCGGACGCACGTTCACGCCGACGCCAACGAACTGCTGGTCGAAGCTCGAGGTCGTTCCGCTGGTGCCGAAGCCAGAGGTCTCGCCGGTGAGGAACGAGACGTCGCTGCCTGCCTCGAACTTCGCTTCCTTGTTGTCCGACGTGAAGATGCGCGGCTGCTGGAGAATGCGCACGCTGTTGTCGGTCGACAGCGCCTGCAGGAAGAACGCGAGATCGTCGGTGGTCGACACGGTGAGCGAACTCGACTGGAACCACGGATCTGCGAAGTTGTTGGCGCTCGCTCCGTTGCCGCCCTTCTCAAGCTCAAGGCCGACCGTGCCGAGTACCGAGTTCTCAGAGCCGTTGAGCGGGCTCGCGAAGTCGCCGACGCGGCCGATGCGCGCGCCCCAGGAGAAGCCGTCGCCGACCTTCACTTCCGCGAGGACGGCGGTGATCATCACCTGACGGCCAGGCTTGTCGAGTTCGCGCACGATCTCGATGACCTTCTTCTCAACCTCTGGCGGCGCCATCACGAGCACCGAGTTCTGCGCGGCGTTCGGCACGATGCGGCTCCGGCCGATCAGCGCGCTGACCTCTCCGCTGCCCTCGCCGCCAGCGCCAGTGCCGGCGCGACCGCCTTGCCACGGGAACTGCAGTTGGTTGGCCGCGCCACCCGCCTGGTTGCCGTTCGCCGCGCCGGTCGTTCCGTTGGTGCCCGCGTCGAACCGCGACGAGAGGCCGCTGAGGCCTTCCTCGGGAAGACGCAGCCCGCCGCCCTGAGAGCCGCTCTGGGCAAGGAGCGTGTTCAGGATCTCGCTGAGTTCGACGGCGCTCGCATGCTTGAGCGGCACGTTGACCGGAATGCCCGAGTTGAAGGGCTGGTCGAGTTGCTCGATCCAGCCGTCGAGCCAGTCGAAGTTGTCGGGCGTCTTCGAGATCACGACGAGACGGTTCGAATCGGGATACGACTCGATCGAGAAGATGTTGGCCACCGCCGCGGTCGCGGAGCCATCGCCGGATTGCCCAGGCTGCGGGTTGATCGCGCGGCCGCCGGCGACCGCCCGGCTGGCACCTGTCGCACGCGACCCGCCGCCGAGGAGCGTCGAAAGCAGATCGCGCACCTTGGCCGGATCTGCGTACTTCAGGTCGTAGGTCTTGAAGATGCTGCCCTTCGCGTTCGGGGGCAGGTCCCACGCGGTCGCCACCAGTCGCCGGATCTCGGTGATCTGCGTGGGCGTTCCGCGCACGGTGATCGAGTTCATCGACGGCAGCACCGTGACGATCGGACCGCCGCCTCCGCCGCCCGCCTGCTGTCCCGGCGCCTGCGGCACCGGCTGTCCGCGGTTCTGGCGGTTCGCGCCTCGCGCGGCCGCCGAGCGGCTCGCGCCGCCACCTTCATCGCTGAAGAGATCGGAGATCAGGCCCGCGATGGTGTTCGCGTCCTGATACTGCAGCCGGAACGTCTCGGTCGCGAAGTCGTTCCACGACGGGACATCGAGCATGTGGATGAGCGTCTGCACCTTCTTCGCGAGGCCGATGTCGCCCGACAGGATGATTTGGTTCGAGTCGCCGTCGGCGGAGAGCTTCGCGTACTCCTCCGGGAGCAGCCCTTCGATGCGATCGAGCACGTCGGCGGCGCGCGACTGACGCAGGCGGAAGACCTTGGTGACGAAGAGGCCGTTGTCCGGCATCGCCATCACGTCCTCGTCCGGGCCGATCACGACGCCGGGCTGCGTCTTGGTGAGGTCGGTCAGCACGCCGAGGAAGATCATGTCTTCCGTCTCGGTGACGGCGATGCCGTTCATCTTCAGCGTCTGATACAGGAAGTCGAGCGCCTGGCTCTTCGGGATCTTCTTCGTGCCGACGATGTTGAGCTTGATCTGCGCGAGGTCGTTGGCCTTGTAGGAGACGTGCTTGCCCGTCCACTCGAAGATGATCGGGACGACCGCGTCGGCCTTCTCGTCCTTGAGGGAGATCGACACGAGTTCGTCGTCGATGGCGCCGCGACCTTCGCGGCCACCACGGAGCTGCGAACGCGGGGTCTGCGCGGGTTGGCGCGGCTCGAGCGTCGAGAGCGTGCGCGGATCGTTCGGCACAGGCGAGACGTCGCGCTGCGGGGTCGGCTCGGGCGCCGGCGCGGGCGCGGGCGCGGGGGCAGGCGCCGGAGCGGGCGGCTCCGCAGCCGGCGGGGTCGTCGGCTGGGCCGGAGCTGCGTCCTGCTTGGCGGCGGGCTGCGTGGCTGGAGTGGGGCGGCTGGCATCTGCCTGCGACGTCGACACGCCGATGAAGCCGCTCGCCGTGACGACGGCCGTCACGCGGACGATCTCGGAGAGGGTCATGGCGCCGAGGAGATTCTTTGATTCACGCACGTGGCAGGCTCCAGATTCGGTCTTGGATTGTCTCAGGTCTTGCTCTGTCATGGCCGTCGGCGCGTCTCGATCCGCCTTCGGCGTCGCACTCGATGGATCGTTCAGGGATTCGGATCGTTCAGGGATTCGAATCGCTCAGGGATTTTGGGCGACGCGCCTCTGCAGAAGCGAACGCTCATGGTTGAGGCGGGCGCGGCTGTGGTTGTCGATCGACCAGTTGATCACGGCCTCGATTTCCGTGAGCGCCATGCGGGCTTGCTCGACGGTCATCGCACCGATCTGCTCATCGGAACGCGGCGGAGGCAGGTGCTGGCGATCGACGTATTCGATTCCGGGGCCACTGGACGAGGGCTCGCCAGAACCAGAGCTGGAACCAGCGCCCGCTGGCGGAGGAACCTGCTGCGGCTCCATCGCGGGCGACGGAAGGTCGCTCGCCGGCGCATCGCTTGCCGGCGCGATTGGTGGCGTTGCACTGCCTGGCGGCATCACGGCGCCTGGCTGCTGCGGACGGGCGCCGGGCAGCGGCTGACCGTTTGGGCTCGTTGGGCCTCCGGGGGCACCGGGAGTTCCCGGGGAAAGGGGTGCCGGTCCGCCCACCGGTCCGCCCATCGGTCCGCCCATCGGTCCGCCCATCGGTCCGGGTCCCGCAGCGCCGCCTGCGGCTGCGTTCGGAGTCTCGCCGCCGCCCATCGCGCCTGCAGCGCCCGAAGC
>Ga0209985_10001710_pt1 | contig 20911 bp, 17 predicted proteins | sample NOAtaG_FD_187305 | JGI IMG/M metagenome (GOLD analysis project Ga0209985, IMG submission 187305) | Freshwater lake microbial communities from Lake Erie, under a cyanobacterial bloom - NOAA_Erie_Diel6S_1000h metaG (SPAdes) (version 2) | ecosystem: Environmental > Aquatic > Freshwater > Lake ...
CGAGCAGTACGTGCACCGCACCGGCCGGACCGGCCGCGCGGGCCGGACCGGCACCGCCATCTCGCTCATCGCGCCGACCGACCTCGGCCAGCTCTACTACCTGCGCCTGCAGTACAAGATCTTCCCGGTCGAGCGCAGCCTGCCGAGCGCGGGCGAGCTGAAGACGCGGGCCGAGCTCGATCGCATCGAGATGCTCATCCAGGCCTTCGGCGCCTCGAACCTGCTCGGCCAGGGCGCGAAGGAGGCCGACCGCGCCATCGCCCGCCGCATCCTCGCCCACGACGACGGCGAACGCATCGTGGCGGGCCTCGTGCGGGCGTTCTTCGGCGCGCAGCCGGACGCCGAGAGCGACGAGCAGGCGGCTGCCGCCCGCCGCAGCAAGCCGCCCCGCCCTGCGCCGGAGCCCGGCGCAGAGGCGGAGCGCAAGGCCGAGCCTCGGGGCCGCGACGAGCGTCGCCGCGACGAGGAGCGCGGCGAGCGCCGCCGCCGCCGCGAGGAGCGCGTCGAGCGCGCAGAGGCCGAGGCACCGGCGGAGCCGGCGGCTGCGAGCGCCAAGGAGGCCCCGAGCGATGGGCCCAGCCCGCCGGTCGAGGCGAGGGCCTCGGCGGAGCCCGAGGGGCCGGGCGGCGAGGGCGAGGAGCGCCCGCGTCGTCGTCGCCGCCGTGACCGTGACGCAGAGGCGCGGCCGCCCGAGGCTGCGCCTTCCATCGAGGCCCCGCGGGAGCGCGAGCCCCGCGCCTTCGGCCCGGATGACGCGTACACGAACCTCTTCCTCAACGTCGGCAAGCGCGACGGCGTCAAGGTCGTCGACCTGCTCCGGCTCTTCGAGTCCCAGGCCGGCCTGGGCAAGGAGCAGCTCGGGCGGATCCGCATCCGCGACCGGCACTCCTTCGTCGCCGTACCGAAGGACGCGACCGAGCGCGCGATCGCCCAGCTCACCGGGTTCGAGCACGCCGGCCGCGCTCTCGCGGTGGAGGTCGCCCGCGCCGACCAGCAGGTCGAGGCGCCGGCGCAGGAAGAGAGCGGCCCCGCGTGAGCGTGCGGGGCTTCTGGCTGCTCGCGCTCCTGCTCGCCGGGTGCGGCGGAGAGCCGGAGGGCCTGCCCGAAGCCACGAGCGGCGCTGCCGGGCGCAGCGTCCGAGGTGGCCGCTTCGGCGCTGCAGCGCCGGCCGCCCCGGCCCCCGAAGCCGCTCCGGCGCCGCCCCCAGCGCGCGGCGCCGGGGGGGTCGCGGCGCGCCTCCGGGCCCGCGAAGAGGCCGTCGATCCTCCGGTCCCGTACAGCACGCGCCCAGCCGCGGAGGGGCCTCTGCCAGCCGCCGCCGAGGCCGCGCCCGCGGCACGCGACTTCGAGGCCGAGCTTCGCTCCGCCTACGTGCCGCCGCTCTCCTGCTTCACCTACGAGCGGGCGGCCGAGCTCGGCGCATCGCTCCGGATGCGGGTCAGCGTCACCCTCATGCCGAGCGGCCGTGTCACCCGCGCGGGCGTGTCGGCATCGGGCCTCACCCCCGCGGAGATCGACTGCCTCGAGCAGGCCGCGATGTCCGTCGCACTCGCCGCGCCGGTCGAGGGCGCTCCGCGGACGGTCAGCACCAGCATCGAGTTCGCGATCGAGACCCGTCCGGCTCCCGCGGAGGAGTGACGTCGCCGCGCGTCACGCGTCGGGGCACGCGCGCCCCGCGCCTGCGGTGTCGGGCAGCGCGACGTCGGGCCAGCCGCGCGCCGGGTCCTCGAGATACCGGTAGCGGAGGTAGTGGCTCGTCACGCGCCGTACGTAATTTCGGGTCTGTCCGAAGGGGATCCAGTCGACGAAGCGGTCGAGTTCCCATGTGCCCCGGCACGCCGGGCTGGCCCACCACTCGGCGACGCGGTGCTCTCCGGCGTTGTACGCAGCGAAGGCTGCCGGCACGCCCACGAGCCCGACGAGATCAGCGAGGTAGCGCGCCCCGAGGCGGATGTTCACGCGGGGCTCGAACAAGAACTCCCGCGAGAAGCGCCCCGACGGAGCCAGCAATCCCAGCGCGGCCGCGACCCGGGCCCCCGTCGCCGGCAGCATCTGCATCAGGCCGATCGCATCCGAGATCGACACCACCGTCGGCTGGAACGCGCTCTCCTGGCGCATCACCGCCCAGATCAGTGCTGGCTCGATGCCGCTCTCGGCGGCCGCCGCGTGGACGTGCGGCGCGAATGCCGACGGATACGCGGCCCGCCAGGCCCACTCCGTCTCGACGGTGAGCGGGGCCGACAGGAGCGCGCTGCCCGCGACCAGCCGGTGCGCGCGATCGGTCCCGCCGACCTCCAGGTACGCGGTCACGAGCGCCCGGAGGCCATGGGCCGCACGGAGCGCGCGCTCGTTCTGCCGGAGGCTGTTCGCCGCGTCCTCGTCGAGGCCGAGACGGCGAAAGAACGCCGCGGCCGCGGGCCAGACGATCGGGGCCTCGGGCTCGCTCGAGGTCGGCACCACGGGGAAGGGTGCCGGATCGGGCTCGCCGGCGCGGAGAAGCCGCTGCCGCGCCAGCAGCGCGTAGTAGTGCAATGGCTCGCCCGCAACGATCGCTCGGTACGTCTCGTAGGCCGCGGTCCGCGCACCCCGGGCTTCGTCGACTCGGGCCCGCCAGTAGCGCGCACGCAAACGCTCCAGCGCATCGTCCGCGAGCCGAGCGAAGGCCTCGAGCTCGCGCGCGGCATCGTCCCACCGACGTCGGTCGAACGCATCCATCGCCAGCCGGAAGCGCGCCTCGCGCGCGTAGTCACCGGTGCGGTGTGCCGCGAGGAAGCGCCGCAGGCTGCCCCGGCCTCGCGCCGGATCGATGTCGAGCTCGCTCCGCGCCGCCAGGTACGCCGCCTCGACCGCATGTCGGTCGCGGGGGTGCGCCCGCACGAAGGCCGCAAGCGCCCGTACGCCCTCGTCGTCGTCGCGCGCCCGGTGCAGCGTGCGCGCGGCGAAGAACGCGTCTTCGGCGGCGTGCGGCCCGCCGATCGACGCGGCCTCGGTGAGCAGGGCGTGCGCCTCGGCGCGGCGGGCGCGGTAGTGGGCCATGCCGATCGCGTGGAGCGCCTCGGCGCGTGCTTCGCCGCGCTCGGGCAGCGTGGCGCGGCCGTCCTCGCCGCGAGCGTCTCGGAGCGCCGCACACTCGGCGAGCGCCTGCTCGTGGTGGTGGCGCTCGCTGAGCCGGGTGATGCGCTGAAGCCGCTCGTCGAGCGTGAGCCCGGTTGCACCTCCGCCGAGCCGCGTCGCCACCGCCCACGCGCTCGCGTCGTCGGGGTGCTCCGGCCGCTCCACGAGCAGCTCGCGCAGCGTCGAGAGCGCTTCGTCCCGCCGACCCGAGAGCTCGAGCGCCTCGACGAGCAGAAGGCGCAACGCGAAGCCGTCGGTGTCATCGCCTTCCTCGGAGATCGCCGCGCGCAATGCGTCCGCCGCCTCGTCCGCCGCGCCTCCGTCCCGGGCCCGCGCGAGCATCGCCTCGGCCAGCAGCGCCCGCGCCCGACGCGAGCGGGGCGCCACGATCGCGAGGTCGGCGCAGGCCGCATCGATCGCGCCCGCAGCGAGCGCGAGCCTACCGCGCCGAAGGCGAAGATCCGCCTCCACCTCTGCGGGCCAGTCCAGCGCGTCCAGCTCCAGGCCTGCGTAGGCCGCCTGCGCCGCCGCGGGATCGGCGGCTTCTTCGGCGAGCCGGCCCTGCAGGTAGAGTGCCTCGGGGCCCGAGGCGCCCGCGAGCGCCCGCAGCGCGCCGTCGGGATCGCCCGCTTCGCGGTACGTGCGCGCCCGTTCCATGGTCTCGGCGTCCTGTCCGCCCAGGTGCGACGCCGGCAGGGCGCAGAGCAGCAGCAGGAGCGGGCCGACCCGGCGCATCCCGTCGGTCTACCACGCCGCAGGCGCGAGCTCGCGCACCGCGACGATGTCGTAGGCGGGCTCGCCCGGCACCTTCTCGCGCCGGCCCGTGTAGAGCGCGAGGCGCGCGAGTACGAGACTCCCTCCCGGGCCGCAGTCCATCGCCCAGCGAAGCGCGCCTTGCCGCTCGATGTCGGAGGCCCGCGCGTGCAGGCGCGCGAGCGTGATGTGCGGGAGCGGCGCGTGCGTCTGCTCCGGCACGCCGGCCGCGGCGCTCGCCGCGGCGCGCACGCGCAGCATGGCGTCCGCGAGCTTCGGGGCATCCTCGAGCAGCGCCGAGAGCGCGGTCCAGCGCCCCTCCGGGCCGAGCGGTACCACCCGGCCGATCGACGCCTGCATCGCCTGCACATCGACCGACGAAACCGCGTCGAACGCCGCCTGCGCCCGCGCGGGGGGCACGCCGCCGAGGAAGGCGAGGGTCACGTGCACGTCGGCCGGATGCAGGGCCCGGACCCGCGGCGGGAGCGTGCGGATCCGCGCCGTCCGCCACGGGCCATCCTCGACCGGGATCGCGAGGAAGGAACTGGGAAAGCCGCCCGCCAACTCAGCCCCTCGTTCCGGCCTGCGGGGGAACCTTCCGCTCACGCCTGCGCATCGCGGCCACGCTAGGTTCCCTCGCCGCCGCTGCCGAGGAGCCAGGCAGCGGCGCCTCGCCGCGCGTTCGCGCGGGCGTGGCTCGCGTCGCTCGCGCCGGGCTCGGCGAGCGCCACGGCGAGTTCGTCGGCGAGCCCTTCGAGGGTCTCTGGCGCCCGCAGCACCGGCCGGGCGAGCGGCTCCGGACATCGCCCCATCACACCGGCCGCAGCGCGCAGCACCGCGGGATCGACGGGTACGTCCGTCCGGGGGCGCGGCATCACGGAGAGCGCCCAGCCGAGCACCGCCGCGCCCTCCACCGAGGATCGAGCGCCCTCGCGATCGGAGCGCCCCATGCCGCCCAGCGTCGGCTCGAAGAGGAGCCCCTGCGTCTGCTCGTCGAGGGCCTCCTCGAGTCCTTCGCTTTCGATCCAGCGCCGCAGCGCACCGAGCTCCGCGAGCGTCGCGGCTGCTCGCTCTTCGAGCGCGAGCCTTGCAGCGACGGCGCCGAGCACCCTCAGCCGCCGGGCCACGCGCGCCGCGTCGGGACGGGCCGTCCGCGCTTCGGAGCGTGGCTGGGCGGCGTGCGGCACGCCGATCGCTGCGCCGCAGGTGTCGCGGACCACCCCACCATCGAGCACCAGACCTCCTCGCTCCCGCGCCTCGGACCAAAAGCCTTCCGCGGCGCGGTGCCGAGACATGGACGCCTCGGCGCTCAGACCGAGCACGGCCTGCGTTCCGTCGAGCCGCGCCTGGATCGAAGGGTCGCTGTTGCCGCAGGCGCGCGCGAGGTAGCCGCGAAGGCCGCGCACCTGCGCGGCCACGGCGTCGGGGTCGGTGAGCAGCGTCCATCGCGCGAGTCGGCCCTCGACCGTCCACTCGAGCGGCTCGGGCGCTGCGGCGCGCGGTGTGTAGAGCGAGAGCTGGAGCGGGACGAGGGCGCGCACCACGGCCAAGTCTCACTCGGACATCGCGGCGACCGGCTCGACCTGTGCCCGTCCACCGAGGACCCGCTGGGCCCGTTGCAGGTCGAGCTCGCCCTCCCAGCGGGCCACGGCCAGGGTCGCCACCGCGTTGCCGATCAGGTTGGTCAGCGCCCGCGCTTCCGACATGAAGCGGTCGATGCCGAGCAGCAGCGACAGCCCGGCGACCGGGATCGTACCGGTCGACTGCAGGGTCGCCGCGAGCGTGACGAAGCCCCCGCCCGTCACCGCCGCCGCGCCCTTGCTGGTGAGGAGCAGGACCCCGAGCAGCGCAAGCTCCTGGCCCAGCGTGAGGGGCGTGTCGGTCGCCTGCGCGACGAAGACCGCGGCCATCGTCAGGTAGATGCTCGTCCCATCGAGGTTGAACGAGTACCCCGTCGGCACCACCAGCCGCACCACACCCGCGCTCGCGCCCGCCTGCTCCAGCTTGTTCATGAGCTGCGGCAGCACCGACTCGCTCGACGAGGTCCCGAGCACCACGAGGAGCTCCTCTTTCAGGAAGCGAAGCAGCGCGAAGATCGAGAGCCCGATCGTCCGGAGCACCAGCCCGAGGACGGCGAACACGAAGACGAGCGCGGTCGCGTAGAAGCCGATCATCAGCTTGCCGAGGCTCAGGAGAGAGCCCGCGCCGAAGTGCCCCACCGTGTAGGCCATCGCGCCGAACGCGCCGACCGGCGCCGCGCGCATCACCAGCGCGACGAGCCGGAAGAAGACCACGGCGAGCGCCTCCATGCCGTGCAGCACCGGCTCGGCCCGCCTGCCCGCCGAGCTCATCGCGAGGCCGAAGAGCACCGCAACCAAGAGCACCTGCAGGATCTCGCCGCCCGTGAACGCGCTCACGAAGCCGGTCGGGACGATCCCAGTGAGGTGCTGCACCAGCGTGGTGTTCTCCCGGCCGTGCGTGGTGTGTTCGAGGGCCCCCGCATCGAGCGTGCTCGGATCGGCGTGGATCCCCACGCCCGGCTCGAGGAGGTGCACGACCACCAGGCCGATCACGAGCGCGAGCGTGCTCATCACCTCGAAGTAGACGAGGGCCTTCAGACCGACCCGCCCGACCCGCTTCAGGTCGCCGACCGACGCGATCCCGAGCGCGACGGTGAGGAACACGATCGGCGCGATCAGCATCTTGATCAGGTTCACGAAGGTGTCGCCGAGCGGCTTCAGCGAGGCGCCGACCTCCGGCGCGAGCACGCCGACCAGGATCCCCAGCGCGATCCCGAAGAGGACCTGCAGATACAGGGTGTCGCGCTTCGGAGGCGTACCCGACTCGCTCAGCGCCACGCGCGCCTCCCGAGGGCGAGGAGCAGCGCGGCGAGGGCCCACGGCAGGCCGCTCCCGCCCCGCCCCACGCTGCATCCGCTGCCCTCGTGGGGCCGCCGCGTCCATCGGTGTTCCGCCCGATCCCACGCGGGCGTGTCCTCGGTCGGCTCGCACTGCCGCCGCTCCCGGCAATCGCCCTCGGCGCAGCGTCGCTCCGCGTCGCACACACCGATCACCGTCGGGACGAGGCGGGGTGTGGGCAGCACGACGCGGCCGTCCTCTTCCGGTCGATCCGCCCAGCACTCGAAGACCGCGACGCAGCCCGCGCCCTCGCCGCAGTCCCGGTCGCCGGCGCAGGCGGCGGGGACGCAGACCTCGGCATGGTGCCGGATGCCCCGTCCCGATCCGGGCGGACACGCACCTTCGAAGGGCTCGATGGCGTCCGCGCGGGCGAGCGCCGGAACGAGACACAGGAGCGCCACGATCACACGCATCCTGCGGAGACTACACCCGCGGCGCCGCGCACGGTTCTTCACGTGCCGGTGTCGAGGCCCCGGGCTACCCCGCGCCCATGTCGCTCTACGCCCGGTTCGCGCCTCGCGGCCCCCACGGATTCGGCTACGCCTCCACCGCCGAAGAGGTCACTGCCGGCCTCGATCTCCGCGGCAAGACCTTCCTCGTCACCGGGTGCAACTCCGGCCTCGGTCTCGAGACGACGCGCGTCCTTCGCCTGCGCGGCGGCCACGTCGTCGGCACCGCGCGCTCGGAGGCCAAGGCGAACGAAGCCGGCGCCCAGACCGGTCCCCATGGCACCTTCACCGGGCTCGCCTGCGAGCTCGCCGATCCGTCCTCGGTGCGCGCCGCCGTCCGCGCGGTCCAGCAGCGCGGCCTCCGCTTCGACGCGGTCGTCGCGAACGCCGGCATCATGGCGCTGCCCCGCCTCGAGAAGGCCCACGGCATCGAGCTGCAGTTCTTCACCAACCACGTCGGGCATTTTCTGCTGGTCACCGGCATCCTCGAGCAGCTCTCCGACGACGGTCGGGTCGTCATGCTCTCGAGCCGCGCCCACCGGAACGCCCCGAAGGAGGGCATCCAGTTCGACAACCTCTCGGGCGACCGCGGCTACTCGCCCTGGGCGAACTACGGGCAGAGCAAGCTCGCCAACGTGCTCTTCGCCAAGGGCCTGCAGAAACGCTTCGCCGGCACGAAGAAGACCGCGAACGCCCTGCACCCTGGCGTCATCCACACGAACCTCGGCCGCAGCATGGAGCATCCGCTCAAGCAGCTGGTGCTCGTGCTCGGCGATGCCCTTGCATTCAAGACCATCCCGCAGGGCGCGGCGACCCAGGCCTTCGTCGCGGTGCACCCGGCGGCGGCAGGCATCGGGGGCGCGTACTTCTCCGACTGCCAGGTGTCCCTGCCGCGCGGCGACGCCGAGGACCCCGAGCTCGCGGAGCGGCTGTGGACCAGGACCGAGGAGATCGTCGCGGGTCTGCCCTGAGGCTCAGCCCCGCAGGACGAGCAGCCACGCCGTCCCGAGCGCGGTCGTGACCAGACCGATCGGCAGGCCCACCCGGAGATGCTCGCGGAATCCGATGCCTCCGACGTCGCGGCCCGCCTCGGCCACGATCACGTTCGCGACCGAGCCCAGCAGGGTGAGGTTGCCGGCGAAGGTCGAGGCCATCGCGAGCAGCTCCCAGCCGAGGCGCGGCTCGGCGAGCGTGCCCATCGCGTCCCGCACCACGAGGATGAACGGCACGTTCGAGACGACGTTCGAGCCCACGAGAAAGATCGCCGACAGCGCGCTCCAGCCGCGCCAGTCCGTGCCCACGCTCGCGGGTCGCAGCGCCTCGAAGAAGCGCGCAGGCAGTCCGCTCGCCCCGAGCCCCGCGACGACCACGAAGAGGCCGGCGAAGAAGACCAGCAGCGCGCCGTCGATCTTCGACCACAGCGCGGTCGTCCGCCGGTGCAGCACCATCAGCGCCGCAAAGCCGGCCGCGGCGGTCCAGGCGAGATCGGCGCCCGCGACGTAGAGGGCCGAGGTCGCGAGCAGCACCCCGAGGTCGAGCTTCACCGCGCTGCCCATCGGCTGCGGCGCCGGCGCCTCGAGCGGCCCCGCGCCCAGCGCTTGGCCATGCGCGAGCCACAGGACGCCGTGGTTGACCGCGAGGCCCACGATCGCGACGGGCAGCATCCGCAGGAGGTAGGGCCCGAACGCGAGCCCACCGAGCAGCCCGCAGAGCATGTTCTGCGGGTTGCCCACCAGGGTCGCGACGCTCCCCGTGTTCGCGCCGGTCGCGAGCGCGAGCAGGAAGGGCAGGGGAGGCAGGCGGAGCCGGCGGACCAGGCCGACCACGAGCGGGGCGCCGAGCACGCACACCGCGTCGTTCGTGAGCAGCGCGGCCAGCGCCCCCGAGCCCCACACCAGCGCGCCGAGCAGTCTGGCCGGCGTCCGCGCGAGCCGCACCAGCGCCGCCTCGGCGTGCGCGAAGAAGCCGTCGATCGCGAGGAACGCGCCGATCCCCATCACGCCGAAGAGCAGCACGAGCGTCCGGAGGTCGATCGCCGCGAGAGCCTCCTCCGGGCTCAGCACGCCGAGGGCGACGCATGCGGCCGCGCCCGCCAGCGCCGCAGCGGGCCGGTCGATCCCGAGCTTCGCGACCCGCTGCGCCGAGATGAGGACGTACGTGATCGCGAAGATCAGGGCGCCGAGGGCGGGCACGCGGACTCAGCGCCGGCGCAGCATCAGCGCGATCGCAGCGAGCGCTGCGAGCTCGAGCCCGCCACCCCGAGGCGCGCGGCCCGCGCGGCACGCACAACCGCGTCCAGCGCCCGGGCCCGCGTCCATCGCCACGCCCCCATCGAAGCCGCCCGAGGCGTCGCGGAACGAGACCCCCGCGTCCCGGCCTCCGGGCGAGACGCACGCGCCCGCGACGCACGACTGACCGCGCGGGCAGAGCGCCCCCTCGCAGTCATCGACGCAGCGCCCCGCCGCACAGTGCGTCCCCGCGGCGCACGGCGTCGCGCAGCTCGGGTCCGTGCACTCGCCGCCCGGCGTGCTGCAGACCAGCCCGCCGCTGCACGAGATCCCGTCGCAGCTCCCGCAGCCGGCGAGGCACACCCCGCCCCGGCACACCTGCCCCGCGCCGCACGCGATCCCCGCGCACGGGTCCACGCACTGATCGCGCAGGCAGAGCTGCCCGAACGGGCACACCACGCCCTCGCACTCGGCGAAGCACGCGCCGCCGCGGCACACTTCCCCATCCGGACAGCTCACTCCGCGGCACGCGGTCTCGATGCAGCGCCCCGTGTCTCCGTCGCACTCGAAGCCCCCGGAGCATACGAACTCGTCCGAGACCAGGCAGTTCGGCACGCAGCGTCCGTCGTCGCAGACCTCGTTCGCTCCGCAGCTCGCGCCATCGTCGACCGATCCGTCGCAGTCGTCGTCGGCCCCGTTGCAGGCCTCCGGCTGCGCCGTAGCGATCGGCGTGCAGGTCAGCGCGCCGCCATCGCAGCGGGTCACGCCGAGCCGGCACGCACCGATGCCCCCGGTATCGCAGTCCTCGCCGCCGCCCGAGCACTCCACGCCCTCGACGCTCGTGACGAGGTCGGTGAAGTCGTTGTTCGGCGCAGCGAAGGTGTCTTCCCACGCGAAGTAGAACTTCCGCTCGCGGATCCGCGAGTCGTAGACGAGCAGGTGCACGAAGTCGTCGCCCTCGGGGTTCAGCGCCACCTCCGACAGGTACGCGTAGCCGACGCCGCTCCGGAAGCGCTCGACGCCCGCGCAGCAGTCGCCGCCCGCGCAGGTCCCGCGGGCCGTGCGATCTTCGGGGGTGAGCAGGAAGAACCCGATCTCGCCCCCGCGGTAGGCCGGGTCGCTCCGCACGTCGAGCACCACGCTCGTTCCCGCGGCGTCGTCGCAGTCGAGCATGACGTGCAGATCGTCGGCGGTCGGCGCTGCCCCGGTCGCCTCGTACCACCCGAACACGTTGCGAAAGCGCGCCGTGCCGCGCGTCAGCACCGTGAACGTGAGGGGGCAGGTGGGCACGAAGGTCTCGGGCATCGTCGAGCAGTCCCGGACCGGATCGAGCCCGTCCCGGTTCCGCGGAATGCACGGGTCGTCGTTCGGCGCGTGCCACATGCGGCTCTCGCAGGTGCCGTTCATCCCGAGGTCGGGGCAGTCGGTGCCCGGCAAGCCCGGGTCGCAGCGCGCCCCGATGTTGCAGACGCCGGGCTCCTCGCACGCGCAGGCGAAGGTCGCGAGGAGCCCCGTGGTTCGCCCTCCATCGCATCCGGGTCCGGTCGGGATGCTCGCACCGGTCGGCTGCATGCACTGGGCGGCGAGCGGCTGGGCGGCGCTCAGGACGAGCGCGAAGGCGAGGGCGAGGGAGCGCATCGGTGAGACGTTACGCGGAGTCCGAGACGCCGACCAGAGCCTGCCCGGGCCTTGTCGGCGCGGCAGCTCCGCACCAGGCTCCTGCCCGTGGGCACGGTCCTCGTCCGCGGTGGTCTCGTCTTCGATGGGCTCGGGGGCGAGGGGAGGCCGGCCGACGTCCTCGTGCGCGATGGCCGCGTGGCGCAGATCGCCCCGCACATCGCCGCCGAAGGGGCCCGCATCGTGGACGCTGCCGGCGCATGGGTGACCCCGGGCTTCGTCGACCTGCACACCCACTACGACGCGGAGCTCGAGGTCCTGCCCGGCCTCTCGGAGTCGGTGCGCCACGGCATCACCACGGTCGTCGTCGGCAGCTGCGGTCTCAGCATGGCAGTGGGCCGGCCCGTCGATCTCGCCGACATGTTCTGCCGGGTCGAAGGGATCCCCCGCAGCGTCGTCCTCCCCGTGCTCGAGCAGCACAAGACCTGGCAGGACCCGGTCGGCTACCTCGAGCACCTCGACACGCTGCCGCTCGGGCCGAACGTCGCCGCGCTGCTCGGCCACTCGGCGATGCGCGCCCACGTCCTCGGCATCGAGCGGAGCCTCGATGCCCGCGTGCGGCCCTCCGAGTCCGAGCTCCGCGCCATGGAGTCGATGCTCGAGACCGCGCTCGATGCCGGCTACCTCGGCCTCTCGGTGAACACCCTCACCTGGGACAAGATGGACGGGGCGGAGCACCGCTCGCTGCCGACCCCATCGACCTTCGCGACGTGGTCGGAGTACCGCCGGCTCAACCGCGTGCTTCGCCGCCGCGACCGCCTCCTGCAGGGCGTGCCGAACGTCTCGACCAAGGTGAACGTCCTGCTCTTCTATCTCGAGTCGATCGGGCTCTTCCGCCCCGGCCTCCGCACGATGCTGATCACGATGCTCGACGCGAAGGCGGCGCGCCTGCCGTTCTGGGCCGCCGGCTGGCTCTCGCGCCTCACCCGCCTCTTCGGCGCCGACGTGCGCTTTCAATCCCTCCCGAATCCCTTCGATCTATGGGTCGACGGCATGGAGGCCCCGATCTTCGAGGAGATCGGCGCCGGCACCGCCGCGCTCTCGATCAAGGACCCAGCCGCCCGCGCCGCGATGCTCCGCGATCCTGCTTTCCGCCTGCGCTTCCGCCGCGAGTGGGCGAGCTGGATCCTCGGCCGGGCCTACCACCGCAACCTCGACGACACCGAGATCATCTCGGCGCCCGACCCGTCGCTCGTCGGCAAGAGCCTCGCGAAGGTCGCCGCCGAGCGCGGCCAGGACGCCGTCGATGGCTACCTCGACCTCGTCGCCGAGCACGGCGACGCGCTCCGCTGGTACACGGTGATCGGCAACGATCGTCCCGCCTGGCTGGAGTGGATCGTGTCGCATCCCGCCACGCTGATCGGCTTCAGCGACGCCGGGGCGCACCTTCGCAACATGGCCTACTACAACTTCGCCCTGCGCTTCTTGAAGGTCGTGGAGGACGCGCGGAAGCGCGGCACTCCAATCATGAGCACGGGCCGGGCCGTGCAGCGCCTCACCTCGGAGATCGCCGGCTGGCTCGGCCTCGACGCGGGGCGCCTCGTCGAGGGGGCGCGCGCCGACCTCGTGGTCGTGGACCCCGAGGGCCTCGACGGCTCGCTCGACCGCATCCACGAGGCGCCCATGGAGCGCTTCGGCGCGCTGCGCCGCCTCGTCCGCCGCAACGAGCGGGCCGTGCGCGCGGTGCTCGTCGGCGGCGTCGAGGTCGTGCGCTCCGGCGAGCCGCTCCCGGTGCTCGGTCGGGAGCGCACCGGCTCGGTGCTGCGCGCCGCCTGAGCAGCCCTTCAGTCGGCCTTCTTCGCCGCGCTCTTCTCGCTCTTGGTCTCGGTCTTCGTCTCGGAGCTCGACGCGGTCTCGCTCTTCTTGCCGCCCGAGGGCTTGTGGTAGAGGTCCGCGTACCAGCCCCCGCCCTTCAGGATGAAGCTCCCTCCGGAGATGAGGCGCTGGACCTTCTTCTTGCCGCACTCGGGGCAGGTCTTCACGGGGCTGTCGGTCATGCGCTGTTCCTTCTCGAACGCATGGCCGCACGCATCGCAGCGGTATTCGTAGGTGGGCATGGCCTTGGGGGCGGCAGATAAGCCTTCGCCCCGCGGGACGCAAGGGCCTACGCGCCGCCGTGATCCACGCCCGTCAGCTCCACCGAGCGCGTCCACAGTTGCCGCGCCGCCTCTGCGTCGCGTGCACGCGCCGTGCAGCCGACCTTCACCGGCGGTCCGGCCAGCTCGCCGATGCCCCGCGGCCCGAAATAGTCGCCGCTCGCCGCGTCCGGATCCACCGCGGCCCGCAGCGTCGGCAGCGCCCCGGCGGCCGCGCTCTGCGCCAGGATGCCGTTGCCGAGCTTCATCAGCCAGCCTTCGAGCTGCGAGCCTCCGAGCGCGGCGCCCTGGCTCTGGAGGTTCGTCGCCGCATAGCCCGGGTGCGCCGCGGTGACCTTCAGCGCGGGCATGCGCGCCGCGAGCCGCCGCCCGAGCTCGAACGTGAAGAGCAGGTTCGCGAGCTTGCTCTGCCCGTAGGCCACCCACCGGTCGTAGCGGCGCTCCGACATCAGGTCGTCGAAGTTCATCTTCCCCATGCGGTGGGCCTGGCTCGCGAGGTTCACGACGCGCGGCGCGGCGCTCTTCTCGAGCAGGGGCAGCACGAGGCCGGTGAGCGCGAAGTGTCCGAGGTGGTTCACCCCGAGCTGCATCTCGAAGCCGTCCTCGGTCCGCGCCTTCGGGATCGCCATGAGTCCGGCGTTGTTGATGAGGACGTCGAGCCGCCCGTGCTTCTCTGCGAGCGTCGCCGCGAAGGCCCGCACGCTCTTCAGGCTCGAGAGATCGAGCGACATCGCCGAGACCTTCGCGCCGGGGCTCGCCGCGGTGATCGCCTCCACCGCCCCCCGCGCCTTCTCGGCGTTCCGGCAGGCGAGGACCACCTCGGCCTTCCGCTCTGCGAGCACCTTCGCCGCCTCCCAGCCGATCCCGCTGTTGCCGCCGGTGATCACGAAGAGGGACCCCGAGAGCTCGGGCACGTCGCGCGCGGACCAGTTCGTCATGCCGGGCACGCTAGCACGCGCCCCCGCCGCGAAGCCTGCGGCCCCCGCTCAGCCTCGACCGAAGAGGTTCGGGTCGAGCGGCGCCGCGCCGTCGTGCCCCGCCTGCACGAACGCCTCGAGCTCCTGGGCGAAGAGCGCGGCGTCGAGCGTGTTCGTCGCCTGGGCCTTGGGCTCGGTCGCCAGGTGCAGGTTCACGAGGAGGGCCACATCACGGGGCGATACCTTCGGATCGATCGCTCGGATCGTCTGGTCGAGCTCCTCGACGAGCAGGCGGGCCGAGTGTGGGCGGGACTCCGGAGCGCGCGCGAGCACCCGCGCGACGACACCGTCGACCGCAGCGGGGATCTTTCGGTGGAGCGAGGACGGGGCAGGCACCACGCAGCGCGCGACCGCCTGCACCGTCGCCGCGTCGTCCGCCTCCTGGAAGAGGCGCCGGCCCGCCAGCATCTCCCAGAGCACGATCCCGATCGCGAACACGTCCACCGAGGGCGTCACCGGCTTCTGCTCGATCATCTCCGGCGCGAGGTAGCCGAGCTTTCCCCCCATCAGTCCGCTGCCGAGCTGGGTCTGGTGCACGCTCGCGTCCGCGAGACCGAAATCGGTCAGCTTCACCGAACCGTCCTTGCCGAGCAGGAGGTTGTGGGGCGAGACGTCGCGGTGGATGATGCCGAGCATCCGCCCGTCGGGGGCGCAGGCTTCGTGCGCGTAGGCCAGCGCTCGCGCGAGCTCTCGCGCCACCAGCAGCGCCGCGGCCGCAGGCATCGGCGCCCTGCGGGCGTGGGCCCGATCGAGCAGCCCCTTGAGCGAGGTCCCCTCGACCAGCTCCATGACCATGATGAAGGTCCCGCCGATGTCGCGCGCGTCGTAGACGCGGACGATGTTCGGGTGGCGGAGCAACATCCCGAGCCGCGCCTCGTCTTCGAACATGGAGCGGTAGAGCTTCTCGCGCGCGAGCTGGGGCAGCACCCGCTTGATCGCGACGGAGTGCCGCTCGCCCGTCTCGAAGACAGCCTCGGCCTTCCACACCTCGGCCATGCCGCCTCGCGCGATCAGCGTGCGCGGCTCGTAGCGCGTCGGGGCCCGGCGCAGCCACGTCGAGATCCGCGAGGGGCGCCCGTCCATGGCGAAGAGGCTGCCGGAACCGGGTCGGCCGGTCAACGTCGGCGCTGGCGTCGGCGCCGTCATCCCCGTACGTTCGCGCCCCTGCCATGGCCTACGAAGACGAGCTGATCGCCGCCCGCCGCAAGAGCGCCGAGGCGCTGCGCGAGCACGGCACGCAACCGTTTCCCGAGGGCTTTCGCAGCGACGCCGAGGCCGAGGCCTCCCGCCGCGCCCTCTTCGCGCTCGCGAGCGAGCCTGCTGCGCTCGCGGCCGTCCCAGAGGAGGCCGGCCTCCGCGGGGACGAGCCGAAGTTCTGGCTCTTCGGCCGGGTCGTGGCCCAGCGCGGCCCCTTCCTCGTGGTCCGCACGCCGCTCGGCGACCTGCAGGCGCTCGTGCGCGGCAAGCCGGGAAAGAACGGGGAGCCCGGGCTGCCCTCGCCCGACCGCGAGCAGTTCGAGAAGCTCGACCTCGCCGATCATGTCGCGGTCCACGGCCCGCTCGTCCGCACCCGCACCGGGCAGCCCGCGGTGCGCGCCGAGCGCTACCGCCACCTCGCCAAGGCGATGCTGCCGCCGCCCGAGAAGTGGCACGGCCTCACCGACGTCGAGAAGCGCTACCGCGAGCGCTACGTGGACCTCTTCGCCAACCCGGAGGTCGCCCACGTCTTTCGCGCGCGGGCCGAGGTGGTGCGTGCCATCCGCCGCTTCCTCGACGAGCGCGGCTTCCTCGAGGTCGAGACCCCGCTGCTGCACACCGTGCGCGGCGGCGCGACCGCCAAGCCTTTCACGACGCACCACAACGTCCTCGACATGGACCTCTTCCTCCGCATCGCGCCGGAGCTCTACCTGAAGCGCCTTCTCGTCGGCGGCCTCGAGCGCGTCTACGAGATCGGCCGCTGCTTCCGGAACGAAGGGGTGAGCACCCGCCACAACCCCGAGTTCACGATGCTCGAGTTCTACCAGGCGCATGCGACCTACGAGGACCTGATGGACGCCGCCGAGGCGATGCTGCGGGCCATCGACGCAGCCCTCGAGGAGCGGTTCCGCCGCGACGTTCCCCACCTCGCCGGCTGCGAGAAGTGGTGGAGCGAGCGGACCTTCTCCCTCGCGCAGCCCTTTGCCCGCATCGACATGCGAGGCGCCATCGCCGAGCGCTGTGCGGTCGAGACCGCGGTGCAGCGCGGCCTGCCCGCGACGCCATTCGACGGTCTCCTCGACGCCGAGGTGGTGCGCGATCCGGACCGTCTCACCGCCGCCATCGCATCCGCCCGTCCGGCGCTCTCGCACGAGCACAAGAAGATGCTCGACCACTGCAAGAACCACGGCGAGCGCCTCTTCGTCCTCTACGAGCTGCTCGTCGAGCCGCACCTCACGCTCCTCTACCGCACCGCGGACGGCGCGCGCTCCATCCCCGTCTTCGTGACCCGCCACCCCACCGAGGTCTCGCCGCTCGCCCGCGCGAACGACGCCGACCCCTCGGTGACCGACCGCTTCGAACTCTTCGTCGACGGCAAGGAGATCGCCAACGCCTTCTCCGAGCTCAACGATCCCGACGACCAGGAGCAGCGCTTCCTCGGCCAGCTCGACCGCCGTTCGCGCGGTGACGAGGAGGCGATGGACATGGACGCGGACTACGTGCGCGCGCTGCGCCACGGGATGCCGCCGGCCGCCGGATTTGGCCTCGGGGTCGACCGCGTCGTCATGCTGCTCACCGGTCAGCCCTCGATCCGTGACGTGCTCTTCTTCCCCGCGATGCGGCCGGCGGAGCACGGCGCCCCGTGAGCCGCGCGCTCGCCGGGTGCTGGTCCACCGCCCCGTGGCGGGGTCCGGCGCTGCTCGCGCTCGGGCTCGGGCTCGGACTCGGCGCCGCTGCCCGCCATGATCCGCTCCTCGCGGGCTTCACCGCGATCGCTGCCGTCCTCGGCGCCGCGCGCCTGCTCGCCGATCTCCGGCCCGAGGGTCCCGTGGCCGCCCGCGAGCTCCGCATCGGCGGGGCGGCCATCGCGTACCCGCTCGGTGTGCTGCTCCATCTGGCCGCGGGACCCCTGCTCTGGACCCTGCACGGGTTCTTCGACGCGTCCGCCTCCTTCGGCGATGCGCCGCCGACGGACGAGCCCTTCTGGCTCTCGATCACCTTCGCTGCCGCGGCTGCCGTGCTCGGTGTGCCGGCCCTCGCGCTCGCGCGTCGGCTTCGGCGGGTCGCGAGCGGCGCGGCCGGCCGGGTGCGCTACCTCGTCGGGGTCCACGCGGCCGCCGCGGCGCTGCTCGCCGAGTGCATCCTCGCCGTGCTGTTCTTGCTCTCGCAGCACGAGCGCGCGGCCTTCGAGCTCGGCACGTTCTTCGAAGAGAGCGGCTTCGCGCTCTGGGTGGACACCTTTCGTACGATCGCCTCCGCGCAGGGGACGCTCGCTCTGGCGTGGCTTGCGGCCCTCGTCCTCGGCGCCGCGCTCGCGGTGCAGCTCGTCGTCGCGCTGAGCACCTGGTTCCTTCTGCCGGACGGGCTGCGCTCGCGGCTCTTTCTCGGCGTCGACGCACTCGTGCTCGCGGCGTTCCTCTTCGCGCTGTACACGCTCCCCTTCGAGGCGCCCGAGGATGGCGACGCCACCCTCACCGCGGTGGCCCTCTCCATCACCGGGGTCTTTCTTCTCCGCGCGTTCTTCCGCGCCATCCCGATCTTGCTCGACGCCATCGAGCGTTCCGCCTTCGAGCCCCTCGTCGCTGCACGTCTGCTCCGCGCTCGCAAGAGCGGCTTTCTCACCGTCATCAGCAGCCTCTCGATCCTCGCGGTGAGCTTCTCGAGCTGCACGCTCACGACGACGCTCTCGGTGATGGGCGGCTTCCGCGACGATCTCCAGCAGAAGATCCTCGGCAACAGCGCGCACGTCGTCGTCGATCGCGAGTACGGGAGCTGGGAGGGCTGGGATCCGGTCCTGTCGCGCGTCCGAGCGGTGCCCGGGGTACTCGGCGCGAGCCCGTTCATCGAGGGCGAGGTGATGATCACGAGCGCTTCGAACCTCGGCGGCGCGCGCATCCGCGGCATCGATCCCGACACGATCGTCACCGACCTGCCCAGCACCCTGCGTCACGGCCGGATCGAGTACCTCGCGCACCCCGAGCGTCTGCTCGATCTCCGCCCCGACGAGATGTCGGGGAGCCTGCTCGAGCGTCTCGAGCCCGTGCCCGTGTCCGACACCGCGGACGCTGGTTCGCCGGACGCGGGACCGCCCGACGCCGGTGCTCCGACGACCTCCTCGCCCGTCGCGCCCGAGCTCGGTCGTCGCGACGACGAGCCCGCCGGCCTCGCCCGCGAGATCGACGCGCTCCTCGAGACGATCGATCGCGAACTGGGCGAGACCGAGCTGAGCCTGCCGCTCGCCGAGCCCGCGCCCGAGCTCCCGGAAGAGGAGCGCGCCCGCGCCGCCCGGATCGCAGAACTCGACGAGTTCCTCCTGCCGGAGGCGCCGGAGGAGCGGCGTCGGCGCGAGCGCGCGCTCGATCTGCTCCCGGGCCTGATCGTCGGCGCGGAGCTGGCGCGCAGCCTTCGCCTTCACCTCGGCGACGAGGTGAACGTCGTCTCGCCGAACGGCGAGCTCGGGCCGACCGGGCCGATGCCGCGGAGCCGCCCCTTCCGCGTCGCCGGCATCTTCTACAGCGGCATGTTCGAGTACGACATGCAGTTCGTCTACACCGACCTCGCGACCGCCCAGCGCTTCCTCGGCCTTGGCGGGGCGATCACCGGCCTGCAGATCCGCGTCGATGACTGGGAGCACGCCGAGGAGCGCGCCCGGGCCATCGCCGAGGTCGTTGGCCGCTCGGAGCTCCGGGTCCGCTCCTGGCAGGAGGTGAACCGCAACCTCTTCGGCGCGCTGCAGCTCGAGAAGCTCGCGATGTTCATCATGCTGCTCCTCGCGATCCTCGTGGCGAGCTTCTGCGTCGTCGGCGCGCTGATGCTGATGGTGCAGGAGAAGGGCAAGGAGGTCGGCATCCTCAAGGCGATGGGCGCCGAGGACGGGCAGGTCGTCCGGATGTTCCTCGTGCAGGGCCTGCTCATCGGCCTGCTCGGCGCCCTCTCGGGCTGCGGCCTCGGCTACGAGGTCTGCTTCTTCGCCGAGCACTTCGGCATCGCGATGAACCCCGAGGTCTATTACATCGACAGCCTCCCCGTTCACGTCGAGGTCCTCGACTTCGTCACCGTCGGCGTCTCCGCCGTCGTCGTCTGCCTCGTCGCGACGGTCTACCCCGCGATCGTCGGAAGCCGCCTCCGCCCCGTCGACGCGATCCGGCAGACCTGAGTCGTCAGTCTGAGAGCACGTTCTCGTAGACCTCCAGCTCGAATTCTCCGAGTGCGCCCTCGGTCGCCGCGACCACGTCGATCCGGATCGTCCCCGGCGTGCCGCGGCTCGCCAGCCAGGCGCGGGCCGCGCGCCGCATGCGATCCGCCTTCCGTCCCTGCACCGTGAGCGCCGGGTGCACCGCGTTCGTGGCCTTTCGGGAGCGCACCTCGACGAGCGCGATCGCGGTCCCTCGCCGCACCACCAGATCGATCTCCAGCCGCCCCAGCCGGACGTTGCGCTCGACCAGCGCGAAGCCGCGGCGCCGGTAGTCCTCGAGCGCTGCGTCCTCCGCGCGGGCCCCGAGTCGATGCCGCGGATCGCGGCTGTGGGGATGCGCGGAGCGCGGCGGCAGGTCGGACATGGGCCCGCCATCGCACCCAGCCCCTCCGCGTTGCCCCCAGAAAACGACGAGGCCGCATCGCAACGCGACGCGGCCCCGGTTTCCGAGCCCCACCACCGGGGCCCGTACGACGCTCAGAAGTTGCAGCGGTTCGTCGTCAGATCGCAGCCCGAGACTTCGCAGTTGCTCGTGTAATCGGGCGAGCAGAACGCCGGGTCGGCCTCGTGCGGTACGCAGTAGCCCTCGTCGGCGCAGTGGTAGCCGTCCGAGCAGGCGCAGATCGGGAGGTTCGGGTTGCCCTCGCCCGCGCGGCAGCGGCAGCTGCAGAAGACGCGGTTCACGTTGTCGGGCGGGATGCTGACGCCCGGCTCGATCCCGAAGCGATCCTCGACGCAGGTCGCCGGGCCCATCGCGCCCGGGCAGCCCTCGGACTGCAGGTTCTCCGGATCGCCTCGGAGGTTGTAGACGATGCAGACCCGCGTCCGGCACTGCACCGCGCTGGTCTCGACGTAGACCTCGGTCTCCGTGAACCCGTTGCCCGGGATCGCCTCGGGGATGCACGGTTCGCCCACGCCGTTGGCGGCGCAGCCGCTCGCGAGGGGGAGGAGGCCGAAGCTGGCAGCCATCACCGCCGCCATGGCCATCGACTTCTTGTGCGCGCGACCCATTCCGACTCCTGTCTGCCGAGGGCGGCGTCGAGCCGCCGTCCCGGGCTGTCACGTGTGTCGCTCTCGGCGACTCTCGTTGCGATGCCGCTCCGCCAAGCCCGGCGAAACGCGGGCCCGACCCTACGCTGCTCGTTCGCGGGGTGTCAAGACCGACTTGGTCGGTCGGCCCGCATCCCGCGCATGGCCTGTCCGGCGCCCCGCGATCGCCCCCGGCTGCCCGCCGCCCCGATCGCGCGCCGCGGGCCCTGGCCCCGACCTGGCTGCGCGCGCAGTGTTCCTTACCCATCCCCGCTCGG
>Ga0209985_10001713_pt1 | contig 20885 bp, 16 predicted proteins | sample NOAtaG_FD_187305 | JGI IMG/M metagenome (GOLD analysis project Ga0209985, IMG submission 187305) | Freshwater lake microbial communities from Lake Erie, under a cyanobacterial bloom - NOAA_Erie_Diel6S_1000h metaG (SPAdes) (version 2) | ecosystem: Environmental > Aquatic > Freshwater > Lake ...
ACAGCACAAGTAGCTTGAATCTTGAGGCAGGCCAAAAGTGGAGAATCATGGCCTATGACGCGAGTGATCAGCTTATTGCCTGGCGTCAAATCCAATTTGAGTGAGGGACTGCAGGTCCCGAACAGGCTATCCTTCTACGTGGAGCAGCTGAATCCTGGTACTCTAGTCCATAACCTGTTGGGAGCCTGGGCTCTACGTGGTGCACTCGATCTCGAGGCCTTTCATCAGGCACTGGATGCATTGATGATTATCCTTCGAGGGCAACCTAGCTCGCACCTGGCCCGCGAAGCTTGGTATCGTAATTGAGGAAATCTGAATTCTTGTAGATCTTCTTACCGTCCTCGTAGCGTTTGCGAATATCGCTGGTAAGTGCTGAATAGAGGCCGAATGCTTCCATGAAGCGGGAGGACTCGCTCATCGTCTCACGCTGTTTTTCGTCGAGCTTGGATAGATCCGCGTCGGTCCGTGTCTTGAGACGGAGCACGTAGCTCGAACCATTCACGACCAGGGGATCAGCAGCAAAGTCGCCTGGCTTCTTAAGCTGAGCAATTGCTTGGCGAAGAGATTTGTCACTGCCGAGACCTCCAGGAATCACCGAAGCCCCCAGAGCAAAGTCACCCGTTTCTTTCCAACTGACATTCAAATCCTTCATCTCGGCGTCACCGCCACCCGCTTTCACTGCCGCAAGCAAGGCTTTCACCTTCTCGGCCAAAATCTCTGGCTTGCGGTCGCGCGCCAAAAGTTTCTGGGCAATCTCGTTCCGAGCCTGATCCAAGCTTACTGACTTGGCCTCTTGCACCGCATCCACGCGGATGATGTGAAAGCCAAAGGGCGTCTCGACCACATCGCTGATTTCGCCCGGTTTGAGCGCAAAGGCTGCGTTGGCGAATTCGGGCGCCATTTGATTCTTGCGGAAAAAGCCTAGGTCACCGCCACGACTCTTGCCAACCGGCTCGTCAGTATAAGTTTCCGCTAGCTTGGCGAAGTTGTTGGGATTGGCTTTTACTTCCCCGAGGACTTTACCAGCTAAAGCCTTCGCATCGTCTTTTGTCCGCTTCAAGGCTTCACCTGCCGCAGTCCGAGCCTCCTTATAGGCGATGAGAATGTGGCGGGCTTTGACTTTTTGTTCTTGTTCAAACTCACTTTTGTTTTTCTCAAAGTATTCTTTGACTTTCTCTTCGCCACCCTCTTTCAGAAACTTCTCCACATCAGCAGCAGCGATGGTGACCTGCACCGCGTTGGGATCGACGCGCAGAAACTCGACATTAAGCTTGGTCTGGTTGAGGAGATAGTCGATCTCCGCCAGGCGATTCGAGCTGCGATAGGTGCTCGTCACCAAGTTGCGTAGTTTGTTCGAGATGATGTTCCGCCGTAGCTCTTCAGTCAGAGAAGCCTCGGTGTGGCCTTGCGAGCGCAAGTAGCGATTCAAAAGCTCGGGGTCGAAACTGCCTTTTTCGCCCTTGAAGTACTCGCCTTCCAAGATCAGCTTTTCGATCTCGGCATCCGCGGCCCAAAGGCCATTGCGGGTGGCCTCTTTGTAGAGAACGAGTTCCCCAACGAGGCTATCGACCACCTGCGCGGACAAGCCTAAAGCGACCGGATCGAAATTTTCCCGGTACTGTTGCTGCATCTGATTCGACATACGGATATGAGCACGACGAAATTCCATGCTTCCAATGTCAGTGCCATCAACTCTGGCAACTTGGCCAGTCGGCAGCACCAGTCCGCCCTGCTGATCCGGATGGCAAACGCCAAAAAACGTCATAGCGCCCACAGCTAGCACCAGTACCGTGTAGGACTGCCACGACTTAAAGAAGCTCCTGGCATCCAAATCCGTCGTTTTCTTCCACTTGATCATCCTGCGATTTCCTTTCGTGGCCTTCACCTGACCGGGACTCAACTAACTGACGCACCCCGAACTATGTCTAAACTAAACTTTAACCTTTACCACAGGTCAGGGTAAGGCGTTAAGAACGATTCACCGCAAAAAACGAGCTTCTCACCAGCTCTCTGTAGGCCCTCCGAAACGCTCGAAGTCAGCTTGCTCTGTCTCGGGCCGGGGACAGACGGGGCGCAGATTACGGGCGGAAAAAATTCGTGAAGAATCGAACTCTTTGTTTGGAGGATCCTCGAGAACGTGCTTTAATAATAAGCTACATATAGAAACGAATTCTCGGAACAGGAGATAGGGGATGATATTCGACTGGTTGGCAGGTATGTTCTCAAATGACTTGGCGATTGACCTGGGAACAGCCAACACTCTTGTTTACGTCAAAGGCAAGGGCATCGTGACCAATGAGCCATCCGTTGTCGCTGTGCAGCGCGACGTCCGCGGGGGCAAGAAAATACTGGCGGTTGGTAAAGAGGCGAAAGACATGCTGGGTCGGACCCCTGGTTCCATCGTCGCGGTTCGACCGATGAAAGACGGGGTGATTGCCGATTTTGAAATCACCGAAGCCATGCTCCGCTATTTCATCGAGCGCGCCCACAATCGCCGGACGATGGTCAAACCCCGCATTATCATCTGTGTTCCCTATGGCATTACCGAGGTTGAAAAGCGCGCCGTTAAAGAATCAGCTGAATCAGCTGGTGCGCGTGAAGTTCACCTGATCGAGGAGCCTATGGCAGCGGCAATAGGAGCAGGTCTGCCGATTTCCGAGCCAAGCGGCAATATGATCGTCGACATTGGCGGTGGGACGACCGAGGTCGCGGTGATCTCGCTCGCTGGCATCGTCTACTCGAAGTCGGTTCGCGTCGGTGGCGACAAGATGGACGAGGCGATCGTCAACTACCTCAAGCGCAAATACAATCTCCTGATCGGCGAGCGCACAGCCGAGCAGATCAAGATTGCAATCGGTACCGCCTATCCTGACGATGAAATCCAGACCATGCACGTCAAAGGCCGTGACCTGGTTGCCGGCATTCCCAAGACGATCGAGGTCGCTTCTGAGGAAATCCGGGAGGCGATTGCCGAGCCGATCAATACCATCGTCGAGACGGTTCGCATCGCTCTCGAGAAGACCCCGCCCGAGTTGGCCGCTGATATTGTCGACAAAGGCATAGTCCTCGCGGGTGGCGGCGCGTTGATCCGGAACCTCGACATCCTCTTGCGCGAAGAGACCGGCCTTCCGATCATGATCGCGGAAGATCCGCTTACGGCGGTGGTACTCGGCAGCGGCAAAGCTCTGGACCAAATCGATATCCTGAGCAATGTAGCTCTGCGATAAATCTTGATTGACCAATTTGGCGAGGCTATCCTCGCTAGGACACAACGATTTCTGTTTGGTTCCCTGCCGCGGGTTCGGGGCTTTGGCTTCGGACTCAGCAAACGAAGTCGCTCGCGGCAGCTTCCGACGCCCAGGCTCTCAACCCGTCTCAACGAGGCGCGGGCCAAGCTGGATATGCGACTGAAGCCATGCCCCCAAAGTGTCCGGCCGCATCTCAGGTGCCAGGATCTTCGGCCGGTTCGGCTGAAATCGTCCTGAATGGGGCGCATCGAATGGAAAGTACCGGATGACAGTCTTCTTTAAGAGGAACCTTCGGTGCTAAAGCGAGAGTCAGGGCTTTTTCAGTCGTGTCCAAGTCGTGAACGGTGGACGCCCTCTCGAGCAGGCCCGAAGCAAAGGACTCCAACCGACACCCAGCAGCGCAGTCCTGAGACGGTCAGGAACCAGGCGCATTGAATCTGCTGGTAGGGTCCTTCTGGTAGGCTTGAAGCGAGTACACTCGCTGCGCTGCTCAGCTGTGAGACCCGAATTTCCCCCCTGAAGCAGCCACAGCGATGCCTTCAGACATGTTCATGGAGTAGAGAACGCATGGCCAGAAGCAAGTCCCGCGTGCTTTGGCGAGTGATACTGGTGGCATCACTCCTCTCCCCTTTTGTGTTTTTTTCCTCGGCACTGCGTCCCTGGACCAGTACGTCGCAGATCTCTGTTCTCGGCCAGGAAATTCTCTATCCCTTTGAGTATGTCTGGAACGCTAGCTCGGGTTTTGTCGTCCGGATCTGGTCGCATTATCTAGCCCTGACTGACGTGGCGACCGAGAATACGCGTCTGCAGTCAGAGATCAACATCCTCAAAACGCGTCTGCTCGATTATGGAGAAAAGCAGCAGGAAATCATACGCCTGCGCGAGCTCCTCGGTTTCGCGCAACACTTTCAAGGCGCTCATGTCGTAGCCGAAGTGGTCGGAACGCGATCTTACCCGAGTTTCAAAACCTTGCGCATCAGCAAAGGCAAGCGCAACGGTGTCAAAGTCGGGATGCCAGCCGTCACGGCTGAGGGGGTCGTCGGCCGTGTGATACGTGCCGGGCAAAATTTTGCTGATGTGCATCTATTGATCGACTCGAACTTCAATCTGGACGTCCTCCTGCAGCGAACGCGGATTCGCGGCGTGCTCAAAGGTGCTGATACCCATTCCGTCCTAAAACTCAATCGCCGCGCCGAAGTACGCATTGGTGATACGCTCGTGACCTCAGGCATCATCGGTGGCTTCGCCAAGGGACTACCCGTCGGTAAGGTGATACGGATCAGTTACGAATCCGATAACATTTCACAAACCATCACCGTGGAACCTTGGACCGACTTCGATCGCGTCGAAGAAGTCATCATTCTCGAAAATCGTGATCAAGAGCTGCAGAAGATTATCGAGACGGCTGGTGATGCCTGGCTGGATAAGCCCTTTGAAGAGCAAAAGGGGGGCTAAGATGAATCTCCTTGCTCGTCAGGACCTTGTCTCTCGCAGCCGTCTGGTGCTGCACGATTGGCGATTGAGACCCAATACGGGCCGATTCTGGAAGGATGTGATCTTTCTCTTCATTGTCGTTTTTATCCAGACGACGGTTGGGCCGACTCTCCTGGGCAAGTTCGGTTTTATCGATCTCATGACGCCGTGGATCGTGATCACTGCGATACGTCAGCGTCCCCTGCAAGTGATCCTTTTAACATCTTTAGCCGCTTTTCTACTAGAAACACGTTTAGCAGTCCCAGCCGGTCTCTACCTGTGTGCCTACTGGATCTTGTGCAATATCTTGATTCAAATTCGGCCAGCATTGTCCTGGCGTTATAGGACACCTTGGTTTGTTTGCTACACGGGTTCCGCTCTCTGGATACTGCTGTTTGAAAGCTTTGTACTACACTTTTTGCAACCGGGACTCCTGACGGAAACCAGCTATGTCATCCACATGCTGATCCGCGTCCTAGTTGCGGCTGGCTTCGGTATGTATCTATCCCGGGAATGGATGAACATCGATGCCGAGGAGCCTGTTCCACAATGACTCGAATACACAAGCAGGATAGTCTCCTAGTCGAATCTCGTTTTCTTTGGGCCAGCCTTAGCGTGCTCGTTTTACTCTCGGGTCTATTCTTCCGTCTCTGGTATGTTCAGATTTACCAAGGTGAATACTATCAGGGAATTTCCGAGCGCAATCGAGTTCGTAAAATCGAGATCCCTGCTCCTCGAGGAATTATTTACGACCGCAATGGCGACGTGATCCTCGGCAATAGCCCCTTCTATGATTTGGTGTACATTCCCCAATATGTGCAAGATCGCGACACCACTTTCAAAGTCCTGTCTCGGCTGCTCCATGTGCCAACCAACCGCTTCGAGACGCGACTGGAAATGGCTCAGGGGCAACCAAAGTTCTTGCCGATTACCTTGAAGCGCAACCTATCGCAGCACGAAGTCTCGATGATCGAGGCCAACAAGATCTTCCTTCCAGGTATCGAAGTGCGGGTGGCGCCCCGACGCGATTATGGGCCGGATGTGCCACCCCATTTGGTCGGATATCTGCGTGAAATTGATCCCAAAGGTCTCCAGAAACTCAACAAGGATGCAAGCGGCAACCCCTACCTGATCGGTGATCTGGTCGGCAAGCAGGGGATCGAAGCGCGCTGGGAGAAGCACCTCCGTGGCAAGCGTGGCTATCGCTTGATTCAGGTCGACGCTTTCGGACGACAGACCCAAGGCTTCGAGGAGAGAGGCTGGCAGTTCCCAAGCGTTCCTGCCATTCCTGGATCAGATCTTGAGTTGACGCTCGATAAAGAACTGCAGAAGATCGCTCGCGAAGCATTCAATGGCAAAAACGGTGCTGTGGTTGTTCTCAACCCACAGAATGGGGAGATCCTGGCTGCCGTCAGTGAACCGGGATTCGATCCACGTGCCATGCAGAACGGATTGTCTGCTGAGGAATGGCGTCGACTGACCGAGCACCCTTTCAAGCCATTTCTGGACAAGACGACCGGCGGTGAGTTTCCTCCAGGCTCCGTCTACAAAGCCGTTGTCGCTCTCGCTGCGCTCGAAGAACGCGTGGTGGACGAAAATAAAACTTACTTTTGTCCTGGGCACTTTACACTTGGTAATCGCTTGTTCTATTGCCATGAGCGTCATGGTCATGGCACCGTCAATTTAATCAAGGCGATGTTGAAATCCTGCGATGTCTACTTCTACCAAGTCGGAGTCGAACTCGGCGTCGATCGAATCGCGAAATATGCAAAGGCTTTGGGACTTGGGCAGATGCTCAATTTCGGCCTCAATATGGAGCGTCCTGGACTCGTACCCACATCGGCCTGGAAGATGTTGGTTCATCGGTTTCCCTGGGCGGCTGGCGATACACCCAACGTCTCGATTGGCCAGGGGTATAACTTGATCACACCCATTCAAATGGCGAACCTTTATGCGACCATCGCTAACGGCGGTAAAGTATGGCGACCTTATGTTGTCAATCGCGTGACCAATCACGTCGGTGAGATCATCTACGAACATCAGCCGGAATTGATCCATGAAGTCACCGAGATCAAACCGCAGACTTTCGACATGATCCGCCAATCCTTGATGGCAGTCGTCATGGATCCCCAAGGCACGGGTAAAAACGCGATCGTGCCAGGGGTCACGGTTGCCGGGAAAACTGGGTCGGTACAGGTCGTGAGTTTGAAAAAGAATCGAAATCAAGGCGACGTGAGCATGAACTGGAAGGAGCACGCTATGTTCGCTGCGTTTTCCCCAGTGGAGCATGCAGAGATCGCTGTGGCTGTCGTCAGCCAAAACGATCCTATTGGAGGTGGTGGTCGCTCGGCTGCACCCGTGGCCGGGAAGATCATCGCAGCCTACTGGAAACTGAAGGAAGCACGAGCTCTGGCTCGCCAGCAGGCTGAAGCACCTGCTCCCGGGGCTGAAGAAAGGGAGGCTGCGAAGCTATGAGAAGTAAGAAACGCCAGAGCGATGGCGTATTTCTAATGCCAGAGGGCGATCTGAAGCGACCGCATAGCCCACAGGTCACACTGCTCTGCCTCCTGTTCGCTGGCATGCTGTCTATCGGCTTTATCAACCTGTATAGCGCTAGCATTGGGGCTCCTTTCTTCTGGACCCAATTGCGCAACCTGCTTATCACCCTTTCCGCTTTCTTTCTCTTCGGTTGGCTCATACCGATTAAGAAAGTGAGCGCCTACACTTATTGGTTTGTGGGTCTGATCTGTGTCCTCCTCACCATCGTACTCTTCTCGGGCCGCATCGCAGGTGGGGCACAGCGCTGGATTTCTCTGGGCCCTATTAGCTTTCAGCCGTCTGAATTTGCTAAGCTGGCTGTCGCTCTTTCTGTCGCGCGCTTTTTCTCAGCCAATCGCCAGGATGCACCCTACCGACTGCGAGATATCATGCCCTTGGCGGGCATCATTGGCATCATTTTCGTACTGATCTTTGCTCAGCCGGATTTTGGTACCGCAGGGGTCTGCTTTTTGATTGGTCTTTGTCAACTTGCCTTTATCCGACTCGATATCCGCAGTGTGGCTGCCGTTGTCCTGTCAACACCCATCGTCGCGGCCATCGGCTGGAATATGCTGCTCCTGCCCTACCAAAAACTGAGGATTCTCAATCTGCTCAACCCTCAGCTCGATCCCCAGGATACCGGCTACCACGCCTTGCAGTCATTGATAGCGGTCGGCTCAGGTGGTCTCTTTGGGAAGGGGTACATGCAAGGGACCCAAGCTCACCTACGTTTCTTGCCCGAGCGTCATACTGACTTTATCTTCTCGGTCTTCGCCGAGGAACACGGCTTTTGGGGCTCGGTCCTCGTCTTCGTTGGTTTTGGTCTTTTAGCCTATATCGCCCTGGACATCGCCAAGCACAGCAAGGATACATTTTCCGGTCTCCTTGCGATCGGCCTGGGCACTCTTATCTTCTTAGAATTCATCATCAATGTGGCCATGGTCATGGGAATCTTCCCGGTCGTAGGCATTCCCCTACCGTTTTTCTCCTACGGAAGCTCGGCGATGTTAACCATTTGTGTTTCCCTCGGTCTTCTGATATCGATTAACCGCACCAATTCAGGGGTTTCCAAGCGCTGAGTCTCATAGGGAAGCGGTTGTACCGCACCTGAAACAGCCCACAGACCGAGCTCTCTGCACCCGCTGACCTGATCGTTCGCAAGCTGTCCCCTGAGTCGTGTCGCGTCATCTCTACTGAATGGCGCGCGTGATCATCGCGAGGAGGAAGCCATGCGCCCCGTCCGTGACTATCTGCAGGACATCATCCGCCAAAAAGATAACGATTCGCTTATTCAGCTTCACGCCTACAAGGGTTTTACCGAAGACGAAAAACGAGGCTACGAGGCTCGCAAGGTCACCGTTTATGCGGGAAAAGTCCGGGAACTGATCTGTACCGATCACGAGCTCTATATCTACCACACCGACCGCTTATCGGCTTTTGACCGCTTTGTAGGGCTCGTCCCCTACAAAGGTTCCATCCTAGCGGAGATCTCTCAATACTGGCTCGAAGCAGCCGCTGAGATTGTGCCGACTCATTACCTCGATCGTCCCCACGAGCGTGTGCTCCGCACTATCGCCTGCCAACCCTTCAAAGTTGAGGTGGTTGTCCGTGGCTATATGGCGGGAAGTATGACGCGGGCCTATCAGAAGGGCGTTCGTGACTTCTGCGGCGTCAAGCTCCCGGAGGGGCTCGAAGCTTATCGTCCCTTGCCTTATCCCATCATCACTCCCACCAGCAAAGCAGCCGCTTACGAACATGACGAAGACGCAAGTCCCGAGCAGCTGATCGCTCAGGGTGTGTGTACGGACGATGAATGGCACACGATCGCCGGCATGGCCCTTGATCTATTCCGTTTTGGTCAAGAAAAGTATGCAGAAAAAGGTTGGATACTGGTTGATACCAAGTACGAATTTGGTCGTGATGCATCGGGTCAGATTCGGGTGATCGACGAAATGCACACCCCCGATTCTTCGCGTTTGTGGGTACAGGCGACCTACTCCCAGCAGCTTGCCCGGAGCGAAGCTCCCGAGATGCTCGATAAGGAGACGGTTCGCCGCTACCTTCTGGACCAAGGATTCAGTGGCCACGGTGCTGTTCCCCATGTGCCGGCCACCAAGCTCATCAGCTTAGCAGAAACATATCTGCATGTTGCGGAAACGCTCACCGGTCGACCGCTTTTGAGTCACGGCCCCCTCTCAAGTTCCCCTCGCTTTGTCTAAGCGTAACCTTACCTCAAAGTAAATCCGGCTTTCCTTAGTCCTCGCTAGGGAAAGCCGATGCCTCCGACTGAAGGCACTAGTCGTTGGAGGTGCGTGTTATGGGGAAAAGCAAGCAGGAGAATGCCACAGACCAGCAGGGAACGCCGGTCTATATCATTATAAGCCTCGTGTTTGCCATTCTGCTTTTCGCTGTCGAGGGGCTCAAAAATAGCATCGGTCTCTCCTCAGAATCGGAGCTCCGCCTCGCAAGCTTGGCCTTCGTTGCCGAAGGGCTGGCACTTTGCTTTTTCTGGCGACGACTCCATGAGGGCACTTGGAAAACTCTGAATGCTATCGTCTTCACAGCAGGACTTTGGGTCTATCTGTTTCTCATGATCCTGACGCCGATGCTTCTCCCTCAGAAGAGTTACCTGGTTCAACAGGTCGGATTTTGGATTGTAATCGCGTCAAGCTTCCTGCTCATGCTCAACATACTCTTCGACAGTAAACTGATTCCCTCTAGCATGTTGACGGCGGTCGTCGGCCTGCTCGCTGGATTCGCCAGTATCTGGGGTTTTGTCAGTCCCCCACGCAGTGCATATGGAGAAAAATTGCTCTCCTCCAGCAAAAATCAACATAATAGCGAAGAGCCCGATCAGCAGCACGATGAAGAGGAAATTCACTCTTCCGCCTTTGCTGAGGACGAACACGACGAACCCGAGCCAAACTCGAAAAAAGCGACGCACAGGAGCGAACCCGAGGAAGACGAGGAAACCACTCCCAAAGAGATCGATGAACCTCGTATCGATAGCAAGAAAGTTCGCATGAAGCTTGCTGCTCGAGCGCACGAAGAAAACGACTCGTCCGAGTCAGCTAACGAAGATCAGGCTGCTGAAGTCGAGGAGAGCCATGCGCCAGAGCCGCCGAAGAAGAGCAAACGTGAGACACGCAGCTCCGCTCCCAACAAAACGCCGAAGTCGAGTCGAACCGAGCAGGCGAACTCCGAAACGCATGAAGCCCGGGGGGTTCAGGCCCAACATAAACCCCACTGGGAGTATGCGGGGGCCTACGGGCCGGCCGCTTGGGGTAATCTCAGTCAGGATTTCCGGCTCTGCTCGAAGGGACGCGAGCAAAGTCCGATCGACATTCCCGAGAGCTGGGCTCTACAGTCCGCCGTTCAGCTCTTCTATCGGCCTAGCACCTTCGATGTCATCGATAACGGTCACACGGTTCAATATAATGTAGAATCTGGAAACTATGCCGTTATTCAAGGAAAGCGCTATGAACTCAAGCAGATTCACTTTCATACCCCCAGTGAGCACTTTGTGGAAGGTCGTTCGTTCATCTTTGAAGCTCATTTTGTCCACGCCACGGCCAAGGGTGAACTTGCTGTCTTGGGGAGTTTTATTGAAGCGGGTCCAGCCCATCGCGGGTACCAAAAGCTATGGGATTACATGCCCTACAAGAAGAATGAGACCGTTCGACCTCGAGGTGTGATGTTTTCCCCACGAGAGCTACTCCCTCGGGATCTCGCCGTCTACACCTACGCCGGCTCTTTGACGACGCCTCCCTGCACGGAGAAGGTCAACTGGAACGTTTTGCGAGAGACTGTACAAATGTCCCAGGAGCAGATCAATAAGTTTCGAGCTAAATACCGCATGAACGCACGGCCGGTGCAACCACTCGAGAATCGCTGATCACCAAGAGAGCTTGGCACTCAGAGTAGGACCTTGCCTGCCTGTCGATGCTTCCGCAAGGGTGATCATGCTGTCCCGATCCTTATGGGATAGAGTCTCGGCGGCTCGAAACAGATTGTTGATCGCTTTATGTGATGACTTTATTTGCAAAGATAAATCAAAGAAGTGAGAACATTCTGAGCATAAAGAAAAGATAAAATCGAGCCGATACCTCCTCCGGAGGGGGGGATTATGTTGCAGGTTCAAGCACTTAATTTCATAAATAGAATCAAGAATTTGCGGGCAACTTTGCAAATGTGGCAGCGATGGAATTCGCAATCACGAGCCGAGCCTGCCTACCTCCGGGGTCGCCTGCTGAACGACGACCGGCCCACGCTGGTCCAGGTCCAGGGGGCACCTGCCGCCGACCACCAAATTGCTTGTCTTCTGTTTCAGGATAATCCTGAACGGTTGCTTGCCCTTCCAGCTGGAGAGAGTCCGGCCCTTGTCGTGACTCAGGTTTCACCATGGGCCCGCCGGGGTGATGCCGATTTGCTCCTCCGCCCCTGGCTCAGTGCGGAACGTCCCGTTTGTCCGGCCGAGGAGGCCTTGGAAGCGGCCAGCAAAGATTTTCGACGAGCCTTCCGGCATCTCGAAAAGTACCAAGTAAGCACTCATTACTCTCAAGATCTCGCTGTCTGGCGCGAGTGGTTTGATCAGATGATGATACCAACAGCTCAGAAGAGGCATGTGGAGCGTGCTGTATTCCCAGCCTTCAGTGAACTTGAAAGACTGCAGGGGCGAGCTGTGCTGATTCAGGTGTCACTCGGCGGCAAGTGGATCGCTGGTGGCTTTGTCATCCCAACGCGATGGACAAAGGCCTGCCGTCTTTGGCGTATTGGTATGCTTCCAGAAGCCATCAATGACAGTAAGCTGTACAAGAGCCTGAACATTTATCTCGACTATCTCGCGCTCGACTTTGCTCACAAGAATAAGGCGCGAGTCTTCAGCCTCGGAGAGACGCTAGCGCGGGTGGATGACGGACTCTTTCGCTACAAAAGTGCATGGGGTTGCACCCTTCGGGTGAATCCTTACCTCGACGTATTCGATTTGCGTTTTGCATCCGATACAGGCCGACAGCACATTCTTGACAAGGTACCTCTGATCGAAGCTCGGCCTGACGGTCTCACCCTCCACATCGGCGGAAGTGATCGGTTCACGATCGAGCAACGTCTTGCCCATCTCCGCTTGCCGGGGATCGACCAAATCGTCACATACACGGGTCGGACGTCTGTAGGGACCGAGACGGTAGTCAAGCAAACGACAGCACCGAAGCTCCTAGCTGTCAATGATAGATAAAATTCCTTCTAGAATGACAGAACTTCTGCCATGGCGTCGGAAGCTCAATCGATCAGTCTGCTTTGCAGACTTTGATACTTTCGACTTCTCGTGGATAGGGACCGATCTCCCTTATCTTTAAAGTCGAGTATCGAAATGGTTTCCCGTGAACAGCTTTCGCGTATTCTAGCGTGGATCGCAGGTAACAGCGCTGCTTGTTGTTCACATAGTTACGAGCACATAGGGACACCCATCCTGGTTCAACGAGGTCGACGTGATCGGGTTCAGGGACCAAATACCATTCACACTTTTCCTTGCGATTGATATCGCAGCCGATGAGCAACAGACTTGTCATGACAAACGCAATGTGGACAAGCTTACTCATTGTAGTGCACCTTTATCTCGATGCGTCGGTTGAGGGCACGGGTCTCCTCTGTGGCATTGCTCGCGATGGGTTGGGTATCGGCATAGCCTGCAGCGGACACGGAGCTAGGCGCAAAGTTGAGTTCCTCAATTAAATGCTTCACGATAAAAGAAGCCCGCAAGCTCGATATCTCCCAATTACTCAGATCGCTGCGCGAGGGGACAGAGTCGGTGTGACCCTCGACCGTAAGGGGTCGGCCAAGCTCCTTCAGAATCTTCCCCACATGATTCAGATCGTCAATCGCACTTGGATTGACCTTGTAGGCACCGGGCTTGTAGAAATGTGTAGCCAATAACTTGACGCGAAATCCATCGGGAGAACGCTCGACTGTCACGATGCGCTCTTGTCCCTCTCCTTTTTTCTCCAGCTCACGAAACTTTTCTTGCCCATAAAGCCTCAGGTTGATCAATTCAGCCGTTTTCTGCATTTCGGCTTGAATAACCTTCATATTCCGATCTTGAGAGGGATACTTCTGGATCAGAGGAGGACGTATGCGATCGCCTTTGCGGTGTTCGAAAATACCGAAGCCCTGCTCGGTGGGTCCAACACGACGAGTGTCGGGAATGTCTTCCATGACCTCGTTGAATGATTCCTGGATCGATACAGCTGCCTGCTGGACCTTCGCTTCGTCGGCTCCTTCCTTTTTTAAGGCATAGAGAACCACGAAGACTGCGAACAATAGGGTCATCATGTCCGCAAAGCTCACAAGCCAGCGTTCATGGTTTTCGAACTCAGGACATTTCTTCTTCTTGGCCACTCGATTCCCTTAGCCTTCCTCACCGTGGCTACCGGTGAACACTCGCAGCTTCTCTTCGATGATCTTGGGGTTCAAGCCAGATAGAATTCCATCGATGCCGATAATCACCATCTCAAAGGCGTAGTGGTTCAGGATGGCTTTACGCTTTAGCTTTTTACCGACGGGAATTCCGAGAATATTTGCCAAGCCTACCCCGTAAAGTGTCGCAACGAATGCAACCATGATCCCAGGTCCAATTTCCTCCGGTTTGTCGAGTGACTTCATAACTTTCATCAGACCGATAACGGCACCTAGGATCCCGATGGTCGGAGCAATCGCACCGAAGTCCTCCCAGAACTTCACTGAGACTTCCGCTTCCTCCATCTCAAAGTGCGCTTCCGTTTCAAGAGTATCGGCGAGGACTGCCGGATCCGTACCGTCTACTGCAAGCTTTACTGCCTTGCGAAGCGGCGGGAAGGTGATACTATCGCGACGCTTTTCGAGAGCTAGAATCGACTCTTTGCGTGCGATCTGCGCGAGCTCAATGATCTGAGTCAGAATCTCTTCTCGGTTGGCCTCCGGATTCTTGAGAAACTTGCTCAGCGATTTAAAAGCATTGATAAAGTCAGGAAGAGGGTAGGCGACCATCAAGGCACCAATAGTGCCGCCAATCACGATCGCAACAGATGGCGGGTTCCAGAGAATGGTCGGAATCAAAGCACCCGCGTGCTTCAAGAGAATCCCTGCCACGAGCATTCCGACTGCGACCAGCGGACCTAAGAGACTTGTTAAATCCATAAGCTATCCTAATCACGCTGATACGTTAGCGAGGATGGAGAGGTTGGCAACTTATACACCTATCTTGATGATAGCACAGCACCAAGGCTCATACCAGAATCGCAGCTTTGAAATCTATACGTAGCAAGTCTTTCCTCTAGGTGTTTCGTTCTGCATCCGCATGATTGATGCTTAAGGCACAGAGCTCATCCTTCGAATCATGCTGCAGTTATCTCCTTTTTTTGGTGTGCTTCCAGAAGACAAAAGTTGAGATCACGCAGACTCTTACCGAAGCTCAAGGTTAACGGGAAGGACAACGCGTTTATGTCGAGAGCCAAGGAAATCTACTGGATTGTCTCCCAACCGACTGCACAGGTTTGGGATAAAATCGAGACTTTGCATCTTTTCCGTGTAGAAACGCGTATTCTACCCGACTTCCAAGCCCTGGCCAGATCTTACAGTCAAAACCGTTTGAATACGATCATCATAACCCCCGATCACGATGACACACGCTTTGGAGAACGCCTCCAAAAGCTTTGTAACCATCCGGAATACGCAGGTGTACGCTTTATACTCGCACTTGATAAACAAGCGAATGAAACTGTGCAGTTGGCGTCCAGTCTTGGTTTTCGGGACATTATTTCTCTCGACTTGACCAGAGAAACGTGGATACGACGGTATATTTTTGCAGCTGCTGGTCACGCAACCGATTTAGCTGATCCCCCCTACCAGCTCACTTGCAAGTTCATGGCAGCAGCCCATGTTCCTGCCCGCATCAGCTGGATGAGCGAGCAGGAACTATGGCTCGAAACCCGACTTTTGCCGCCCATCGGATCTCACATTACACTGCAGGGTGGTCTAGCTCAGATGCTGGGAGTCAAGCACGTCTCTCTGCAGGTCATGGAACACTCCAACACTCATCTGCATTTCCGCTATTCAGACGCTTTACTCTGCCGTTGGGATATTCCCGCTATATATCAGGACAAAAAGCAAAAAATTCTGACCTTCATCCAGGAGCAAAAACAGGCCGCTCCTTATCGGATCTATACAGTGATACGGACCCAGGAATTGCGCAAAGAGCTTTTGAACCGGCTCGATCCGCAGAAGTTTCAAGTCGCTGTGGCTTTGAACAAGACCAATATGATTCACGAACCTCGTTACATCAGTCCTGATGTGATCTTAGTTGAAGATAGGATGTGCATTGGTCCCAATAGAGCTTCATTTCGGGAGATGCTTGAGGGACTTGACCGCCCAACTCACGTCCTGATCATCGGTCCACAGGCAACCGAAGATCCCTATCGAAACTTCAATCGCTTCGTAACCATCAAGGCCCTGACTCAGCTGCCACCCAATTTCGGAGCTTTTCTCATCGAAAGACTTGGAGCACCTCAGTCTGTCCGCTCGGGGGCCGTACTGATACCTAAACAGCATTCGATGTCTTTTGCACAGGTTGTCCTACCAGCTCGCCTCATCCGCATTCATCCCGAGGCGGCTCAGCTTGCTCTTCAGTTTCCACTGGGACGCTTCGGAATTTGCAGTATCGAAAGTCCATTGTTTCAACAGTCTCTTGGCCGCCATGTGCATATCAAGGTGTTGCGAAGTCAGGAATCCCAACGTCCAGTTGTCAAAGATTTTCCCTTCGAATCCGAAGGACTGCTTATTGACCTCGAAGCGGCTGAACGCCGGGAAATGGCTGCCTATCTAGCCGAGCTATACCAAAACAAGATCACGGCTCGTCCCTCAAAATTAGCAGCGGCATCGCCAGTCACCATCCCCGAGTCTCCCCCAGCCCCTGAAGAATCCCCTCTGGCTCAGCCCGTTAAGGTCGACACTCGTGCGGCAGATGTTAGCATTAATCCTTCCCTAGAAGAACTGCAGGATAGGCCGTCCCCGAACGCAGAGGGCTCAAGCTGGAGCCAGATTGCTCCTGAGTGGAAAATAGCTCTCCTGACGATTCTACTCTTTGGACTGCTCTTCGGTCTTATCATTCTGATGCGTTCGTCACCCGAAGAGCAGGCAGGAGATTACATTGAACAGTTCCGAAAGTTTCAGGAGATGCACCGCAGCTCCTCGCCCACACCATCTCAATGACTCGGGATGCAGATTGCATCTGCGAGCTCCTTTGAGTCGTTTGCTCTGGCTTGGTTTTGGAATCTTTCTAAACGCTTTAACGGAATAGCTACGAGAGATATCTAAGTCACAGATATCTATGATTAATATATCTTACTCTTGCCGTTGGCCCTCCTATCTGTCCAAAGCTCCGACACCCAACCCGCACCGAATAGACAAAGACCTCCTGGCTAAACAAGCAAAATTTCATTTCTTTCTTCTTCTTTGTTTTGGGCCATTATTTGCAAGTGGATGGGGAGCAGTGTCTCTAGGCTGTCGTTGGAATGGTTGTTGTGGAGTGTGATGTGGAAAAGCTGACTAGGATCCTTCAGTCTTGCATGATCAGCATGGTGATGCTGATTCAATCCAAGCCCCTGGTGGCCAGGGATTTAAGTCCTATACTACCTCTCCCTCCGGGAGGATCTGAAGTCCCCTTTATTGCCGAAACTTTACGCGATCCAGAGGTCGAAGCGCAGCGATTGACCGATGATCTTTACGCCCAACGCGCGTTCGAAGAGGCTAACGCTCTGGTCAGTGAGCTCAACACGGCTCAGGGCAATCGCCGACTTGACATTCTGCAGGACCTCTACAAGATCGAAGCTAAAAAAGCTGCCTTTTTTGAAGACATACTCGCCTCACGCGTCTCGGTTCAAGGAACTTACGGCAATGTTCAGAGCGAGCTGATGAAGGCGAGACGAGCCGTTCAGCGTTATGCGAGTGAGTTTGTTCGAGGCAGCAAGGACCGTAGGGCCCAGGCACGAGCCGTCTACCATACACAGGCTAGCCAGTATCTGATAGGTGAAAGCATATCTGAGAACAGTCTGCAAAAAATTCAGCCTCAGTTAAACAAAGCTCTGGAAGCTCGAGCCCGATTCTTGGTCGCGCTCGCTCAGGGTGGCCGCAACCAAAAAGAACTACAAGCACTCAGTCAGTCGCTGGGAACCTACGGCCGGATCTCCGTACCTCTGCTCCTCGCCAAGCGCGAAGGGCCCAATCTGAGGACACGCATCCTACAGGCGGGACGACAGACCAGAGGTATGGCGCGTAACGACCGCGAGAAAGTGCTCGCCTACGGGATCAATCTCTGGCTTGCTAAAGAAGGGAGACGCGCCCAATGGTCCCAGGCACCTATAGATTTGAACGCCCATAAAGACCTAAGCCTCGCACGTGCTGTCTCTGAGCGTGTTGTGTTACAGAATTCAAATCGCCGAAACTATTCAGGTGCCATCCGTTACTATCGCGGCCTTCTCGACAATATGAAGGGCCAAGCTCAGCTCGTGGCTATCACCAACCGTATCCTCGACCTGGAAGCAGCTCAAGCCCAAGCACAAAAGTCATTCGTCAGCTATGAAAAAACCCTGATCAGATTTCATGAATTCTACCAGAACAGTTCCATCCTCGGTAGCGGACAGGAAACGTTGGTATCCGAAGTTCAAGACCAGGTCAAAGCTCGCCACCGACGCCTTGTGAGTCAGCAGCTTGCACTCGGTAAATCGGCTCGGATCAGCCGTGTTCAACGTTCAGATGCGATTCGTATGGGCAATACCTTCCTCGAAGGCTTCGCATCAGACGCAGAAAAAGTTGGGCTTAAGGCAGACATCGCTCGCCTTTACGTCCTGAACGAACAACATGCAAAAGCTGTGTCCTACTATATGGAACTAAAGGGTCAAACCCAGGGGCAACAGTCCCAGCAGTTCCTAACTCTCGCCATGCAGTCACAACGCGTCCTTGCTGAATGGCCGGAGCGAGCTCCCTGGCAGGGTGTAATCAAAGAAAAAGGCGCCGAGCGCCAGGCCCTTTTGAAAATGTATGAAGAACGAGTGGCTAGCACCAAGAGCTGGGACGACCTCGCCCATGTCGGACTCTTGAACATTCAGCTGGGTCAAGGGACCCGTGCTTTTGAAATCTGGACCGATGGTCTCGAAAAAAATCCCCAGGGTCCCCAAGCGCAGTTAGCCAGCGGCATGATGCTCAGCAGCTATCGATCCGGTCGTCAATGGCAGAAGCTCGAAGATCTGAGCCGCCTCAACATCAAGGCTCGTATGGTCCCTGTCTTCCAAGGCCAACGTCTCGACGCTGTTGCCCTCCTGGGTGACGCTCTCTTCGAAGGTGGCAAGGAACATTTCGTAGGGTCCCGCTTCGGTAATGCCAGCCAAAAACTTGCGGAATTTGTGCGCGCTTATCGAAGCGACCGACGCCGACCTGAAGGTCTTTTTGTGCTCGGTAAGTCATACCATATGGATCAAAAGCACCCCCAGTCGGTCGAGACACTCTACGCACTTGTTAACGAGTATCCAAGTTCAGCCTACGACCGCGAGGCCTTGCTACTTGGTGGATCTTGGTCCATGCCTATGGCTTGGGAAGACCAAACGATCTTTTTCTACCAACGCTTTGCGGACAAGTACGGTCGGGATGGGAAAGCGCCTGGAGTCCGCATGACGCTCGTTCAGCTCTACATGGGTCGCGAGCACTATGGCAACGCCGTTCGAGCCCATGCTGCCCAAACAAACGACCCTCAAGTGTCGAGAGCCCAACAAATCGAATCGGCATTGGCTGTCATGCATATCGAAGAACGCTACGGTGAACCAAGGCATGCGATCTGGGGTGCAACAAAAGCGAAGGAACTATCGGGTCAAAATCCTATCGTCGTAGCAGAGGTTTTGGCGTTCGAAGCTCGCCAAGCCGCAGCAGCCAACAACCTGACTCGTATCCAACAGATTGAGGCTCAGCTCAGTTCTATAGGACTCAGTGATCGCACGGTCATCGAAGCTCTGGCTCTCACGCGACTGATGCTAGCAGAGAAGCAGGCGACTTTAACCAAGCAAGATATCTTCAACCTGGAACAGACAGATCCCTATCAGACCCTCCAAGCCCAGTATGGAGTGTTCCTGAAAACGAAAGCCTCCTACGAGAAAGTCTGCGCACCTGGACCTTCAAGCTACTGTGGGCTTGCCATGCTGCGCTTATCTGAAACGACCCGTCTGAGTCTGAGCTCGATTGAAAACCTCACCATCGCTCAGACCTTAGAGGAAAGCCAAGTAAGACGTTTTGACCAACAAAAACTCGCGATCATCGCGACCATCACTCAGACCGCCGCTAAAGCTGATACTGTCGCTCTCGGCATATCGGAGCAGGGTGAAACGATCCCCGAGTGGTCGCAGGAGATCGTCGTCAACAACTCTGACGCGAGCCTCGATCGCTCCCATGGCGCCATTGGCAACGGCTATGTGCAATGGCTTCCTGTTCGCGCTGACCGCTGAAGTTGTACGTTAAGGAAGGAGAACCTGTTATGTTGTCTAAATTTGCAATCGCCTTGAGCCTCTTGAGTCTTACGGCCTGTACCACCCTGAGCAGCAGCCGCTCCACGACCACCGAACGCCCTGGTGCCCGGACCCTATCCTTCGGCAAAGAGCCTATCGTGCATCAAACCACCGGTCGCAACGTGATGCGCCGCCTGGATCGGGATGCTTGGGTCGATATCCGGAACAGCGCGAAAGACGAACACATTAAACTCTACGCGACGCTGGGAGCGGGAGAGTGGGACGTCGCCATTCTCGACTCTCGTGCCTACCTGCAGCGGTTCCCCAAGGATGAAGTCGCCCTCACTGTGCTGTCCGTCGGTCTTGCGATGAAGCAAAACTACAGTCTGGCTGCCTATTACGCGAATCTTCTGGATCAGTTCCACCCAGGCAACCCCGAGGTGCACAACATCCTGGGTCTGGCGACGATGAATAAACCAGGAGCCGGCTTCGAGGACTATAAACAGGCTATGAAGAGCTTCGAGACAGCTTTCGATGCTTCGGGCCAGCAGATCGCCAGCGGGATGAACCTCGCTCATCTTCACCTAGAAATGGGCAATGCCTTGGCAGCTCGCGATATCTTCCAAGCTGTTCGCGGTCGCTGCGGCGACTGCATGGAAGCGACCATGGGACACGGCATTGCACTGAGCCGTCTGCAGGAGTTTAAGAAAGCAGAGGATGCCTTCCTTGAGGTCCTCAAGAAAGATCCCCACAGCGCCTATGCACGCTTCTACCTCGCGATGGTCGCCAAGTATGGGCGAAATGACAATAAAGCGGCCATCAACTATCTAACAGCGCTGTTAGAAGACACGGAGGTGAAGAATGTCGAAATTCAGCGCAAGGCGAATTTCATGCTCCGTCGGATCCAGGCCCAGGTCTATGCACAGCCGAAAGAGGCACTTGCAGGAGAGGACCGACCAGCTCGGACCAAAAAGAGTAAAAGACAAGCAGCTCCCCCTGTGCTCGAGGATGCGGATCTCGAACAAGTGATCAACGCTGAATAAGCGTCTGCTCATACTCCTTCCCTTTGCTGGGGATCCTGCAAACGCAGGGTCCTTTTTCCTAGGAT
>Ga0209985_10001714_pt1 | contig 20876 bp, 15 predicted proteins | sample NOAtaG_FD_187305 | JGI IMG/M metagenome (GOLD analysis project Ga0209985, IMG submission 187305) | Freshwater lake microbial communities from Lake Erie, under a cyanobacterial bloom - NOAA_Erie_Diel6S_1000h metaG (SPAdes) (version 2) | ecosystem: Environmental > Aquatic > Freshwater > Lake ...
CGGGTGGTGCGGGGGGTGGGGGTGGCGGAGCGCCGAAGCCTCGGACGTTGTACTCGGCGTTTCGTCGGCTGAAGCCCGGGCAGGTGCCGCGGGGCGGACGGGATGAGTGAGTGCGTGCCGGCGTCGGCGGTGAGGCGATCGTCGGCGTGGTGGATGGATGATGGTCGTGGTGATGGTGCGTGGGTGCGGACGAGGAGCGTGGCGGCATGAGTGTGCGTGCGCGGGTTGATGGTGAAGCTGGTGTTCGTGGTGGTGGGGGGGGTGGTGGTGCGCGCGCGGTTCGGCGGGTGCTTTTGCTCGGCTCGACGGGCTCGATCGGGACGCAGGCGGTGGAGGTGATTGCGCATTTGAACGCGCTGGCGGAGCGTGAGGAGCGTGGCGGGCGGTTTGAGGTGGTGGGGCTGCTCGTGAATCGCAACGCGAAGGCGGCGTGGGCGCAGGCGCGGGCCCTCGGCGTGCGGAGTTTGGGGGTGAGTGCGGCGGAACTGGGCGCGGAGGACGAGCGCGCGGTTGCGGAGATGATCGCGGCGGGGGTGAAGGTCTATCGCGGCGCGGCGGCGGCGGAGCGGATGGTCCGCGAGATCGAGTGCGAGGTGGTTTTGGCGGCGATGGTCGGCGCGTCGGGGATCGGCGCGACGCTCGCGGCGGTTGAGCTTGGGCGCGACGTGGCCTTGGCGAACAAAGAGACGCTCGTGGCGGCGGGGGCGCTGGTGACGGCGGCGGCGCGGCGGAGTGGGGCGAGGTTGCTGCCGGTGGATAGCGAGCACTCGGGGGTGTGGCAGTGTTTGGTGGAGGAGGGGGTGCGAAACAGCGACGAGATGAGCGCGGTGTGCCCGCCGATGGCGTGTGGGTGGGGCGGGGTGAGCGGGGTGAAGCGGATCGTGCTGACGGCCAGCGGCGGGCCGTTCCGGTCGTTGAGCAAGGAGGCGTGCTATCACGCGACGGTGGCGCAGGCGCTGAAGCACCCGACGTGGACGATGGGGGCGAAGGTGACCATCGACTCGGCGAGCCTGACAAACAAGGCGCTGGAGCTGATCGAGGCGCACTGGCTCTTTGGTGTGGGGTCGGATCAGCTCGGGGCGGTGATTCATCCGCAGAGCGTGGTGCACTCGATGGTGGAGATGTTGGATGGGAGCGTGGTGGCGCAGCTCGGGGCGCCGGATATGCGGACGCCGATACAGCTTGCGCTGACGTACCCGCAGCGCTGCGCGGGGGTCTCGAAGACGCTCGATCTTTTGCGGCTGGGGACGCTGGAGTTCTTTGAAGCCACCGAGGAGAGGTTCGAGGCGCTGGGCCTTGCGCACCGGGTGATTCGTGAGGGTGGCACGAGCGGGGCGGTGTTCAACGGGGCGAGCGAGGCGGCGGTGGAGGCGTACTTGGAGGGGAAGGTTGCGTTTGGGGCGATGCCGGGGCTGGCACGGGGGGCGATGGATGCGCTCGGCGTGTCGGCGGTGCGTGAGCTGGCGGATATTCACGAGGCGGACGCGGCAGCGCGGGCGTGGGTGCGCTCGGCGGTGAAGGGCGATGCGGGCGCGGTGGTGGTGGGCGGTGTTGATGTGGTGCGCGAAGGGGGGCGGGCGTGAGCGGCGGCGGCGGGCCGGTGCTGGAGCGCGCGCAGGGGTTGATGGGGGCCGGTCGCTTTGCGGAAGCGCTGGAGGTGCTGCGCACGGCGAGCAGAACGAAGCCCAAGGACGTGGCGGTGCTGACGCACACGGCGATGGTGCTGCTGGCGATGGGTGAGGCGGAGCAGGCGGAGTTCACGCTGCTGCGCGCGGCGCAGTTCGCGCCCGATGATGCGCTCGTGCAGGGGCTGTTGGGCTCGGCGTATGTCACGCTGGGCGACGGCGTGAAGGGCGAGCGCGCCCTGCGGCGGCACTTGCAGATCGTCGAACGCTCGGCGGCGGGGTGGTCGAACCTGGGCGTGGCGCTGGTCTTGCAGAAGCGGATGAGCGAGGCGGAGGATGCGCTGCGAAGGGCGGTTGAGCTTGACGCGACGATGGGGGCGGCGGCGCAGAGCCTGGCGCAGCTTCTGATCCAGACGGCGCGGTGCGAGGAAGCGCTGAGCATCGCGTGGGAGCGGGGGAAGGCGGACCCGGGCGATGGACGAGGGGCGCTGTCGGCCGCGGCGAGTGCCGCGGCGTATGCGTGGAGCATCGGGCCCGATGACGTGGCGGAGATTCACCGCGCGATGGGTTCGGCGCTAAAGAAGGCGATGGACGCGTCGGTGGGCGGGGCGGAGTCGGCGTGGTTTGCGTCGGCGCGCGGATTGAAGCACTGGAACGAGCGTGAGCCCAAGCCGTTGCGGGTGGGGTTGGTCTCGCCTGATCTGTGCGACCACGCGGTGGCGCGGTTTGTGCGGGCGCTGCTGGAGCATCACGATCGGCGCGAGATCGAGATCACCGCGTACAGCGTGGGCGGGCGCGATGATGAAATGCGCCGGCGGCTCAAGCCTTTGTGCGCGCGGTGGCGCGAGTTTGTGCGCGGGACCGACAAGGCCCTGGCGGAGCAGGTGCGCAAGGACGGGATTCATGTGCTGATCGATATGGCGGGGAACACCGCGATGCACCGGCTGGGGGCGTTTGCGCTGCGGGCGGCGCCGGTGCAGATCAGCGCGTGGGGATATCCGGCGACGACCGGGTTGACGAGCATCGACTATCGGTTGGTGGATGAGATCACCGACCCGGCGGGGAGTGAGCGGTGGTTGAGTGAGCGTGCGCTGAGGCTCACGGGGTGCTTTACGTGTTTTACGGCGGATGAAGGGAGTGAGGGGGTGGTGGTGGAGCGGGGGGGGGAGAAGGGGCCGGTGGTCTTTGGGAGTTTTAATAACATCGCGAAGATCTCGGGGCCTTGTGCGGCGTTGTGGGGGAAGGTGCTCGCGGCGGTGCCGGGCTCTCGGCTGGCGTTGAAGTCGGTGAACCTGCGGGAGGAGCGGGTGATCGGGGTGGTGCGCAAGCGGCTGGAGGAGGGGGGCGTGGCGTGGGATCGGGTGGAGATTATTTCGCCGACGGCGGATGTGCGGTCGCATTTGGGTGTGTATGGGCGGGTGGATGTGGCGTTGGATACGACGCCTTATGCGGGGACGACGACGACGTGCGAGGCGTTGACGATGGGGGTGCCGGTGGTTGTGCTGGAGGACGAGCGGTATCCGATGCACGCGGCGCGGGTGGGGGCGAGTTTGCTGACGGCGGCGGGGTGTGAGCAGTGGATCGGGCGCGGGGAGGCGGGCTTTGTTGAGGTGGCGAAGCGGCTGGCGGGGGAGATTGATTCGGTGCGGTCGTCGCGGCGGGCGCTCTCGGCGAAGGTCCGTGGCAGTGCGCTTTGCGACGGCAAGGCGTATGCGGACCGGCTGACGGGAGCGATCAAGCGTGCGTGGGCGGAGCGTGGGGAGCGTGGAGAGGGAGCGGAGCGATGACGGTTGCGCCGGGGATATTGGAGGAGTTTGATCGGCTGATCAACGCGGGGAAGCTGGGGCAGGCGCGGCAACTGGCGGAGCGTCAGGTGGCGGTGTGGCCGAATGAAGTGGTGGCGGTGGACATGATGCGGACGGCGTTGGTGGTGAGCAAGCGGCCACGGAAGGCGTTGGAGTTTGCGAAGCGCGCGGTGGAGCTGGCGCCGGGCGAGGCGTCGATGTGGGACAACCTGGCGGTGGTCCTGACGATTCTCGGTGAGCGTGATGAGGCGGCGAAGGCGGGGCGGAAGGCGGTTGAGCTGAACCCTGACCATGCGTCGGGGTGGGTGCATCTGGCGTCGATTTTGATGCAGCAGAACAAGCTGGTGGAGACGGAGGAGCTGTGCATCGAAGCGCTGAAGCGGTTCCCGGGGAATCGCGAGCTGGTGTTGAGCCGGGCGGCGGCGCTGCTGGAGCAGGGGCGAGCGGACGAGTCGGAGGCGGTTCTGGCGGAGGCGTTGTTCTCAGATCCGGCGGACGTGATGCTGGCGGGGTTTTTGTGCTCGATTGCGAACTATCGAAGCCCGGTGGACCGGGCGAAGTTCATCGCGCAGCACCGAAACTATGCGCGGCTGTTGTCGCTGGCGGATTTGCAAAGGCCGATGGTCCACGCGAAGCCCAAGGTTGAGAACGGGCGCGTGCCGGGGCGCGGCAAGGACGGGCGCGTGCGCTTGGCGTTCATGAGCAGCGACCTGCGGACGCACTCGGTGGCGTATTTCTTGGAGCCGATCCTTCGGCATCTGGACCGAACGAAGTTTGATGTGCTCTGCTACAGCCTGCACACGCACGTGGACAACACGACCCGGCGGCTGCGGGCGCTGGTGAGCAGCGACGGGGTCAGTGAAGTTGAGAGCGGAGTTGCGAGCGGGGGGGGCGCGGAGGAGGAAGAGGGGCGGCTGGTGCGGAACTGGCGCGAGGTGGCGGGTGATTCGGCGGCGGAGATCTGCAAGCGCATGGTTGAGGATCGGGTGGATGTGCTGTTTGATCTCAACGGGCTGACGCTGGGTGCGCGGTCGGATGTGATGCGGCTGAAGCCGGCGCCGGTGATGGTGAACTATCTGGGGTATCCGGCGACGGCGGGGATGTCGACGGTGGATTATCGGTTGGTGGATTGGGTGACGGACCCGGCGGGGTGTGAGGATGCGGCGGTTGAGAAGCTCGAGCGGATGGAGGGGTGCTTTGTCTGCTATCAGCCGCCGAGGGGTGTGGGGGGGGAAATGGCGGCGGAGCCGGGGGAGATTGATGAGCCGGGAGAGAAGGGGGTGGTCTTTGGTTCGTTCAACAACTTGATGAAGTTCAACGATGATGCGGCGCGGGTGTGGGCGCGGGTGTTGAAGGAGGTGGCGGGGTCGCGGCTGGTGATGAAGGCCGCGAGTTTAAGGGATGAGGGCGTGCGTGCGCGGACGATGGAGCGGTTTGTTCGGCACGGGATCGAGGCGGGGCGGGTGGAGCTGCTCGGGACGGTCAGCGGCGTGCGCGAGCATCTGGAGATGTACCGGCGGGTGCATGTGGGGCTGGACATTTTTCCGTATGCGGGAACGACGACGACGTGCGAGGCGATGTACATGGGGGTGCCGGTGGTGACGCTGGCGCCGCCGAGCCCGGGGGCGATGCACGCGCACCGGGTGGGTGCGAGTTTATTGACGGCGGTGGGCGCGGCGGAGCTGATCGCCACCAGCGAGGATGAGTATGTGCGTGTGGCGGCGGGGCTGGCGCGGGATGTTTCGCGGCTGAAGGCATACCGCGCGACGCTTCGGCCGCGGGTGCTCGCGTCGAGCTTGTGCGATCAGAAGGGGTTCGCGGCGCGGTTCGCGGCGGCGGTTGAACGGATGTGGCGGCAATCGGCCGGCGGCGGGGCGGGCGTGAAGGGCGGTGCGTGAACGCGTGGCGGTCTCCGCGGGCATCGTGAAGCAGTTCCAGCAGGCGATGAGCCAGGAGCGCTTTGCGCAGGCGCGGTCGCTGGCGGAGCAGGCGCTGTCGGCGAGCCCCGACGACGCGGTTGCGCACGACATGGTGCGCTCGGCGTTGGTTGGGCTTTCGATGTACGAGGCGGCGCTGAACAGCGCGCGGCGCGTGACGGAGCTGCTGCCCACGCACGCGGGCGGATGGTCGAGCTACGGAGCGATCTTGGGGGTCTTGGAACGTGAGGGGGCGGCAGCGGCTTTTACACGCGCGGTCGAGCTTGAGCCCGAGCAGGTCACGTTTCGACTGGAGCTGATCACGGCCTTGCTGAACGAGCGGAAGCTCGCGGAGGCGGAGCGCGAGTGTCGATTGGCGATGGAGAAATGGCCCGGGGAGACCGGGCTGGTCTTTCGTCTGGCCGCGGCGCTGTCGGAGCAGGGCAAGCCCGGCGAGGCGGCGGCGGAGCTGGGCGCGGCGCTCTTCAAGGACCCGGCGAATCTGCATCTGGCGATGACGATGTGCGCCAACAGCAACTACGCGTGGTGCGAGGATCAATCGGCGAACATCGCGCGGCACAAGAACTTCGGGCGGCTGGTGATGCTGGCGGACCCGCGCACGCCCATGAAGCACGTCAAGCCCAAGGCGGGCGGGGCGACGCCGACGGGTTTGAAAGCGCCGGGCCGCGGCAAGGACGGGCGTTTGCGGGTCGGGTTTTTGTCGTCGGATTTTCGTGCCCATTCGGTGGCGTGGTTTATCGAGCCGGTGCTGATGCATCTGGACCGATCGAAGTTTGAGGTTCTCGCGTACAGCAGCGACCCGCGCGAAGATGCGGTGACGCGCAGGTTGCAGAGGGCGGTAGCGCTCGGGCCAATGGCGGAGGGTGAGGAGGGCGGCGCGGTCGCCAGCGCGGGCGGGGCGGGCAATGCGGTGAAGGGTTGGCGGCGGGTGGCGATGATGGACGGCTATCGCGCGGCGAAGTTGATGGTTGACGATCGGGTGGATGTGCTGGTGGAACTGAACGGGCTGACGGCGGGTGCGCGTTGGGATCTGCTGAGGCTCAAGCCGGCACCGATCCAGATCACCTACTGCGGATATCCGAACACCACGGGGATTCCGTCGGTGGACTACCGCGTGGTGGACTCGGCGACGGACCCGCTTGAGGATGGCGACCCGGCGCAGAAGGCGTGCGTGGAGAAGCTCATCAGGCTGGACCCGTGCTTTCTGTGCTATCGCCCGGCGAGTGCGGCGGTGATGGGCCCAAGCCGGGGCGAGTGCGGGCGCGGGGTTGATGCGGGCGCGGTGGTCTTCGGCAGCTTCAACAACCTGACGAAGGTGAGCGAGGTGTGCCTGTCGGCGTGGGGGCGCGTGCTGCGGCAGGTGGCGGGTTCGACGTTGGTGATCAAGAGCCCGGCGCTGGCGGATGAATCGGTGCGGGCGTTGAGCGTTCAGCGGCTCGCCGCGGCGGGCGTCGACCCTTCTCGGGTGAGGCTCATGGGCGGAGAAAAGAGCACGGCGGAACATCTCGGGCGGTACCGTGAGATCGACATCGCGCTCGATACCTTCCCGTACGCGGGAACAACAACGACGTGCGAGGCGCTGGTGATGGGCGTGCCGGTGGTGTGCATGTGCAGGGCGATGGGCAAGGGCGGCTCGCACGCCGAGCGCGTGGGCGCGTCGCTGCTGCGGTGCGTGGGGCTCGAAGATCTGGCGGCGGAGAGTGTCGAGGGGTTTGTCCAGAACGCGGCGGGACTGGCGCGGGACACGCGGCGGCTGGAAGAACTGCACCGCACGCTGCGCGGCAGGCTGATGGGCTCGGCGCTGTGCGACGGGCCGGGGCATGCACAACGGTTCGGTGATGCGGTCGCGCAGGCGTGGAACGCGTGGGCCGGGTCGTGAATCCTCAAGACGGATTCAACGCGGAGTTCGCGGAGTCCGCAGAGGAAGACAGAGAAGAGAAGAACGAAGGCACGAGAGCTTGAAAAAGAAGTGTGAGTGGGGGGATGGGGGCTTGTTGCGCGATTGACTGATCCCGATTCCCAACTCGCGATTGCCACGTTCTTTGCGCCGGGCACACCTGATCAGTGATCGTGCTCGTCATCGTCGTGCTCGTCGTTGTCATCGGGCTGAGCCGCCGCGGGCGAGGCGCCCGGCGGTGGGGCGGGGCGGGTGTAGTTGTAATCCGGGTCGCGTTCAAGGCCAGTGACAGCCTGGCGGATGCATCGGCGGCAGATGAGCGCGTCGTCGATCAGCGGGCTTTGCCAGTAGAGCTCTTCGCGGCGTTCGAGGCACATGGTGCAGGCCGGGCCCTGCGCGGGGATGTCCTTCAGCGGGCCCTTCGTGCCCGGCACGCCCATGGTCATGTGCACCACGGTTGTGTACGCGGCGTTCAGGCAGTGCTTGCAGACGAGGCTGCCCTTGTGACCTTCGATCATCGGGCGGTCTTCGCTCCACGGCTGGTGGCAGAAGTCGCACTTGAAATAGTCGTTGCCCGAAGCGGTTGGGTCGTGCATAACGAGCGAACGGTACGCGGCGGGCGATGAACAGGCTCACTTGCCGATGCAGAAGGTGGAAAAGATGAGCCCCAGGGTTTCGTCGCGCTCGACGCGCCCGGTCAGCGGGGCAAGGGCGTCGAGGGCGCTGCGGAGTGCGTGCGCGATGAGCTCGGGATGGTGGTCGCTGCTGGTAGAGTCGGAAGCGACGAGTTCCGCGTGCAGGTCGGTCAGGGCGACGGCGCAGGCGGTCAGGGCGGCGTGATGCCGCGGGAGCAGATCGAGCTTCGAGCCCGTGTGCGAGCGGCTCCAGAGCGATTCAAAGATCGCGGAGCGGAGACGATCAAGGTTCAACCCCGTCAGTGCGCACAGACCGATGTGGGTTGGTTCAGGGGCCTCGGCATGTTTCCGCACGGCGGGGTTGATCGCGACCCCCGCGCGGTCGAGCTTGGTACGCACGCGGAGAATGCTCCGCGGGTTGATGGTGCCGGTCAGTGCGGCGGGTACGTCGGCCGGGTTGTCGCTGCTGGAACACCACACGACCAGTGCGGCGTCGCGGGCGGCATCGACGGCGCGGGCCTGCGCGCGGGCGATGATCTCCGCGTGCGTACGCGGCTCGGCGCTTTGTGCCTGCGGTGCCATTGAGAAAGCAACGTCGAGTCCCGGCGCGTCGGTGAGCGTGAGCGTCACCGAGCGGTTGCGCGGGGGCGTGTGGGCGCTGATCGTCAGCGGCTCGCGGAGCAGGTCGCGGGTTGTGTGCGGGGCTTCGTCGGTCAGGGCACGCGCACGCCCGAGCAAGGCGTTGAAGAGTGTGCTCTTCCCCGCGGATGGCGGGCCCAGCAGCAGAACGGTCGGCGGCGCGTGCGCGGCGTGCGCCGCGATGTGATGCTGCCGCGACGAGCTTGTCGGCGGCGACGCGTGCGCAATGCCCAGGTGCGCGTGAATCTCACGCAGGAGTGTGCCGACCGCGCTCGCAAGCTGTTGCGTGTCGATGGCGCGGACATCCTCCTGGTCGGTGAAATCGATCCCCGCCTCGACAAGGGCGAGCAGGCGCGACAAGCGAGCGTGCCAATCAAGGGCGTGCGAACCGAGAGCGCCCGTGAGCACGGCCTTCGCGCTCTTGAGCTGCGCCTCGGTGCCGGCGGAGATGAACGCGGCGAGACCCTCGGCCTGCGCGAGCGAGAGCTTGCCCAATGAGTACGCGCGAGCGGCGAACTCGCCCGGCTCTGCCCGGCGGACGTTCGGCTGCGAAAGGACGGTGCTCAGGACGCGTGAGACAAGCAGCGGTGAGCCGGGGACGATCAGTTCGAGCGTGGCTTGCCCCGTGAAGCTGGAGTTCGTGGGCAGGTTGATCACCAGCACGGGCAGCAGGGGTTCGGCCGACGGCGGAAGGATGAATCGGGCGGCGAAGGCGGCGCGGCGCGTCAGGTCGATGCGCTGGCCGTCGTGCGTGCGGAGCAGGCCTGAAGCGACCGCGGAGAGATCCGGCCCGCAGACGCGGATCAGCGCCGCGGGTGCGGCGGCCGGTCTATCGGCAAAGGTCGAAACCGCCGCGATGGTGTCGGAGAGGAGCATGTGAAAGCTCAAAGCTCAGAACTCAACGCTCAAACTCGGCCGCAATCCGATCACTCCACCTCTTTTCCAGTTCACCGGGAAGCACGCTGGCGGCCACACGACACGGAACTTTGTGCTCCAAGCTTTGAACTTTGAGCTTTGAGTTCTGAGCTTTGAGCTTCTTTGTGCTCGTTCACCGTCCCGGGCCGTTTTTCTTCGGCGGGTTCTTCTTGCGGGCTTCGACTTCGCGTTGCTTCGCCTCGGCGAGTTCCTTCATCCGCGCGAAGAAGCCCGGGGGCTTCGGCGGCGGGACGGGGATCTTGCCTTCCTTGATCAGTTGCTTGCGCTCTTCTTCTTCCTTGTCCAGGCGTTCGACCTGCTTGCGGATCATCGACGACTCGACGATGCCCAGGGCGCTGTTCGCGAGGAAGTACAGCACCAGCGCGCTCGGGGCGTTGTACATGAAGAGCGGGAAGATGAAGACGATCATGAACTTCATGATCTTCTGCTGGGTCTGCATCTCGGGGGAGATCTCGGTCGTCGGCGGCGGGGTGAGGTACTTCTGCTGGGCCCAGAAGAGCACGCCCATGATGACGGGCAAGAGGTTGACGCCGTCGATCGGGCCCATCATCAGGCTGAGCAGCGGGATGTTGATCGAGGAGGGGAAGAGGATGAGGTGGTCGGGCTCGGAGAGATCGCCCAGGAAGGACCAGTTGGGGACGATGGACTGAAAGATCCCAAAGAACGCGGGGGTGTGGCGGAGCTCGAAGGTGAAGAAGATCATCGCGCTCAGGGCGATCCAGATCGGCGTCTGCAGGAACATGGGCAGGCAGCCCAGGGCCCCGGCGTAGTTGACGTTCTCCTCGCGCATGAGCTTGGCCATCTCTTCGCGGAGCTTGGCCGGGTCGCTGGCGTACTTCTCCTGGAGCTTCTTCTGCTTGGGCGCGAGTGCGGCCATCTGCTTGCCGAAGCGCTGGATACTCGTCTGCGACCACTTGGTGATCGGGTGCAGCAGCGTGCGGACGCACACCACCAGCAGGATGATCGCCAGGGCCCAGTCGAAGACGACATAGTCGTGCAGCGTGCCCAGGAACGAGCGGAGGAAGCGTGCGAGCCACTGGAAGGTGCAGAAGCCGCAGGGCCCGCCGAAGGAAAAGACCACCAGCCCGTCGAGGTGCAGGTCCTTCAGCACCGGGTCGCGGTTGATGATCGAGGGGCTGATGGGCCCGGCGTAGACGCCCATGCTGAAGTCAACACTCGCGTCGGGCTTGACGGTCTTGACAGGAGAGAAGAACCGCAGAGCCGACACGGCGTTGATCTGGATCTCGCGCGAGCCCGCCCCGCCGCGACCAAGAACAACGCGGTCGACGGTTTCGACGCTCTGAAAGGACTTGTCGGGCTTTCCCGTGGTCAGGGGCGGGTTGTGATCGCTGAGCGCGTGGGCCGTGACAGAGAAGTACCGGCTCGTCAGCCCGATCCACGAGAGCTTGATCCCCTCGGCGGTAGACTCGGCGTTGGGCCAGAGGGTCTTGTCGGTCCATGCAAACCCCATCGCGTCGGTCATCGTGCCCAGCACGTCCGCATGGATGAGGCTGAAGCGTTCGGAGGCGACCCACTGCTGATCGGGGTTAATAGAAAGTTGCGGGATGTTGCCGATGCGCAGATAGCGCGAGTCGCCTCCATAGCGGACCACGCCGGTGGGCAGATCGATCGGGCCGTGCTGCATCCACTCGACCTGCAGGTCGCTGGTGGTGAGGTTCACGGCCCGCTGGTCGAGGGTGATGTTGTACGAGTTGGCGTCGATGCGCACGCCGCGTTCAAGGCGCAGCACGGGTGTACCCGCGGCATCGCGCACCAAAGCCTGAAGAACCACCGTCTGGTTGGTGGGGTTGCTGACCTGTTTCAGGAACGTCCACGTGCCGGGCTCATCGAGACGGACGAACTGACCGGCCTTTCCACCCACGCGAACGCCGATGACCGCGAAGGGAACGACCTGGCGCGTGACGGTCTGCCCGGCGGCGTTGACGTACTGAAAGGACTCGCGGCGCTGGAGGACTTCGTTGGCCGACTTCGGATCGATGCTGACGCGCTGCCGGGCGAGGGCGAGGTTCTCAAGCCCCGCGCCGTAGCTGGAGAACGTGACCTGCATCACAAAGGGGTTGACCTTCTCGTCGGGATCGAGCCCGCCAAGGGACTTGATGGTGCTCGCGGCGGCGTCGGTGCTGATGTCGGCACGCAAACCCTTGAAGGTCAACGCCGGGGTGGCCGGCGTTGATGCGCTCGTCGTGGTCGTGGGCGTGGTGGGTTCGGGCGTTGCCGCGGGTTTGTCGCTCGAAGCGGCGGAGGGCGCCGCCGTCGGCGTGGTCGGCGGCGTAGTGCTGCTCGGCGCATCGGTCTTCGCGGGCGTATCGACCTTCGGTGCCTCGGGCACAGTCGGCGTCGTGGGGCTTGTTGTCGAAGGTGTCGCGGCCGGTGTCTTCGGCTTGGGCGTAAAGGCCTGCCACGTGAGGACACCCACGCCCACGAAGAGCACGAGCGGGACGATGAATCGGACGAGGGGGTTCTTGCCGGTAGCCATGGTGGGGAGTCGTCGTCGGGTGGTCAGCCCGGGTTGGTTTCGGGAACAGGTGAACTTCACATCAATGCGTACAAACTCAGCGGCGTCGCGCGTGCCTCACCGACCCTCGAAGAGCCGGTCGGCGAGCCAATCGCTGAGCTGCGGGATCGCCTTGATCTTCTTGGCGCAGGATTCGATGTCGTACGGCACGCGGACGAACTGCACGCCGCCGAGCTCGCCGAGCTTCGGCTTGTCGCCCGCGGGTGAGGCGAGTGCGTCTTCGCCGGGGTAATACACGATGGTGTAGCTGGCGCGGGGGTCAAGGTCGCGCGGCTGCCCCACGGAGCCGACGTTGATGATCGCCTTTTCAGACTCCATAAAGTTGTAGGTCTGATCGGTCAGCTCGCCGGGCGGGTAGAAATCGGGCTCGTCGGTGAAGACGCCCGGCACGTGCGTATGCCCAACGAAGCAGACGCGCGTGACGCGCTCGAAGATCGTCGCGAGTTTATCGGGCGAGGCCTGAACGTCGTCGGGGAAGATGTACTCGTTGATCGGGCGACGCGGCGAGCCGTGGACGCACAGCACGTGCAGGCGAGATTCGGGCGTGGGCGTGCGATCAACCACGCGGACGCGGAGCTTGCCCAGAAACTCGTAGCGTTCCCGGCGGAGCTGGTCGTCGGGCTCGGCGTCGAGGGCCTCGCGCGTCCAGAAGGCGGCGGACTCGGCCCCCGGGTTGAAGTTCGTCGGCTCGTAGAGGACGCCGAAGTCGTGGTTGCCCATCAGCGACCAGTCGCAGTTGTTCCGGATGAGGTCGACGCAGAGGAGGGGGTCCGGGCCGTAGCCGATGATGTCCCCGAGGGAGATGATGCGTTTGACCCCACGGGCGCGGATATCGGCCAGCACGGCCTGAAGGGCCTCGGCGTTGCCGTGAACGTCGCTGAGAATGGCGGTGGGCACGGGGAGTGTTTCCGTGAGAACGGGTGGGCAGACAATGACCGCGCCCGCCACGAGCGGGTTCGGGGTCGTGAAGGGTTGATGATACCCAACACGGGGGCTGGAACGCGGGTCTGCCAAGTCGGCATCCCCGAGGTGATTAGGCGGGACGGGCCTGACATTTCGTGCTGGGCCTGATGAGGCGAAACCCTGGTGTGTGGGGCGTGGTGAGGGGCAATCGGCGGAACTTGCGCGAAAGTTCGTTTGGCTGTCGGGTGGATACGGGCACGCCGGTTGCCGATAAAGAACCCGGCGGCGGCGTGCGGCACCGATCGGCGGTGTGGGCCCCCGGCAGACCCGGGCGCTTGCAAACCGATGTGCTTCACGAACGCCAGCCCGGGAAATGCCCGGGCTTTGGCCTGTTTTTCACCACTTCGGGTGCCGACGATCGGCCCCGACGATTCGAAGGAAGGGACTTCAGCGTGAGCATCAGCTATCAGCGGACACGTGAAATGACCATCGACGAGCTTCTGCTCGAGAACCGCGTGGTCTTCCTTATTGGGGAGATCAACCACGCCTCGGCCGCCCGGGTCATGATGCAGATGCTCTATCTGGAGAACCAGAAGAAGGGGCAGGACATCCACTTCTATATCAACTCGCCCGGCGGGGCGGTGGACGACACCCTGGCTCTCTACGACACCATGCGATTCCTCTCCAGCCCGGTGAACACCTACTGCCTCGGGCGGGCGTACTCGGGCGGGTCGGTGCTGCTCACAGCCGGGGCGAAGGGCAAGCGGTTTATTCTGCCCCACGCGAAGGTCATGATCCACCAGCCCTACGGCGGGATCGGCGGTCAGGCGGAGGACATCCGCATCCAGGCCGAGCAGATCATCAAGAGCAAGAACGAGCTGATCCGCATCATCGCCAAGCACACCGGGCAGAGCGAAGACGTTGTGCGCAAGGACGGCGAACGCGACAAGTACTTCACCGCGGAGGAGGCCAAGGCGTACGGCCTGGTCGACGAGGTCATCAAGGAGCCCCCGACGAAGGCCTGATCTTCGCACGGGAAGAAAAGATCGGCGGTAGCGGCGAGCGTGAACCACAAGCACAGTCCAACAGACCGCGAAGGGTGAAGCCCGGAGCGGAAGCGAGCGAAAGAACATGTCCAACCTGGTACCGATTGTCATTGAGAAGACGGGTCGCGGCGAGCGTGCGTACGACATCTACTCACGCCTGCTGAAAGACCGCATCATCTTCCTCGGGGCGCCCATCGACGACGATATCGCCTCGCTGGTGGTGGCGCAGCTGCTGTTCCTCGCCAACGAGGACAGCAAGAGCGACATCCATCTGTACGTCAACTCGCCCGGCGGCAGCGTGAGCGCCGGGCTGGGCATCATCGACACGATGCGCTTCATCCCCTGCGACGTCTGCACCTACATCATCGGGCAGGCGGCCAGCATGGGCAGCCTCATCTCCACCAGCGGGACCAAGGGCAAGCGCTTCAGCCTGCCGAACTCACGCAACCTGATGCACCAGCCGCTGATCGGCGGCGTGATGGAAGGCCAGGCGACGGACCTGGAGATCGAAGCCCGCGAGATGCTGCGCATCCGCGACCGCTTGTACGAGATCTACCACCAGGCCACCGGCAAGAGCGTCGAGCAGATCAAGAACGACTGCGACCGCAACAAGTGGTTGGACGAGAAGGAAATGCTCGAATACGGGCTGATCGACAAGGTCGTCACCGCGATGCCGAAGATGCGCCGTGAAGAGACGCCCAAGGACGAGTAAGGCATCGAAACGAACACGTTGTGAACAAGCGAAACCGCCCTCAGGGGCGGTTTTTTTTCGTGATTTGGATTGTGTTGTGGGGTTATCTTTGAGCGAACCGGTCAGGCTATGGAATCGGTCCGGGTTGCGGGAATCGGTCTGCGCACTTTCAGAGGCGAGGCGACAATGGCTGATGTGACCTCAAACTTCTTGCTGCATTTTCACGACCAATGCGTGCCGGATTCGCTGATCGCGGGTGTGCCGCAGCCGATCAAGTTTGAACCAAACTGGGTGATCAATCGCGGATATCCAACTCCTCCGCTGGTGTCGAACCGTTCGGGGGTTTCGTGGAGAACGCCCGACGGGCAGAACTTTGTGGCTGAGCTTGCGTCGGAAGATATTCGCTTTCCGATTGGGGGCAACTATCCGGTGCACGTGTGCCCGGTGGGTGTGACGTATGAATCGATGAACCCGGGGTATGTGGTGTTGTCGCGGAAGTACTCCGTGGTCTATCGGCGGGCGGACGGGACGCCGATTGATCCGGTTTTGGTCTGGCAGCGGGACCACTCGTTGGCGGTGGTGAATCCGTGGCGGTACTGGGCGGAGCAGCTTGTGCCGTGGGCGTTCAAGCGGGCGGCGGAGTGGTGGACGACGGAAACGCGCGTGTATTCGGGAAAGGTCATCGGCAGTAGCGCGATCTTTGATGGGGGGACTTTCCGATCGAACGAAAGCTTCCGCCAGCGTTTGTTGAACGATCTGGAACCCGCGATGATGGAGATTCAGCGCGGGCGGCTGCGAGCCTTTGCGCGAGCGCTCGCGGGGGTTTTGGCGCGTGTGTTCTTTGATTGGTCCGGCTCACTTTCGAACACGGTTACGTGTTTCTCGCGGTGCGCGAACATGTCCGTTCGTGAAGCGAGCAGGATCCCGTGCGATCCATTTCCACTGAGCAAGCTCTACCCACCCGGGGGACCAAAGCTCCCGGTGATGAGCGCGCTCGCGAACGAGATCCGCGAGCTGTTGAGGACGGAGCTTGGGTACTTCGCCAACGGAACGATGCGAGCCAACGGCCCGCAGTTCCCGTTTACCCGGGTCGATCCGCGTCTGCTGGTGCAGCTTGAGAGCGTGACCAATCCGTTCTGTGTGCGGATCGCCAAGTGGGTGGTCGCGGCCCTGAAGCAGATGGGTGACAAGGTGACGGTATAGTCGATTCTGGCGTCGGGGACAGTCCCGAGCATGAGAAGATCGCCGGCGCGTCCGGGCCCGCTCGACGGCATGATGACCAGCGATTCGGTGGTGCTCTACCGAAACCCGGGTTTCTGCAACCCCGCTCTGGCGTAGCCCGCGTAGACCGGCCTGCGGCGATCACTCAACCACGTTCTCTGACAGCCACGTGAGCAACCGCTTGGACTTGGGCGATTCGATGAACTGCACGCCCACGCGGCATTGCCCGTTTCCCTCGTACGCGCAGTGGCGCACGGCCCCGAAGACCACGCGGGCCGAACGCTGCTTGGTGCGGATGATGATCAGCAGACGATCACCCGCCCAGAAGCTGCGACGCGATCGGAAGCACAAGCCCCCCGCGGAAAGATCGACCCCGACGCAGCGCAGGCCGTCGGCGACCGAATCCGCCTGATCGATGAAGTGCACCACGATCTCGGTGGTGAAGGCGACCCTGGGGCACTTTCGCCGCTGCGCACCGGGGTCGACCGGCGTGTCGTCGGAAACGAGCATGTCGTGAGCCAGCGTGATGCCGCCCGGCGTCTGATCGCTCGCGTCGATGACGGGGCTTTCAGTTGGGGCGGTTTGGGCGCCGCCCGCGTTGGCGGGCATTGCCGCGACGAGCTCCGGCGGCGTGGCGGCGTGTTCGTCGGGGTTCTTGGGCTGATTTTGCTGCGTTGGCTGAGGTGCGTCGTGCTGCGGGTTCACTCGTGCACCCCCGTGGTGCCGAGATTGCCGCCGCGGGTTCGCAGAGAGAGACGCCAGAGTTGTGACGGATGCGCGGGCAGCTCCAGCGTTGCCCCGAGCAGGTTCGCCAGCCACATGATGGTGTGCTGCGCGTGGGTGATCGACGCGGGGTCGAGCTGCATGCCCCGCAGTGGGTCGGCCGACGCGGACGCCGTGCCGCTTTCGCACGAGCGCGAGTTCCCTTCGCGGTCGTTCCCGCACGCGCTCAACAACACAGGCGAGATCATCAGCTCGCCCGCGCAGCACGGCGAGTCGGCGATGTGCAGCACGATCGAGGCGTTCCTCGCGTTCCCGAGCGCCAGCGAAGTGGCGATCCTCAGCAAGCGCAGCAGGGCCGAGGGCGAGCTGAGCTGCACCTCGAAGTTGGGCGTGACGAACTCTTCGTTGAGTTCTACTTCAAGGACCCCGCTCGCGTGGCGCATCTGCAGCAGGAGCGGGGCAACAAAGAGCGAGCGCGGGTAGTACACCGGTTCGTGTGTGGACAGATCCCGATCGTGGCGGATCAGATCCGCCGCCAGGGCAAGAAGCTGCCCGAGATTCTCGGCGATATCCGATGCTTGACTGAACGCCTGATGCGCGTCCTGTTCCGAGATTCCCGCTGCGCTTCCCCGCTGCGGACAGACGCGCAGGTAGCCGCGGACGCTGGTGGAGGCTTCCGCGGCGTGGATCAACAGTCGTTTGACGCCGACGGGACACAGACCGCCGCCTGCGGGATTGGGACTGGACTTCGGTGATTGGTGTTCACGCAATGGGATTGTGGACATGGGCGGATCCGTTTGTGAAGTCGAACCAGTGGACAGCGCTCGGCGCAGAGGACCATCCTCCGCAACTCCGAACAGACCATCGACAAAGGCGATGGCGTGAACGGATCCACCGCAGAACACAATCACCCCGACGATCACACTCCCCAGCTGGCCGCGAGTAATCCGGACACTGCTCGCGGGGCTGCGGGGTTTGCCGACTCGTGATGTCCGCGTCTATGAACTTGTGCCAAAGAGCGCGATTCATCAAGAACTTCGGTAAACCCCTCGACTTTGTATATATCGGGCCGAGGAAATGAACGGTTTGGTGATTTATGACCCGGGATTCAATAGTCGAAAAATATTGGTGGTACTCCCTACGCACATCAAATGAACAGGTGTGTATCAAACATGTTGATCGTTCAAACAGAGATCGTTTTCGGACTTGATTGTGCGAAAACAGTCTCCGATCGCCACTCAACCGGACCCATGAGCAGGGGTCTGTGGTTTTCGTGAGGCTGCATCCCACACGCATGGCCCATGATGAGGGGGGTGCATGAGTCCCTCGCGACGCGCACGCGGGGCACTTGGGATGGGTGATTGACCAGGCCGTGGAAACGAAGGGGCCAACTGATCATCCGAGGTGTGCTGGTGTGGATGAAGGGTGGGTGCCACGACGAGGAGCGGAAGTCGGGCGACGTCTGGTCGGATTGTGTTCGTAGAATGTTCTTGATGGAACACGCTGGCGCTGGAAGTTTGACGTATGTACAAGTATTTCAAACACCAATTTGTCCGGCGTCTGCTGATTCGTCGCATGACAAGGTAGACTGTTGTGCGTGATTTGGCCGTGGATTCCCCTTGGTTCTGAACCAGCCGGGGGAGTTCGCCTGCCGTGTGTTGGGGCAATACTGACATGACGAACTCGACAAATCGTTCTTTTTGTGTGTTGGATTTGACGCTCCAACTGGCGCGATCACATCGACTGTTGTCCGCCAGTCTTGTTCGAGATGCGGGCGCGGTGGACTTGAGCTTTGGTCAGGTGGTGGTGTTGCGCGCGCTGTTGCGGGGCGGGTGTGTTCGGCAGCACGAGCTGGCGAAGATTCTCGCGACCACCAAGAGCAACGTGGTTCAGTTGATCGACGGTCTGATGGAGCTGAATCTGATTCTTCGCGAGCAGGACCCGAGTGATCGTCGTGCGAACCTGATCTCGTTGACCGAGAAAGGGCGAGAACTGGCCGACCGGATCGTGTCGCCGACGGATCGACTGACGGGCACGCTGTGCGAGCGCCTGGGCGAGCGGCGCGTGGTGGAGATCATGGACTGGCTGCGTGAGCTGGATTCGTCGTTGACTTAGTTGGCCGTTGTCATCTCCGCGCCGGGCAGGTTCTGAAAGCAGACCGGGCGTGACCAGCGGCGCAAGGCGTGCGGGCCCGCGGCGGAGGAGGCGGGGTGGTTGCTGCTGGGGAAGGGCCCGGTGTGAACGGTCGCGGCGCAGACGCGGAGGCCTGTGGGCGGGCCGTTGAGGATGACGCGACCGGCGTGGGCGGTTGCGTGGCGGATGAGCGCCGGCAGGGCGGGCTCGTTGGGCTCCGCGAAGATCGACCAGGTGAGCGCGTTGATGGTTGGGAGCGGTCGGCGCGGCGGCTGGGTGAAGATGGTCGAATGCGGGCCGAAGGTTTCTTGCGTGAGCGCGGGGTGGAGCGGGGCGTTGTGAAGCGCGTGCAAGGCGGGTGCGACGGCGTTGGTGCTCTCGCGGCTGGTTGTGTGCGAAGTGAGTGTGCGGACACCTCGGAGGGTGGAGAGGTTTTGGGTGCGTTGTCGGAATGCTCGGGCGATCCACGGAGCGACGAGCGCGCGGGGCGAGGCTTGCGCGAACGCGGCGGCCATGGCGGCTTCGAAGCCGTGTGCGAGCGATCGGTTGTTTGTCAGCAGGATGATCAGCCCGGGCTTGGTGCACTGCTGCCCTGCGCGGGCGAGGATGCTTTGTGCAAGAGCGTGTGCGATGGGCTCGGCGCGCTCACGCAGGGCGGCATCGGTGATGAGCACGGGGTTGATGCTGCCCATCTCGGCGTAGACGGGGATGGGGTGCTCGCGCGTGCGGGCGAGGGTGTCGAGGGCGGTGCCGGCCGTGAATGAGCCCGTGAAGCCGACGGCGGCGATGTGCTCGTGCGTGACGAGGGCGTGGGCGAGGCGGTGATCGCGCGGGTCGGTGGGGGTGCGGAGGTATTGCAGCCAGTGCTGGCGGGGGTTGAGTTTCTGAAGGGTGGCCTTGGCGAGGGTGAAGAGCAGGCGGCCGGTGCGTGGGTGAGCGGGGTGTTCTTTGATGATGACGGGGCAACCGGCGGCGAGTGCGGAGGCGGTGTCGCCGCCGAGGGTGCCATAGGCGAGCGGGAAGTTGCTGGCGGTGAAGACGGCAACGGGCCCGATGGGGACAAGGTGGCTGATGAGGTGGTGATTCGGGCCGATGGGTTGAACGGGGGGCTGGAGGGGTGGGCAGACGGTGGGGGAGAAGAAGGTGTTGGTGGAGGAGCAGAGTGAGGCGAAGAGGCGAAGGGTGTTCAGGGTGCGGTCGAACTCAGGGGTGAGCTCGGCTTCGAGGAGGTGGGATTCGCGTGCGGCGGACTGGATGACCCGGTGGCGGTTGGATTCCAGAGTGTCGGCGATGGCGGAGAGGCGGGCGGCGCGGCGGGTCAGGGGTTCGGCGGCGTCGAGGGAGGCTTGGAAGGTGCGTTGGGCGCGGTTGGCCGAGGTGTTGACCTGCGGGTGAGCCTGAAAACTGCGTGGGGCTGAGGCGGGTGATTTCGATGAGTTTCGGCCCACATTCGCCTCCCGTTTGGTAGACTGCGCGGATGCTTGCTCGCGTCTCATCGTATTTGCTGTCGGGGATTGATGCCCTGGCGTGTGAGGTGGAGGTGGACTTTGACGACACCACCGCCAGCGACACGCCCAAGGGCGTGGTGGTGGGTTTGCCCGATGCGGGGGTGAAGGAATCGATCGAGCGGGTGAAGGCGGCGGTGGTGAACAGCGGGTATGCGTATCCGCGCGGGCGGCTGCTGATCAACCTGGCGCCGGCGGACGTGCGGAAGGAGGGGCCGATTTATGACCTGCCGATTGCGCTGGGGCTCTTGATGGTGCAGGGGGTGATCGAGGACCCGGCGCTTCGAAGGTTCAAAGCGGGTGGCGGGACGAAGGTGGTGACGAAGGTCAATCGCACGCCGGGCGGGGCGGTGAGTGTTTCGAAGATGCGCGAGGCGGTTGGAAAGCCGACGGATGAGGTGGGTGGCGGCGAGGGTGATGAACTGTCGCGCGCGTTTGATGAGGCGATGGCGCTGGGGGAGGTGCATGGCGCGGGTGATGAGCCGGCGGCGGAGGAGTTGATTGATCTTCGGCGGTACTTGGTGGCGGGCGAGCTGGCGTTGGATGGGCGGGTAAGGCCTGTGAAGGGCGTGATCGCGATGGCGACGCTGGCGCGGCAGCTTGGGCTGGCGGGGGTGATTGTGCCACGGGAGAACGCGGCGGAG
>Ga0209985_10001716_pt1 | contig 20857 bp, 26 predicted proteins | sample NOAtaG_FD_187305 | JGI IMG/M metagenome (GOLD analysis project Ga0209985, IMG submission 187305) | Freshwater lake microbial communities from Lake Erie, under a cyanobacterial bloom - NOAA_Erie_Diel6S_1000h metaG (SPAdes) (version 2) | ecosystem: Environmental > Aquatic > Freshwater > Lake ...
GGTGCCCGCCAGCCAGCCGCCGGCCACCGCCGCCGCGTAGCCCTCGGTGCCGGTGATCTGCCCCGCCGCCAGCAGGCTGGGGCACTGGCGGAACTGCAGGGTGGGGTCCAGCAGCTGGGGGGATTCGAGGAAGGTGTTGCGGTGCATCACCCCGAAGCGCACGAACTCGGCGTTCTCCAGGCCCGGAATCAGGCGCAGCACCCGCTTCTGCTCGCCCCAGCGAAGGTTGGTCTGGAAGCCGACCAGGTTCCAGAGGCGGCCGGCCCTGTCCTCCTGCCGCAGCTGGACCACCGCGTAGGCGCGGTTGGCGCGCCGCACGTCCCGGTCGTTCACATCGCCCCAGCGTGGATCCCAGAGGCCGATCGGCTTGAGGGGGCCGTAGCGCATCGTGTCCTCGCCCCGGCGCGCCAGCTCCTCGATCGGCAGGCAACCCTCGAAGAAGGTGGCGCTCTCCTGTTCGAAGTCCTTGAGTTCGGCCTGCTCCGCCGTCAGCAGCGCCTCGCGGAAGGCCAGGAACTGCTGCTTGTCCATCGGACAGTTGATGTAGTCCGCGTCGCCCTTGTCGTAGCGGCTCGCCCGGAAGGCGATGCTCAGATCGATCGTGTCGCCATCGACGATCGGGCTTGCGGCATCGAAGAAGTGGCAGTCGGCGCGGCCGGTGAAGGCCCGCAGCTGCTCCGCAAGGGGTTCGCTGGTGAGGGGGCCCGTGGCCAGCACGGCAATCTGACCGGGTCCGGGCAGCTCGGTCTGCTCACGGCGCTCGACTGTGACCAGCGGGTGGGCTTCGAGTGCGGCGGTGAGGGCAGCGCTGTAACGGCCGCGATCCACGGCCAGCGCTCCACCGGCAGGAACCGAATGGGTATCGGCGGTGCCGATCACCAGGGACCCGAGACGGCGCAGCTCTTCCTGCAGCAACCCGGCGGCCCGGTCGCTGCTCAGGGCCCCGAAGCTGTTGCTGCAGACCAGCTCGGCGAATTCGGCGCTGTGATGGGCCGGCGACCGTCGAATCGGTCGCATCTCAACCAGCCGAACGGGGAGACCCGCGCGGGCAATCTGCCAGGCGGCTTCGGTGCCCGCCAGGCCAGCACCGATCACCACGATCGGCTGCGAGCCAGCGGATAGCTCGCTCAGGGCGTCTTCAGGCGTGGATGCCATGGGGCGGAGCCCCGGCCGGTGGATCAGGCCCCGGCGCGCTTGATGAACAGCTGCAGCTGGCCCACGGCGGCGCGGCCGATGTGGAACACCGCCCAGGACGCAGCCAGCACGATCGGGGCGAGAACCAGAATGAGCCGGAGATCCATGGCAGCTGGGGAGATCTGTTGGGCGATCTTACGGATCCGGACGGCGATGCCGCGTCTTCACCGGGGTTCCGATCCACTTTGCAGCAATCGCCGCTGCTTCTGCCTGGCTCAGAATCCTCTCTCCGTGCTGCGGCCCGCATGGGCCATCGCCAGGGTGCGGTAGCGGCGGGCGTGCTGGCGCTGCTCGGCCACGGCCTCGGGGCTGAGTTCGCGCTTCACCGCCGCCGGGGCGCCCATCACCAGGGCCCCGGGCGGCACATCGCGCGTCACCACCGATCCTGCCGCCACCAGGGCACCGGCCCCCACGGTCACGCCGTTGAGCACGATTGCGCCGATGCCGATCAGGCAGCCGTCCTCCAGGGTGGCGCCATGCACCACCGCCCGATGGCCGATGGTCACATCGGCTCCGATCAGCACCGGCTGGCCCGGATCGCCATGCAGAACGGCTCCGTCCTGCACGTTGCTGCCCTCGCCGATCCGCACCGCACAGACATCGGCCCGGGCGACGGCGGTGGGCCAGACGCTGGCACCGGCCGCCACGGTGACATCACCCACCAGCACCGCCGAGTCGGCCACCCAGGCCTCCGGGTGCACCACAGGTTGGCCCCAGGGTGGGGCGATGGGTCCGGACTGCGCCGTGCTCATCAGGGATCTCGCCGCTGAGGGCATTGTGGAGCGGGGCCGGCTCCCCCGCCGGTTTGGAGAAGGGCAACCCCGGGTGATACGTTCGCTGAGTGCCGGCGAGAGCCGAGCACGGGTCGCTAGCTCAGCGGTAGAGCACTCGGCTTTTAACCGATTGGTCCTGAGTTCGAATCTCAGGCGACCCATTTCGCGAAAAGCTTTGGAATGACTTGCAGTTCCATTGCGGCACAACAGGTTTAGGCACCTCACGACCCGTTCTGGCTCCTCCGGAATGAGTTCGCACAAGGCGCCCGAAGACCGTAGTTGTGTCATTCCCTTGGCAGTACTGCCAAGGATTTGCCAGGCGGGGACCGTCTCAGCAAGACAGTCTCAGCAGTTCTGACGGCATGGGCCGGAACCCTCTGACATCACAGGTTCCAGCTGCCTTCATGGCCAATCTCAGCACCGCCCTCGAACGGGTCAACGGAATGCTGCGGCTCAGCCGCCTCTCGCTGCGCATCCGCGAGCGCCGTCACAGCCAGTGGTTGAGCGTGTATCAGATCCTTCCTGGCGGAGGCACACGGGAGCGCGCCGTTCGGGGGTATGCGGCGGCAGACCCAGACGCCGTGGAGCGTCTCTACGAAAAGGTGCTGGCCATCGCCAAGGACAAGCCCACCTTTGATTGGGATGCGCTCAGCTCAAGTGCAGGGTCGCGATTCAGTCACCGCCCCTGCTGGCCGGAGATCTGCGACGCCGTCGTCGCCTTCCAGCGCGGCCAGGGCGTGAACATGAATCTGGTGGGGCCGTTCAAGGGTCAGGGCTACTTCCGCTTGCTGCCCCAGGACCGTCCCGCCAGCCTCGAGGATGTGCGCCGCTTTGCCCTGCACACCAGCGAGAGCCTCAAGGCGCAGCTGCAGGACCCGAGCGAACCGCTGCTGCCGATGGCGACCCACCGCCAGGGCTTCCGCCAGAAACGGGAGGTGGTGTCGCTGCTGCGCCGTGCGGGCTTTGGCGCCATCGCGTCGCAGGAGCTGAGCGAGGAGCTCAAGGGGATGGTGAACCGCAAGAAGCTGGCCCTGGTGGCTGCGGGTCAGTCCCGCCGCCGCATCCCGACCACCGTGGCGATTCAGCAGTGGCTGGATCAGGTGTTGGCGGAGGACCCGCTCTGGGGCTGGGTGTTCGCGATGATCGCCACCTACGGCCTGCGGCCCCATGAGGTGTGGCACCTCGACGGCCTGCCGGATCAGAACGGCTTGATCACGATCGGCGTGGCCGCTCGGCATATCAAGGTGACCAAGACGGGCTTTCGGGCCGCGGTGCCCCTGCCTGCCGACTGGGTGGAGCGCTACCAGCTGGGCGGCGCCAATGGCGAGCAGCGGCTCTCAGAGCTGCGGGCCCGCTACAAGCCCCGCTTCGTGAATGAGGAGGGCATGCCCTTCAATCCGGAGCGGGACCAGGTCAAGCGCTGCGACAACAACGAGCGGCTGGGGGCGCTCTGCTGCCACAAGCTGCGCAGCAGTGACGCCAAGGCCGAGTTCGAACTGCGCCACAAGCTCTACGCCTGGGTGGAGCTCGCCGCCACCGACGGCAAGACAAAGGCCCAGAAGCGCAAGGAGCGCTGCGTTCCCTATGACCTGCGCCACGCCTACGCCATCCGCGCCCGCGAGACCACCAGCTGGAGCTACGCCGATGTGGCGGCAGTGATGGGCCACAGCCCGGAGGTGCACCGCCGCACCTACCTGAGCGAGATCAGCGGTGATCAGACCAAGGCGGCGGTGGTGCGGCGGCTGCTGGGGGAGGAGCACACGGCCTGACGGAGGCTCCCGGGGGGGGCCTGCAACGGGAGCCTCAGGGCCACGCTTCTCCTGCAAGGCCAGTGCCTTTGCCCGGATCCGCGAGGGACAGCTGCCGCTGCCTCTGGAGCAGATCCGGGTGGAACGAGCCGCCACCCCGAGCGAGCTGCAAAGTGCGGGGAATGGGACTGGCCAGGGATGGATCAATCCAGCCTTGGCGCAGGTTCTCCCGCCCAATCCACCTGGCGACAGCCATCCCGATCCAGTGGAGATCGACCTGCCCCCCTGGATCCACACCCGCGGCGTGGAGCTGCGCCGCTGGCTGTTCAGCCATGGCAGCGCCATCCGCATCGAAGCCCCGGATGCCCTGCGGCAGGAGCAACAGGGCCAGGCGCTGGAGGTGCTGGCGTTCGCTCAGCAGCGTCCAGCCGGCTGAGAGGTTGCTGGCCTCAGTCCTCCTCGGCAGCGCCCAGGGGGATGAGCTTGATCTGCTTGCGGCCGATCTTGATCTCGAACTCGTCGCCGGGCTTCAGGCCCAGCTGCGCGGTGTAGGCCTTGCCGACGAACAGATTGCCATTGAACGGCACCTTGGTGGCATAGCTGAGCTGCCGGCCCGGACGACCCTTGCCGCCACGTCCACCGCCGGCCCCAAGGTTCATGCTCTTGGCCTCCAGCAGCGCCTCATAGAAAGCAGTGAAGTTCAGGCGCTCTGTGCCGTCCTTCTTGGTGGAAACGCATCCGCAGCTGCGCACCAGATCGGACTTGGAGACATCGTCCAGCTCCTTGACGAATTGGATGGGGCAGCCCTATCGGGCTGGGGCGAGCAGATCAGCACCGGTGAGCATGATGTGGGGTTGGGGTGATGGACAAACCCTGATTGCCATGCATGACTGGAGTTTCAAGTACAGTGGGATGGCGAACTGGCAGTCACGCTTGGCAAGCTGGCTTGATGCATCGGTTCGCCATGGCTGAGGGCTCCGGGCCCTGGACGGACCCGGAATTTTTGCACTGTTTCTGCGTGCCCGAGATCAGGCGGCTGGAGCCATTGGCTCCCGCTCAAGATCGGCAACCGTATCCGGGGTTTCTCGCCGGAAACTGCGCAAGATGTGTCTCTCCGCTCTTAATTCATCGACCAGCACCCGACAGGCTGTCTCCGGCATGGTGTGATCACCGCAGGTGAACACATCGACAGCGGCGTACCCAGATTCAGGCCAGGTATGAATGGAGATGTGCGATTCAGCCAGCAGCGCCAGACCGGTCACCCCATGGGGCAGGAAGCGATGGCTGATCAGCTTGAGCTGGGTCGCACCAGCGCGCAGGGTAGCGTTGCTGATGGCTGATCGGAGAAAGAGTTCGTCATCGAGCCTTGCGCAGTCGCAGTCGTAGAGCTCGAGGATGCAATGTTTTCCGACGGTGTTGACGATCGCCGTGTTGCTGTTGCTGTTGCTGTTGGGTTCGATGCTCTCATCGAAGATGGCGGAAGGCTGCTGGGAGGAGCTGCCGGCACTGGATGCGGACCATCCAGGGTTGGGGTGAAAGTGGCTGAAGGCGTTGCTCATCGAGAACAAGAGACAGAGACGACATCCTGCACGCTACGCCGGCACAGCGCCATTGCCACAGGGAGGGAGATCCGGTTGGCGATCTAGCGTGGGACCAGGAGAGGTGCATGAAGAAGTATGTCTGACCGCCCTGTGGCAATCATGTGTCAATCTCCGGCCAACCAGGCCGCAGGCCTGGAGCTGCCGACGGCCCTTCACCAAGCCGCTCAAGCAGCTGATCCAGGAAACCAGCCTCTGACCAGTGGTGCCCTTGCTCAGGCGCTGATTCATCGCCAAATTCGGCAGCTGGTGACGCTGCAGGCCGAAGTGCTGGCGGGTCGCGACCTGGACCCCTGCATCAGCGTCGGGTGAGCCTGCGGTGCCTGTGCACGGCGCTGCTTCAGTTCGGGCCTGCCCTGGAGCTGCCTGAAAGCGTGAACGAGAGCTGGATCGCTGCTATGGCGAGGCGGAAAAGCCTCTGACGTGATCTGGATGTGTTGCAGCTGCGGATACGGAGCCAGCTGTTGCCACGGCTGCCCGACGCAGAACAGCGCGGCCTGGAGGGAGCGATGAAGCGTCTTGCCGGTGATCGGGCTCAGACCTTCAGCGGCCTGGTGGAAGCACTCCACAGTTGCCGCTACCTCAGGCGGCTGGAGCGTCTCCACAAGCGGCAGAAGCGTCCCCGGTTGACGCCCCTGGGTGAGCCCCTGGAGCCCTGGCTGGCGGACTGGCAGGCGCCGTTCACCGCCGGACTTTCTCCATCCCGGCTGGAGCGTGGCTGAGCCTGCGGCTGAGGCACAGCACGGGCTGCGAAAGCGGATCAAGGCCGCCCGCTATTCCCTCGAAAACCTCAAGCGCTGGTGCGATGCCACGCGCCTGGCCTGAATGGAAGAGCTGCGGCAGGCCTAGGACCACCTGGGCGAGCTCCATCACCTGCAGATCCTCAACCGCACCCTCGCCGATGGCGGCATCCACCGCAAGCGGAAGGATCTGCCAGTTCTCAGGGCCGAGCTTCAAGGCCAGCAGCTGCAGCACTGGCTCCGTTGGCATGGGCTGTCCCAGCGGCTGCTCACGGACAGCAACCGGTCTCCATCCAACACCAGTTGCTGGAGCTCGTTCGAAATGCTCACCCACCGGCTGGCTGACGACAAAGAGCAACGACGTGGCCGCTCGAGTGAAGCCCCAGGCCTGGGGGTGTCCCGCTATCCGTTGGTTCAGAGATGGCTGCCTTGGGTTCTCAACCCGTTAACAATTCAGCGGCTAGCCGCCTGACCGGCTGCGGTGCAGATGGGGGCACAGCAAAGCATCTGGTGGGGCCATAGCAGAGCAGCTCTGAAACGAGAGTTCTGCCGGTGGCCGTCGCCGGTGCCCTACAGATCAGCACATGGCCATGCCGTCGCCCGAGGCTGTTGGCTCAGCCATCAACAGCATGAATCTCTGGATTCTTCAAAAGCGACCTGCTGGCTTGCTGGAGCCCTATGAGCTGACCCGCCTGCGGGAGGAAGCGCGCGCGCTCGACATCCATGTTGAGGCCGTGGCTCCGGAAGAGATCGATCTGATCGTCAGTCGTGGAGGTCGGCGCGCGATTCGTCGTTGCGGCACCGAGGTGGACCTTCCCGATGCTCTGCTGCCGCGCACAGGAAGTGCCACGGATTACTTCAGTCTGGCGATTCTGCGTCAGATGGAGCATCTCGGCGTTGAGGTGATCAACTCCAGCCAAGCCATCGAGGCCGTGAAAGACAAACTCTATTCCCACCAGATTCTGGCTCAGAGCAATCTGCCGATTCCCCGCACCATGCTGGTGCGCTTCCCGGTCGATGTAGAACTGGTCGCGGAACAGATCGGCTTTCCCTGCGTGGTGAAGCTGTTAGGGAGACTCTGGAAAACCAGGGCCAGCCACGGGAGAATGGTCCTGTGATCGCAGGCCAGGACTGGGGTGATGAGCGGCAAGCAGCTTGGCTTCTCGGACTACGAGCTCACCACGGCCAAGAAGCAGACCAAACGGGAGAAGTTTCTCTCTGAGATGGAAGCGGTAGTGCCTTGGCAGTCGCTGATTGCACTGATCGAGCCTCACTACCCTAAAGCCAGCAAGAAGGGCGGCCGGCCTCCTTATCCGCTGGCCACCATGCTGCGCATCCATCTCCTGCAGCAGTGGTACTCGCTCAGCGACCCGGCCATGGAAGAGGCCCTGATCGAGCTGCCCACCATGCGCCGCTTTGCCGGCATCGAGCTGATCAGTGACCGGATCCCGGATGAGACCACGATCCTGACCTTCCGCCACTTGCTGGAGAAGCACACGCTGGGCGAGCAGATCTTTGAGATCATCAAAGCCCACCTCAGCGCACGGGGCATGACGATGCGCAAGGGCACGATCGTTGATGCCACCTTGATCGCCGCGCCCAGCTCCACCAAAACCAAGAGGGGAAGCGGAATCCGGAGATGCACCAGACCAAGAAGGGCAACCAGTGGTATTTCGGAATGAAGGTCCATATCGGAGTCGACAAGGACTCAGCCTGATCCACTCGCTTGTGACCACGGCTGCCAACGTGCATGACCTCACACCGGCTGCCGAGCTGCTCCATGGCGATGAGGACGTCGTTTACGGCGACGATGGTTACCAGGGCATCGCCAAAAGACCAGAGATGGCAGACACCGCAGCTGATTTCAGGGTTGCGCTGCGACCCGGAAAGCGCCACGCACTGCCGAATACGCCGGATGGCCATTTGCTCGATCTGATCGAAACCGCCAAGGCCCATATCCGCTCCAAGATTGAGCATCCGTTCCGTGTGATCAAGCAGCAATTCAGCTTTCAGAAAACCCGGCTGCGTGGCCTCGCAAAGAATCGCTTCAAGATCAATGTGCTGGCAGCACTGACGAATCTGTTCCTGGACAGGCGACAGTTACTTGCGACAGCCTCAGGATGGGAATAGTGTAGCTAAAGAACTCGATTGAGCCTCAAATACCAGTCAGAAGATGCTGAAAACGAGCCTGTTGAGAGTCTCATCCTTGGCTTTAGAACCCAATCCAGGCCAAAGGCAGCTGTGCTGATCTCAGCGACTGCTCAAACCCCTGTTGCCCAGAGGCTCCTTAGTGTGGGAACTCTGCTCAGCCATCGCTGCAGCCGCTGGTCAGAGGACCTGCATCGCCAGCGGGGCTGGGCGCCTGAGGTGGCGTGAGCCGCGGGCCTCGCAACCGGCCGCCGCTGTCGCAAAGGGAGGCCTGGATCAGCGACACTCCTGTGCCCGTGACACTGACCACGGTGAACGCAAACACCAGCTGTGCTGACCCTGATCCCCCGGCAAAATCCTGTTAGTGTCTGTTCGACTTGGTCGATCAGGATCAACCAACCTACACGCGGCCGGATTTGGCGCGTCTCGAAGAGCAATTGCGGTTCGATCAAGCCGTGTTTCCAAAGTTTCGGATCCGCGTGTGGATTCTCGTTCGTGCTGCAGGGACGCGCTTGCGCTGAGGGCTTGGCATTGGCTGTGCAGGTTGTTTCGTGACGTCGCGTGGAGTCAGCATTTCACTAATCTCCTCTCTAGTCATGCGCATCAAGCCATGCAGTAATGTCACAATCAGGAAGATCAATGGCAAGCCGATCACAATGGCAAAAACGAAAATGTATCCAGCCGCAAGATCCGTCCAAACAGGCTGCATGAGGTGGACTCAGTATGCTCTCTCAGCTTAAAAAGCTTGCCGCAAGCACCAACAACAGCAGCAGATCTTATGCGCAACTGCTTCAGCATTATCAATCGGCATGGCTTGGCTGGATAGACGGTAGTGTCGTCGCTGCCATGACGATGCGACATCTTGACAGGTTGTTGATCTCACGATTGACGCGCGGTCAGGAGGGCCGTAGCGCAACGACCGGCAAAACCCCTACCGTTCGCTTGTGACATTTTTCGCGATGGGTGCCATGTCGCGGCACGATGCACGCAGGCACTGCTTCTGCCAAGCAGTGTGGCCAGTGATAGTAGTCTCTTGGACACAAGAACGATCCACTGAACCCGTCGCTCCAGGTTGGCTTCGCGGCTTCCTGATCTGCCTAGGCTGGACAGGCATGGCTGCGCTGAAGATCTGCAGTCCCAGGCCTTGCCTCCTTACAGGCCTGTCGTCCGCTCGCCCTCCCCAGCGGCATCGCGCATTGTGCCGGCGGCAGATGGATGCCTTTCTGCAGTGATTCCGCACCGCTGATGTCCAATTCTGTTGTTGCCGTTGATCCCATGGCCTTACGCGATGAAACCTGCATTCCCTGCCAGGAAGGTGGCAGCACGCTCACTGTCGATGAGCTGGCTCGGCTGCGTGACGAGCTGCCCGGTTGGGAGGCAATCGATCAGCACCACCTGCACAAGCGCCTCAGCTTCCCTGATTTCGCCACCGCTCTCGGCTGGATCACCTGCGCTGGGGCGATCTGCGAGCAGCAGGGCCATCACGCTGATTTTCATGTCGGCTGGGGCTTCGTCGAAATCGACATTCAGACCCACAAGGTGAATGGGATCACCCGGGCGGATGCCGTTCTCGCCGCCAAATTGGATGCCATGACCAGCTGACGGATTCCCATGGCTGCCGAGACTGCTGACCCTGCCGGGCGCCTGGCCAAGGATCCGATCTGCGGGATGGTGGTGCCCACCGCCACGGCCCTGTCGGCTCAGCGGGCGGGGCGCACCGTTTACTTCTGCAGTCAGGGCTGCCGGCAGACCTTTCTGGCGCCGGAGCAGGAGCTACGACGGCTGCGGCGCCGGGTCGGCATCGCCCTGGGTGGGGTGGTGGCCCTGGCCCTGCTGCGTGTCGGGGCGTTTGTGGCCCTGGCGGCCGGTGTCAGCCTGCTGAGCTGGGTACCCGTGCCCCAGCTGCCCTGGCTCAGCTGGGGGATGTGGATGTTCCTGCTGGCCACCCCCGTGCAGGTGATCGGCGGCTGGGGTTTCTACACCGGCGCCTGGGCTGCCCTGCAGCGCCGGGCTCTGAACATGGATGTGCTGATCGCGCTGGGCACCTCCGTGGCCTACTTCTACAGCGTGCTCGTGGTGTTCGCCCCCCAGCTCCTGCCGGTCGGCATCGAGGAGCGCGGCGTCTATTTCGAGGTGTCGGCGGTGGTGATCGCCTTCGTGCTGATGGGCAAGACGATGGAGGAGCTGATCAAGCAGCGCTCCTCCGCGGCAGTGCGCCGGCTGCTCGACCTGCAACCCGCCAGGGCCACCGTGTTCCGTGGCGGCCAGGAGATGGCCATGCCCGCAGAGGCGGTGCAGTGCGGCGATCAGGTGCTGGTGCGCCCCGGCGAGCGGGTGCCCGCCGATGGGCGTGTGATCGAAGGGCGCTCGTCGGTGGATGAGGCGCTGATCACCGGCGAATCGCTTCCGGTGCCCAAGCAGGCGGGAAGCGAGCTGATCGGCGGCACGATCAATGGCGCTGGGCTGCTGCGTTTTGAGGCCACCCGGGTGGGAGGCGACACCGCCCTGGCCCAGATCATCCGCATCGTCGAGCAGGCTCAGGCCAGCTCCGCCCCGGTGCAGCGGCTGGCGGATCGGGTGACGGCCGTGTTCGTTCCAGCGGTGGTGGGGGCGGCGTTGCTGGCCCTGCTGCTCTGGAGCCTGATGGGCCGCTTCGGCCATGGGTTGCTCGCCTTCGTCGCCGTTCTGGTGATCTCCTGCCCCTGTGCCCTGGGCATTGCCACCCCGGCGGCGCTGATGGTGGGCGTTGGCAAGGGGGCGGAACTGGGCATCCTGATCCGCAGCGGCGAGGTGCTGGAGCGGGTGGAGCGGCTGACCACCGTGGTGTTTGACAAGACCGGCACCCTGACCCAGGGCAGGCCCGCCTTGAGCCAGGTGGTGCCGCTGGCCGCGCTCAGCGAGGCGCAGGTGCTGCAACTGGCGGCCTCTCTGGAGCACGGTTCGGAGCATCCGCTGGCGGCCGCGGTCCTGGAGGCGGCGGCGGCGGCAGGGGTTGAGCTGCTGCCCGCGCGGCAGTTTGAGGCCGGAGCGGGGGAGGGGGTCCAGGCGCTGGTCCACGGCCAATCCCTGTGGCTGGGCAACCGCGCTCTGGCGGGCCGCTTCATGCCTCAGCTCAGCGCGGAGGCGGAACGTCAGCTGCAGCAGCTGGAGGCCGCCGGCAACACCGTGATGCTGCTGGGTCAGGGCGCATCCATCCTGGGCCTGCTGGCGGTGGCCGACAGCGTGCGTCCTGAGGCCCGGCACGTGGTGGAGCGTCTCAGGCGGCGCGGCATCCGCGTCGTGATGCTCAGCGGCGACAACCGCAGCACCGCCGAGTCGATCGCGGCCCTGGTGGGCATCCAAGAGGTGATTGCGGAGGTGCATCCGGCCGACAAGGCCGCCACGATCCGCGCGCTGCAGCAGGCCGGCCAGGTGGTGGCGATGGTGGGTGATGGGGTCAACGATGCGCCGGCTTTGGCCAGCGCCGACATCGGCATCGCCATCGGTTCGGGCTCGGATGTGGCCAAGGAGGCGGGGGATCTGCTGCTGCTTGGCAACGACCTGCACGCGGTGATCACCGCCATCGGTCTATCGAGGGCGACGATGCGCAAGATCCGCCAGAACCTGCTCTGGGCTTTCCTCTACAACAGCCTCGGTGTGCCGATCGCAGCACTCGGCTGGCTCAACCCGATGATCGCCGGTGCCGCCATGGCGCTCAGCTCTCTGTCGGTGATCGTCAACTCCTCGCTGCTGCGCGGATACCGCGAGCCTGTCGGTTAATAGCGAGCATTTTAGTTCCTTTCGACAGGGACTGAGTGGTTCCACGCAGGGCCTGCATGGTTGCGATCGGATCCACAGGGCAAGTGTGGTCGCGTCGCCTGCATAGGCTTGAAGAATTAGCCGGAGATCATCAATGAGCAATGAACAGGTCCATGTGCCAGGCGGCGTAGAAGGGTTGTTCTCCGGCCTGGTTCAGGCCGTCCCGGCCGGGGGCATGTTTCCCCTGCATCGACTCCCCAACATCTGCTGCTCAACTGGGTTGTGCCGTGAGGCGAGCTATTGGCCGATGGGGCTTCCACAGGATGGCTGGTTACTGCTGGATCAGGATCCGGGTGCTGCGGTACCGCTGGAGCTGGTGGCCTTCAGTGACAAGGGCGTAACGGTCGTCCTCTCGGCGGGTGTTGGTCTTCAGCCGAATGCACCTGGCCAGCTGTTGACCCAGGCCCATGGCGCGGGTCTCGGCCATCGTCTTGTGCGTTGCTGCTGGCATCGCCCCCATCCGCTGAGGTCCGAATGGCAGCTGGCGGGGCTGCGTTTTGCTGCCGATGAGCAGCCCTGATCCACGTCTCGTCAGCAGCGCCGCACCTGGGGATCTGGCGATCTGAGTGGATCTTCATAGACTCGTTCCGCTTGCATAGGGCGCACATCTGCTGCATCGATGCCATGCATTGACGTCAGTCTGCAGCCCTCAACATGGAGGAGCATCCCTCCTGCTGAACCACAGATCTCGCCAGCAGTTTCCGTTCCTACACTGAATCAATCCTGAACAGGAGGTCCAATGGCGACAAGCCAGATCCACGATCCCGAGGGTTCTGAAATTGCTCCAGATCTGCTGCAACAGTTGAAACAGCTGCTGCATGACGATCCTGCCTTTGCGGAGGCTCTGCGCCAGATCGGCACCACCGACCAGGCAGCTGAGCTTGTGCATCGGCATGGGCTGGAGATCTCTGCCGAGGCCCTCTGGCGCCTGCGTGGCACCTTGCTGGAGGGCGGACGGCCCACCTGGCGCGGCTGAGGTGGACGCGGGCTGGTGATCGGGCGCGCCGCTGACAACATCTGCGTCCATGCGGTTGCGCTGCTGGATGCTGAGCGTCTCGGCGCTGCCTCTGCCGCACAGAGCTGCGGGCCATCGGGAACTCCGATCAGGCGGAGCGCGGGTCAATGGCTGTGGTGAATCCCCAGCTGATCGGCGGAAAGGCCCTCTGGTGCGTGGACGGTTGATCACACCATCCTGGAATGATCAGAGAGGAGAACCGCTGGCTTTCCCGCTGACGTTCAGGCGCGCCAGATGTTCATGGATGGGGCATCCATCCAGAGATGAAGCCGATGGCAGGTTCTGGAGCCCGCCCTGGTCCTGGCGGGAACAGGAACAACACAGGCTCACCCCCACAGGCCAGAAGCCGTAATTTGCCCTTGAGAGGAGAGCCAGGAGCCAACCCGACCCTGACCCTCCAGCAGAGTCTGGCCAGGGATCACCCGAGCCGGTGCGCACAGCGGAGGTGCGCCCGACATGCGAAAAATCAACGCTCATCCCGATGGCGAAGCGAGAGCGTCATCCCGTAGCTGCACAGAGCGAACCACCAGTTCTGGATCCCGCCTGTTGAACCTCAGGGCTGCAGTACCCGAGCCGGGATCGCAACCGAGAAGGTCAAGCCTCGCGCATCTCTTCCCACAAACGTGATCCCATCCCTCTCCTGTCAGGCACAAGGCAGGCCATGCGTAAGTAAATAAGAGACACCCGACCGGCTCTTGCCCCAGATGCCAAGGCGCTGGTCATGAATTCCTGCACCATGGCGGCAGGGGATCCACCCCAGCGCTCCCACTGACTGGTTTGGCGTGGGTAGTCCGGCAGACGGCAGGGGATCAGGTGCCAGCCACTGAGATGACACACATCGCGAGACAGGCAGGTCTTCCGTATCTGGTAGCTGCCATGGATCTCTGCATGGATTCCGCTGGAGGCTCTCGAGCGACCAGGATATGGAGGACCGCCGGGAGCTCCCGGAATTCACATTGAACAACGAAAGACACCGATCCCACGGGCCAAGCGGCTGAGGCCACGACCCTGAATACATCGCCAGGTGAACGCAAGACTTGCAGCACTTTCAATAGGGACAGAGTCTGTAGCCGCCAACACAGAAGCCTCACCAGAGGCCTGCCTAAGGTCCGAATCCTATCGATGAGTTGATGAACGAACTGTTCATGCGAAGGCTCGTAGCCGCATCTCTTGGGCTGACAGTGGTGTTCGCTGACATCAGCTACCGATCTTTGCGCGCCAACATCCAGGTGCAAGAAGCAACCGTGACGCCGTGGCCAACTCCGGCCGAGACGGCGCCGATGCCGACTTCCGACAGCTCGGCTCCATACCCTGGGGGCACGCCCCCACAGCCTCACTTCCAACCCTTCACCCACCACAATTCAGCTGGGCCAACCCGACTGATCGCCTACAGCGTGGGAACACCCGTCGATGTTCTATGGAATGGACGTTGGTACCCGGCCACGGTGAGGCAGGTCATGGGCCCTGGCCAGTGGCTGATCACCTACATCGGCTACAGCAGCTCCTGGGATGAGGTGGTTGGGTCGGATCGGGTCCGTTTGCGCCAGGGGCCAGCCTCGTCCCCGGAGGCCACGGGTTCAGGAACCACCTCCCCCAATGCCCCAGCTTGCGGCTTCGGTAGTACCTGCGGTGCCGTGCCCTTGAATTCCAACCCCACTGGGCTGTTTGGAACCGGCACCTGGTGAGCAGGCCAATCCATGATCCACCCAGATCCGATCCTTCTGAGCATCGAGTCGACAGGTTGCCAAGCTGTGCTGTTGCCGGTTGAGCCCTTTGACGCCTCTGCTCCAACCCTCGCTGGTCCTATTCGCCATCGCGGTTTCCGTGTAAACGCGGGGTGCGGTTGGCCAGCCTGCACGCGCTGCTCCTGCGGCCGGCTACCGAGCCACGGCGCTCTCGGTGGGTGACGGCGACACCCTGCGGGTTCAGTCGAGAGGGCGGGCCATCACCATCCGCCTGGCCTGCATCGATGCCCCGAAGACAGCCCAGTTCCCCTGGGGTCAGCAGTCCCGCGCCTATCTGATGCAGCGCCTGACGCGGGGCCGCCAGGCAGCAAGGCGGCATCACCCGCCCCTGGGATTTCCGGCAGGGCCGCACCGGTGCAGTGATCCCCGATGGCACAACCCCTGCCGTCCGTCCCTACAGGTGCAAGGAGATCGGTTCCTATTCATGCACCCAGGAGCTGCTGCGCCAGGGCCTCACAGTTCATGATAGCAACGGCGACGGGGAGGCCGGCGAGTCGCTGCGCCACTGAGTCGATGCGTTGTGTCCAACAGAAAGCCCCCGGCCGGAACCGGGGGCAGGGGTTCTCATGATCCGCAGCGCAGCCCGCGGCAGGCCTCAGCGCATCAGCCCTCCACCTTCACGGTCACGCTGCTCACCCGGTTGGCCTTGGGGGCCGTGACCGTGAGCAGTCCATCGCGGTAGACGGCCCGCAGCTGCTCACGCTCAATCGCCACGGGGAAGCGGACAGTGCGGCTCCAGGTGCCGTAGCGGAACTCGCTCAACAGGGGCGCGGGGAGTGGTCCGCCGGCCTTCTCGGTCTGAGCGGGAACCTCGCCGCTGCTGCTGGGGGCCTGGGCCTCAGCGCTCTGCCCGCCCAGCTGGCGCTGGCTGCGGCGCTCGGCGCTGATCAGCAGGGTGCGCTCGGTGGCCTTCACCTCGATGGCCGCCTTATCGACGCCGGGCAGCTCCAACACCACCTCATAGGCCTCAGGGGTTTCATGCACCTCAGCGGCGGGCACGCGCTCGGCGGTCTGCAGCTGCTGGCTGAGCTGCTGCTCGAGGCGATCGAACAGATCGAAGGGAGAGGAAGAACGGAGAGTCAACATGGTTCCGATGGCGAAGGTTGCAGGTGCGGGGTCGTCGTTCGCCCCCGGTCCGCTCACTCTCCCCGCAGTGAACCTGGTCCGGGGAGGGGCAAGCCGTACCGATTGATTCGGGCCTCGCCACCGGAGTTCGGAGCACCGAATCGCCCTGGCGGGTCAACCGAACAGTGGCGACTCAAGGGTGAACGGCCGCAACGCAGTTCCTGACGCCGAGGCGTCTCCAACCTCCAGAGGCGTGGCGACGCCCCCCGAGTCACGCTGGATCCAGCCTTGCTGCCTTGCGACACAACGGCCGCTGGGGCCACAGACCGGATCCAGCGGAAGCAACGCCGCTACGCAGCATTGGTTGCAGCGGTGAGGCGGTGCAGAGCGCTGTAGTCGAGCGAGTCCAGACCCGCAGCCGTGGCGCCCTGGAGCAGACGATGCAGACCATCAAGACCCTGGATATCAAGCCCCTGGGCCCGTGCCGCCTCAAGGAAGAGGGCGAGATCCTTGCGCAGGTGCGCTGTGGGGAAATTGGGGTTGCTGTAGTCGTCGGCCAGTTCCTTGGCCAGTTTCTTGTCAAACGTGGGGGCATGCAGAGCGCTGCCGCGCAGGATCTCCATGAAGGCCTCCACCTCCACCTCAGCGCCCTGCACCAGATGGAGGGCGAGAGAAAAGCCATGGGTGAGGCTGGCAATCAGCTGGTTGAGGGCCAGCTTGGTGTGGGCGGCGCTGCCGACCGGCCCCAGGTGTTTCGGCTGCGGATCCAGCTCCTGCAGCACCGGCCGGGCACGCTCCAGCACCGCGGGGCTGCCCCCCACCATCACCTGCAGACGGCCGGCCAGGGCTTCGGGGCGACTGCCGAGCACTGGCGTCTCCAGATAGCTGCCTCCCAGCGCTTCGACACCAGCGGCGAGGGCCTGACTTTCGGCCGGCGCGATCGTGGCCACCTGCAGCACGAGCCGACCGGCCAGGGCCGAGCCCGCCTGATCGAGCAGCACGGACCGGGTGCAGGGGCCATCGGCAAGCACCGTGAACACCAGATCGGCCGATGCGACCGCATCAGCAGGGTCGCTCGCCGTCCGGGCCCCCAACGCCAGCAGGGGCGCACAGCGCTCCGGACTGCGATTCCAGACCGTGAGCCCGTGCCCCTGCCGCAGCAGACGCTCGCCGATGGCCTGTCCCAGCAGGCCGCTGCCCAGCAGGGTGAGATCCATCGGCGGCGTCCTGGGGGCGTGATTGCTGCCACCAGCATGCCCTTCCGGCAGCCCTGCGGCGCCTCCGTCAGCCGCAGCACAAGCACAGGTGGCGCTCGATCATGCCGCTCTCGGAGCGACTGTCGGACATACGGAATCAGACCTTGGGGCCGTGCAAGGTCACCGGGTTGGGGTGATCACTGTCATCGTCGAGCAGATCGGCCGGCAGACCCACCTGTGATTCACACGGATAGACGCTGAAATCACCGATCAGAGCCTGGCATTCGGCGGCAAAATCGACGCAGGTGAGCGGCAGCTCCTCGCTCGCCATCACCTGCTCCACAGCGCGGTGTTGCAGCAGTTTCCATTGATGGCGGGCATCATCATGCACGACGATCGCCGCCAGCCGCACCCGCGCGTCGCGCTGACACAGCAAGAGCCGGGCCTGGCTTCAGGAACCCAGCAGGGCGGTGCACTCGAGGCGTTCCTGGCTGGCATCGCGACGCTGCAGGCGCAGACTGATCAGGCTGGCGAGATACTCCGCATCATCGGCAACGCCGCAGAAGCGGCCGGACCCCCAGGTGTGCAACCAGGGGAGACCAAGGAAATAGAGCCCCTGGCTCGTGGTGGTGCCGCGGTCGTGGGCGGGCATGCCGGAGCCATCAAAGACGGGCACGTCGATCCAGCGGAAATCGCCGCGGTAGCCCGTGCACCAGATCAGAGCCGCCAGGGGGTGGGCCTGCAGATCGAGGCCGGGATCCGGGGCCGGCCCGGGCTGCCAGCAGGGTGTGAAGGGGGCCTCCTCGGGCGCATCGACGCCGTTCCTGGCGATCCAGGCATCGATGCTGCTGCGGATGCGGCAATACACCGCATCCGCCTGATCCAGGTTGGCGGCCAGATCACCGCTGAACTGAATCCGCTCGGGCGACAGCGAACAGAGGCGGCCATGCAGGTGCATCCCCTGCAGCGCACGGGCTCGCAGATCGATCTCACGGCCACCATCGCGACCGGTCAGGTAGTGGTTGGTCTTCGCCCGGACGGCGCGCGGATCGGGATGGTCGCCGATCGGCATGGCGTAGTAGCCCATGCGTTCCAGCCAATCCACCACATCCCGGCCGCGGTAGCGGCGGGGGGAACGGGGAGCGGAACCGACGCTGAGATGCACCTCGCGGCCGGCCAGGAACAGATCCTCGGCAATCTGGGCGCCCGACTGACCGCTGCCGACCACCAGCACCGGCCCAGGGGGCAGGCCGTCGGGATTCCTGTAGTCGCGGGCATCCAGCTGCAGGATGGACGCAGGCAGGCGCGGGGCATCGGCATGGCGCTGCGGCAGGTGATAGCCGCCGGTGGCGACCACCACGTGATCGGCCAGGATCTCCCCCTCGCTGGTTTGCAGGCGGTAGCCCGGACCGTGCTGCATCAGGCGCTCCACCGCCACCCCCTCACGCAGGTCCGCGCCCACGAACGCGGCGTACCGCTGCAAATAGGACACGATCTCCGACTTCGCCATGAAACCCTCGGGATCCGGGCCGTCGTAGGGGAAATCGGGAAGGCGGCACTGCCAGTTGGGCGTCACCAGGCAGAAGGAATCCCAGCGCTGTTGCTCCCAGGCATAGCCGACCCGTTGCCGCTCCAGAACCAGGGGACGCACGCCGCGCTTCTGCAGGGCATGGGCCACCGACAGGCCCGCCTGACCGCCACCCACGATGACGACCTGACGCCGGATCTGTTGATCGGATGGACGCGGCTGCACCTGGGACGATCCGGACACAACAACGCATCAAAACAGAGTCTCATTGTTCATCAGATCGGGCGGGCGTCGGTAGCCATTCACACCAGAGCCATGAGCGGGCACCCCATCGCCTGCAAGCATTTTTTGGTGACATCGGCGACATTTATTTCTCCACTGGCCGGTGCAAGCTGCGCGCTGAGCAATTCTTCACATCCGCATGCCTGCTGTCAGCCGACCCTCCAACCAGCCGGGCGATTTTCTGGTGGACTACGAGGAGAAGGTGTTCCCCGATGTCAAGGCTGAACCGGGCGAGAAAGCCCTGATCACGTTTCACACCGTCGCCTTCGAAGGTTCGATCGGACTGGTCAACCTGCTGCAGGCCAGTCGGCTGATCAACAAAGGCTTCGAGACCTCGATTCTCCTCTACGGACCCGGCGTCACCCTGGGCGTTCAGCGCGGGTTCCCCAAGCTCGGCGATGCGGCATTCGATGGCCATCTCAACTTCAATGCGCGCCTTCAGAAATTCATGGATCAGGGGGGCAAGGTCTATGCCTGCCGCTTCGCCCTCCAGGCGCTTTATGGTCACGGTGAAGGTGCACTGATGCCCGGAATCCGTCCGATCAATCCTCTCGATGTGCTCGACATCGTGCTGATGCACCGCAAGGAGGGAGCCTTCATTCTCGACACCTGGACGCTCTGAATCCCCTCTGCGCCCTGTCCCCATGGCCCCCACGCTCAAGGTTGCCGCCGCCCAGATCCGGCCGGTTCTGTTCAGCCTCGAAGGTTCCCTGCAACGGGTGCTCGCCGCCATGGCGGAGGCCGCAGGACAGGGTGTCGAGCTGATCGTGTTCCCGGAAACCTTTCTTCCTTATTACCCCTACTTTTCATTCGTCGAGCCGGCTGTTCTGATGGGTCGCTCCCATCTGGCGCTGTACGACCAGGCCGTCACCGTGCCGGGTCCCGCCACCGAGGCGATCGCGGCGGCGGCCAGGCAGCACCGGATGCATGTGCTCCTCGGCATCAACGAGCGCGACGGGGGCAGTCTGTACAACACCCAGCTGTTGTTCGACAGCAACGGGGAGATCCGGCTCAAACGCCGCAAGATCACCCCCACCTATCACGAGCGGATGGTTTGGGGGCAGGGAGATGGTTCCGGCCTCCAGGTGGTGGACACCGATCTCGGACGGATCGGCGCCCTCGCCTGTTGGGAGCACTACAACCCCCTCGCCCGCTTCTCTCTGATGGCCCAGGGAGAGGAGCTGCACTGCGCCCAGTTTCCCGGCTCGCTGGTGGGGCCGATCTTCAGCGAACAGACGGCCGTCACCATGCGGCACCACGCCCTCGAGGCAGGCTGCTTCGTGATCTGCTCCACCGCCTGGCTCGATCCATCCGACTACAGCGCCATCACCCCCGATCCGGCGCTGCACAAAGCCTTCCAGGGCGGATGCCACACGGCGGTGATCAGCCCCGAAGGTCGCTATCTGGCCGGTCCCCTGCCGGAGGGTGAAGGCCTGGCGATCGCCGAACTGGACCGCTCCCTGATCACCAAACGCAAGCGAATGATGGACAGCGTGGGCCATTACAGCCGCCCCGATCTGCTGGCCCTGCAGATCAACCGCACCGCCAACAGCCAGATGGGCGCCATGGCCGCCAATGCCATGGTCGGCCCTGCCGAAGTCGCCCCCTTTCCCGCAGCAGAGGCCGCCTCGGGCCAGGAGTTGAACCATGTCTGATCTGGGCCGTCTCGTCACCGAACTGCAGGTCCGCGGGGTGGTCGACCCCGCCCTGCCGGGCAATCGCGGTCGGCGCGGCGGGGCCGGCCCCTCGGACCACCGGGCCCTGACCCTCGAGGGCACCACCGTGATGGTTCCTGTGTACACCAACGCCGCCCAGGCATCGCCCTACCGCCTCACGGCCGCTGTGGATGGCGCGGTGGCCGTGGCCGACCAGGGCCACCGCACCGTGGCGACCGGAGACGTGCCAGGCGAGCCGGCCTTCTATGGCCTGCACACCGCCGAGGGCATCCCCTACCGCTCCATCGCCCTGCTGCACGGCCGCGATGTGCTGGCCACCACCCTGCAGCAGACCTGCATCCGCTTCCGCGA
>Ga0209985_10001717_pt1 | contig 20855 bp, 43 predicted proteins | sample NOAtaG_FD_187305 | JGI IMG/M metagenome (GOLD analysis project Ga0209985, IMG submission 187305) | Freshwater lake microbial communities from Lake Erie, under a cyanobacterial bloom - NOAA_Erie_Diel6S_1000h metaG (SPAdes) (version 2) | ecosystem: Environmental > Aquatic > Freshwater > Lake ...
CATGAAAGGATTATCAACGATGCTAACTGTCGCAAACGCACTCAACTGGCGGTGGAACAGCCTCGTCTACTGGATGCACGACGCTGCCACGCGCACCGGCATAGGCTGGCTGGTGAGCCTAAGCATCTGGGCCTACGACCGTTTGACATGGCGTCTGCCAGAGCGGTGGCAACTCGTCTGCGGCGTGCCGCTGGCGGAATACACGCTGCGGTGCGAGCGGTGGTACGCGGACTATGCCAGCGACCTTCAATGGGCGATGCTGCTCGCGGCTGCCGACGAGGCCCTGGAGAGCGTGGCGTGAGCGGGCCTCTGATCGTATTGACCGGATGCATATACGTGTACGTGTCAATAGAACAGTATATGAAGGGTAATATGGCAGGCGCCATTACATGGGGTGCCTACGCAATGAGCAATATAGGCCTATGGATGATGGCAAAATGAGCAGTGACGATGCACTTATCCTCCTGCAGCGAGTGGTTCAGCTGGAGGATCTTCTGGCCCAGTATCGCCACTCCCAGGAGTCGATGCGGCAGCGGCTTACCGAACTAGAACTCCTCGCGAATAAAAACCAGGCGACTTTGGTTGCCGGAGATTCGCGGCCTTAGTACACAGTTCCCCCGAGGCGGTTCATTTTCTCGCAGCACCCGCCGGCTGTTAACCAAAAGCGCGAGCATAAAGAAACGCCTGCCCTATACGGCAGGAGCGGCTACGTCCGCACAAGGCAGTCCACCCCCTGACGAAGGTCCTGTATCGCTCTCCCGGTGGCGGCAGGCAGCTGAGGTAACGATAAGCAGGGGTTGGCCCGTGGCGCTTGCTCGCCAGTGCGTGGTACCCCTACCTCTCACTAAGAGCCGGGCTGCGTACCTAGGAGGAGAATGACATGGAAGTCGGCACGTTTTCGTTTGGTAAGTACAGAGGCTGGCCAGCCTGCGATGTGCCAGTGGAGTACCTAGTCTGGGCGCTGGAGACGATGGCCAGGCCGCCGGCCGAGGTTCTGGACGAGCTGAAGCGTCGGGCCTCCAGGCTTGGCTCCAGGGACGCGATCACGGCCCAGACGGTCCTTGGTGGCCTGACCTTCCGAAAGGCCAAGCAGGCGAAGCGGAAGGCCCGAAAGCAGAAGTCGCGCAGCCATGCGAATCGTACTGGCGGCGCAGAGATTGTCGGCGCAGAGTTTCACGCCGGCAGGGCTGCATTCCAAGGGGATCTTTCGGAGTGCCCGTTCTGATGGCTCGGATGACCAAGGAAGAGAGGGCTGCACTCCTGGAGTGGGTGCAGGAACACCGCTGCTGTGCGGTGTGCTGGTGGCCAGAGTCAGACGGCCGCAGGCAGCTGGAGGTGCATCACCTGCAGGGCGGTGCTGGCAGGAAGCATGACGTCCGCAACTACCTTCGGCTGTGCGGGCGATGCCATGACGTTCTGCATGACGGTAAGGTTGCCGGGAACTTCCCGCCGCTGTACAAAAGCACACTTCTGTGGGCGAAGCAGGAATGCGACCCAGAGAACTACGATCCGGAGTACCTTGCCAGCCTGCGGATGAAGAAGCATCTGGGGTATGACCCCGAGCCGCCGGATGAGTGGTACCTGGACGAGCGAGACGAAAACCTATATCGGACACGGAAGCCGTGATCGCACAGCCATCTGACGATCTGTTTGACGACCTGGCCGAGGAGAACCCGGAGGCCCTGCTGGCGGACGGGTTTGAGTCCTGCCTTCTGGGGTACACGTGCAACCACCACCACCCGGTAGTGGCCGTGTACGACCTTGGGCAGTGTGTCCGCAAGCTCATGGACGACGGGCTCTCTGAGGACGAGGCGGTTGAGTACCTGAGCTACAACACGTTGGGGGCGTACGTGGGCCCCAACGGACCCCTGTTTATGAGGACCAAGGATGGGCCGTAGTCAGCGGGAGAAGGGGAAACGGGGCGAGAGATTGGCCGCAAAAGCGGTGTCCCAGGCAATCCGTATCCCGGCGCGGCGGGGCGTGCAATTCAAAGGAGGGGCTGACTCTGCCGACCTGGAGGTCCAGCTGGAGGGCGTCCACTGGGAGGTCAAGTTTGTAGAGCGGGAGTCGATCCGCACCTGGATGCGGCAGGCCCAAGAGGACGGCGGCGGAAAGATCCCGGTGGTGATGAGCAAGAGGAGCCGGGAGCCGTGGCTGATCACGCTCCCACTGGAGAGGCTGTATGAGTTCAGTCGCAGACTGGAGGCCGCGATTACTCAGGCGTTTCCGCCGCTGGGCCCAGGCGAACTTCCCGTTGCCGTACCCGGTGAGGGTGTACCTCCGGCCGCCGGCCAAGCTCCCGGGGATGCTGGGGTACTTTGAGTTCAATGAGGACGAGATGCGGGGGCTGATCGTCATATCGAACGTGCTGACACGTGACAGTTTTCTTGACACCTGTTGTGAGGAGTGGGCCCATGCCAGAACAGCGTATTTGTGTGATCGGGAAGAGGACCCCCACCATGGAGTTTTCTGGGCAGAGTACGGACGAATCGTCGGTGCTTCCCGGGAGCATCAATGGTGACCCGTACCGGGAGATTTGCGACGAGCTGTACCGGCTCCTGACCAGGAAGCGGGGGTACTACGGGTGCAAGGAAGACCCCCTGGAGAACGCCCTGGGCGTGGAGGAAGACGGCATCCCGGCCTGGCAATACCAGGCCGCCAGGATTGGAGAGAAAACCCGCCGGCTCAGGGGGCCTCTAGAGACAATTACTAGACAGAAGACCCTGCTGGATATCGCCGGTCACGCAGTGGTTGCCATCGCCTGTGAGCGGCGTCAGGAGGCCCAGAAATGACCGACAAGTTTCTCATCGTCCGCTGGCTGCTGAGCAACACCGGGGTATTGCGGGAGATTGCCAACATCGTCTCCGGCTGGACCGACAGCCTGTCCCTCTCGCAGAAGCTGGAGATCGTCTACCTGATCGCCAAGGCTGTGCTGCCGGTGATCGAAACATTCCCGCTGTTCCAGGCCCAGGCTCAGGCTATGTCCGTGGAAGAGCAGGAGGAAGTTATGGCCACCGCCCAGGCTGAGTACGGGATTCCGATTCCCATCCTCATCTCGGTAGTAGCCCCGCTGGTTTCGACCCTGGTCCAGATCATCATTGCCAGGCGGAACAACAAGTGATCTGTCACCTCCCACCGTACCGCGTAGAGGCAGTCGCACACGCCCTCCCCTCCTCCGGCGTGGACTGGTCGCTTAGCGCGTACGGCATCCCGGCCCTCTGGAGTCAGCACCAGGGGGCCGGGGTGCGGGTGGCGGTCTTGGATTCCGGGATCGAACCGGGCCACCCGGGCCTGGCTGGTGCGGTGAAGGAGCATAGGAACTTCACCACGGACTGCTCGCCCTATGACACCAACGGCCACGGCACGCACGTGGCTGGAGTCCTGGCCGGACGGGGCGCCATGAAGGGCATTGCCCCGCAGGCAGAGCTGCTCTCCTACAAGGTGCTGAACAACAACGGTGCCGGCTCGCTGCAGCACGTGACGCAGGCCATCGACGCGGCCATCGAAGCCAGGGCCAACATCATTGTGATGAGCCTGGGGTGCCCGGTGTCGGTGGGGCACCTGGAGCAAGCCTGTGCCCGGGCGTGTGCGGCCGGCATTGCGGTGGTCTGTGCTGCTGGCAACGACGGTGGCAGCGTGAACTACCCGGCAGCGTACAGCTGTGTGGTGGCGGTCGGTGCGGTTGACCGGGAGGGCAAGGTGTGCGAGTTCTCCTGCCGCGGCAAGGAGATCGCCGTGGCTGCCCCGGGATACCAGATCACCAGCGCTTGGGTGGGCGGCAAGTACGCGACCCTGAGCGGGACGAGCATGGCCGCGCCGTTTGTGGCCGGGGTTCTGGCCTTGCATGCCGGCAAGTGTGGCGCCGAGCGGCTGTCGCAGAAGGCGTATGAGATTCTCCGGGAGACGTCCACTGACGCTGGCGATCCCGGGCGTGACGGGCTCTATGGCTGGGGCCTCATTAACCCGGCCAGCCTGGTGGGAACTGGATGCAGGGTGATCGTATGAACGCAACGCAGATTGTCGCCGTCCTCGCAGCGTGCGGTGTGGCGGCCATGTACCTCTGGCCCATTGCCAGGTGGGCATTGACCAGCAAGCACACGCCTCCGTTGCTTGGGCACATCCGCAACGTCATCGCCGTGCGTGACGAGTACCGCACGCCCGAGGTGACAGCCGCCTGCAATGCCCTGATGGAAGCCCTCCTGGGGATTAAGCCGTGAAGCACGCCCTAGCCTGCCTGACGCTTGTCGGTTTGCTCTGGGCGTTCATGCCCGAGGGCAAGAAGCCTATCACCCCTCCGGTTGTGCCGGCCGTGTCCTCGCCTGTGGGGAAGGCGTTGCAGTCTGCCACCAAGGTGGACCGCTCCAGGGTGGCGTCCTACTACGACGCCCTTGCAGATGTGGTGAGCCGCAGCAAGGCGATCACCACCGTCGAAGGCTTCCGCCGGGTCCACTCGGCCAGCCTGGACGAGGCATTCAAGGGGACCGACCTGCCGGGAAAATACCAGGGCCTGGATGTGGCCATCGAAGAGCAGCTGGCGGCTGCGATTGGGAAGGACAACACGGGCCTGGACGGGGAGACGGGGAAGCGTGCCGCTCTGGTGAAGGCGTTGCAGAAGGTGGCCGCCGATGCCAGATGACTTCGACTCCACAGAAGAGCTGGTCCGTGCGTACCAGTTTGGTGGACTGCAGGGCTACGTGCCGAGCCCGCGTGAGAAGATGGAGTTTCTGGAGACGAACCCCATGCGTTCGTTCCAGTCGCCCGGCAGCGGCAAGGGTAAACGGGCGTTGCTCTGGGGGTATGTCCGGCAACTAGATCCAGGTGCGTTCTCTGAGAAGCAGACCACTGGCGACTGCGTCAGCCACGGTAGCCGGAACGCCAGGGAATGCAGCCGTGCCGTCTCCATTCTGATTAAGGGCAAGCCGGAAGAATGGGTTGTCCGCACGGCCACGGAACCTACGTACGGGGCCCGCGGGCACAGCGGCCTGGGCATGAGCCCGGCCAGGGCGTCGCGGTTTGAGCGGGACACAGGGTTCCTGGCGCGGCAGAAGTTCGATGGAGTGGTGGACCTGTCGGTCTACAACAGCGACATCGGTGCCAGGTGGGGCGGCAGCGGCGTACCAAAAGCGGTACAGGACCTGTGCAACCGCAACAAGGTTGGGACCATCGCACTTGTCCGCACCATGGACGATGCGATGGACGCCCTGTTCAACGGGTACGGCCTCCACTCCGGGCAGATGGCAGCCTGGTCCGACCGCCCTGGCAGCAAGAACATACACCCCCGTGTCAGCCCGGGGTGGGCCCATGATATGGCGACCGTAGGCTATGACGACACCAAGGAGTTCTGGCCCTTCCGCGTCTGGTTCATAGCCAACAGCTGGGGAAGGTGGAACCGCCCGGTTCCCGACTGGCCGTCGATCTACCCCGAGCAGATCCCTGGCCTGATCGTCACCGACGATGCCGGATACGCCGCGTGCGTAGAGGCCGAGGACATGTGGGCGTACTCAGATGTGCAGGGCTACCCGGCCCAAGCGCTCCCGGATCTTGGCAGCATAGGGAGGATCTGATGCCGCTGTACTGGAACGAACACACGCCGCACTACGTCGCCGTGATCGCCATCCACGCGGCGTTGGATTCCGAGCAGGCGAAGCCGGCCCCTGCTCCGCCGAAGCCGCCGCTGCCGAACTGCCCGAAATGTAAGGGCACTGGCAAGATTCGCACAGGAGACGGTCAGCATTGGACTGACTGTAGTTGCACGGAGAGGGCGGCATGTCCAGACGGAAATTGTCCGGCTCCATTGTCCGGGTCACCGCGAGCGGTGACGGTCACACCTGGATCTACCAGTTCCCGCCCAGTCTATGGCGTGCCGCGGTGAAGAGGGTCATGGAAGACATGCGGGCTGGTTCACTGCCGGACAAGGCGGCTGGTGGGCTGCTGGAGATGATCGCGGAGGGAGTGAATGACGACTGACCAAGTACTGATAGGCGTCACTGTCTTGGTGGCAGTGGTGCCCTGGGCCATGAGCATGCATGCGAAGGTGACGATGATCGCCCATGCCATGGAAGGACTCCCGGAACTGGTGCATCAGGCCAGGGCCCAACTGGAACGGCATGAGCGGGCGATCACGGCTCTCCAAACGGCAGCAGCAGCTCGTCGCTGAGTACTCAGCGATGGTCACCCAGGTGGCCAGGTACTTCGTTCAGAACAGGCCAGGGTGGCAGCGGTCGCTGTACATCCCGGACCTGGAGGGCGAGGGGTTCCTGGCCCTGTGCCGGGCTGCCCGCACATACGATCCGGCGAGGCTGCCGTACCCCAAGAAGTACTTCGCCCGGGCGATCCTCAACGCCATGCTGAAGAGCATCCGCCGCATGACCCGCACCCCAGGGGGTCGCGTTACCCTGGAGGATGCGGAGTCTGGCCTGGTCCAGGAGGACGCCATCGACCACCTCCAGGACGCCATCGCCGGGATGCCCGAGCGGGACCAGCAGATGGCGGTCTACCGATTCGTAGAGAAGAAGCGGCTGGTAGACCTGTCGGAGGAGTTTGAGATCAACATCCGGACGGCTGCGCTGGCAAGCCGCCGACTCGCAAGGACGATCTCGCAACGGTTGGGTATCCCTGCTGATGAGCAAGGGCCAGACCGTGGACGTCAGGCACAGAGTAGTGCCCGCCCTTCTGATCCACTGACCGCTTGCCCGGCTTTGTCACCCGCTCCTCTAGGAACTGCATCGCAATCTGCCGGTAGCTCATGCCGGCGGCGTGCAGCTCGCAGACACGCCGGCCCAGCTCCCGCTCCGACTCCAACGGGATCAGGTAAGCGCCCTTGCCAGGCCTGTCCCGGGTCCAGCCGAAAGGCCGGTTGCCGTGGCAGCGGTTGTTCGCCTTCAGGTAGGCAAAGCAGTCGCGCACGCGCTGCGAAATCAGCTCCCTCTCAAACTCCGCGAACGAAGCCAGCTGGTGGAAAAACAACCGGCCTTCGGGGCGGCCCAGGTCCAGCCCGAGATTCAAGAACACGGCCCTGACGCCGCGCTCCTGCCAGGTGTGGACCGTATCCGCGGCGTCCCGCAGTGACCGGAATGCCCGGTCATGCTTGGCGAAGACCACCGCATCGCCGGGGCTGAGCCCGTCCCACAGCAGTCGCCCCTGCGGACGGTTCCGCAGAGGCGACTTGCCGGTGACGTCCTCGTCCACGCAGATGCAGGCGATCATGCCAGCCTTGCTGGCGTAGTCCCTGATCAACTCCTGCTGGTTGGCCACGGAGTTCTGCTGGTCATCGGTGCTGACGCGAACATAGCCCCACAGTTTCACTGCTTGACCCTCCTGGACATGGCGAAGATGACACCCCAGAACAACACAGTGGCGACAATGCTAGTCATCGCGAAGCATCTCCTTCAGGTATTCGGCGGCACGCCGCTGACCCTCTTCCCTCACCTCCGCTGACGCCGGCACGTAGTTGTCCGGTAGCCATAGACGCGACGCTACAAACCATCCGGCTGGGGCAGGGATGTCAGCTAGATCGCCGCATGACTCGCCGCCGCCGTGTTCGTACTCGTCCACACTGCCAAACATGGACACATGCGGGGCATGCTCTTCCCGCATTGCGCCGCATGGCATCCACTTGCTGTCGCGTTCTTCGACCGGAACGTAGAACTGCCGGAACTCTGTAGCGTCAGGCGACGCACGCCGGGCTATGACAATTTGCTGATACCTCATTTGGTCCTCCGCACCCACCAACCACTCCGCCGCAAGAAGTCACGGGCTGCACGCTGCATTTCCCGCTTGACTTCCCGGGCCGCCGGCTTCACGCCCTTGAGCAAGCACATGGCCGACTCGCCTGTCGGCGTGTTCCAGACCGTATGCACAGACTCCAGCCACACCAGCGTCAGACCAGCAAGAACGACGTTAGCCATGGCCCCGTCTGTCTCCTGGTTCCGGTGGTGCTGCCGCAGGTACAGGTCGCGGACATGCTCGCGGATCTCGTCGGCTACATCCACGGCCACGCTATGCATGCACGTGTCGGGATGTACGTCGTCAAAGTTCATCGCCCCTCCAGTGTTCTTGCCAGCAGTGTGCGGGCGATGTTGACCAACTCCGTCGTCAGCAACATCAGCACCGCCACGGCCAGCATGTGAAGTATACCAATCAGCTGCGCGTCCCTGCGCATCGAAGCCTCCTTACGCAACGTCCTGACTGACCGTGATGTGGAACGTCAGCACCACAGGCTGAGCTGGGTGGATCTTCACCTCCACTGGCTTGTGGAGGTAGGCCGTGTCGAAGTACAGCTCATCCCCCAGGGTGGGCTCCTTGACCTGAATGGGCTTGGCTGCCCGGACCATCGTCCCATGGCGGGACTTCCGCAGGCTGGGCAGGCGGAAGCCTCGCTGCCGCAGCAGGTGTGTTCGCCCGTGGATGATGGTGCTGGTCACGCCCAGGGCCTTGGCCAGGTCGGCAACGGTGCCGCCGTTCCAGAACACTCGGTTGTACTCGGTCACAAAAACAGCCTCATTGAAACGCCGGGTCATCACTGCTCTCCTTGCAGGGGGAAATCGAACGGGTCTTCCAGTCGGACTCACACTTAGCCTTGGCCTCCGCCTCCGTTTCCGACAGCCCGAACAGGGCTACCGCCACATCGGTTGGGCCGTAGTTCTGCACAACACACCGGGCCACCCAGCCATATGGGTCTTGCCACACCCGGTACTCCACGCCCGTGGCTGGACGCCAGGCGAACTCCTTCACTGCCCCTCCGCCTTGGCGATGGCTTCGCCCAATGACTTCACGCACGCGACCGCCTTGTCCCAGTGAGGCCTGTCATCGGGGTGCGGGACTGGGAAAAAGCACCGGCGAAGAGCTGCCAGCAGCTCCTTGCTGGACGCCAGCAGGTCCGGTGCCGCATTCAGCAGCCGCTCGGACTGCCGCTTGTCATAGACACGCAGGACGCTGGGGTATTGGGAATCAGGGAACGGCATAGCCTTGTCTCCTTGTGATGGTGCAACCATGGCCCGGCCCAAACGCGGCGGGAGGTGGCCAGCCTCCCGCCGCGGACCCACCCTCAGACTGCCAGCAGCATCGCCCCGCACTCCGCATCGGCCACGCCGTGCAGCCGCTGCGTCCGGCGGGGGAGGTCGCCGTACTCCTTCAGGATCTCCGTCACGCAGTTGAAGTAGGACCACAGCGTGGGCTCCTTCCACTCCGGGTGACGGGGCTCGTCGTACTCGTTCAGCACCTCGCTGATGGCACGGGCGGGGATCGCCCCGGCCCGGTAGGACCGCAGCACCAGGTCATGCAGGTGCGGCAGGCCGGTCACCTCGGTCTGCTTGTAGGCTTCGATCCGCTTCTCCTGGTGGCCACGCTTCTCAATCAGCTTGGCCACGCCCTCGTTGACCAGCCGGGGCAGGCGGTCCATCACCAGCCGGCTGTGCTTGGTCTTCACCACCACCTCGGAGGAGAAGGCCAGGTTGTCACAGACGAACACGTTGCTGCCCAGACAGAAGGACACGGGGAAGGACTGGTCATGGGAGTTCCGCACCCCGATGACCGTGGAGTAGTCCGTGCCGCCAGCCAGGGTGATGACGCCGAACATCCGATTGCCCCCACGGGCAAGGGCGAACGACGAATCGCTGATGGTCAGACCGGAGGTGGTGATGCTCTGTTCCACCAGTCGGATGACGTCGGCATGGGGGACGGGCTGCCAGGTATGGGTGGCGGCAGGGGTAGCGATGTTGGCGATCTGGTCGCGGCTCACAACCTCGCCGCCAGCGTGGACGATCAGGCCAGTCATGGGAAACCTCTTGTGGTAGGGGCACAAAAAAACCCACCGGCACCGTGCCGATGGGTCAAACCGCGTCGGTACTGTACCTGCGTACAGTAATCAATCAGTAAGGGTCAGGCAAGCAAAGTCAGTCCACGGTCACAATTCTGGCATCGGCAAACTGACCTTCCTCGTCGCGTGCCAGGGCATCGTCAAGGTGTCCTGTTGCCGCCTCATAGGTCTGCCAGTCGCAAGCATCACGGCCGCCGATGACGGAGTTGATGTTGATCCACTCATCGCCGCTCCAGCAATCACCGTTTGCCCGTTGGATGTACGTTCTCATCACTCCCTCCAGGTTCCGCCGGGTCCATGCTGACCTGGCTGGTTCTTCGGAAACTTATCGGCCGGTCGCCGGCCCAGGAACTTACCGCACGCACGGCAGTCCGTCGCTATCCACCCGGCACGCCGGGCAGAGTCCCGGTCGCGCCACTGATGCTGCCCCCAGGGGCATGGCTTGCGGCGGTCAGCCATGCGCCGCACGCTCAAACCTCTGCATCCCACGGCGCATGGCCGCCAGTTCCCCAGCCATCTCGCAGCACCGCTCAGAGGCGGGGCCAAGGCTGCGGAACACGGTAGAACTGAGGGCCAGTTCTCCCATCCATTCGCCTGCTAGGTAGACCAGCCGCTCAGCCTTTCGCAGGTTGTCCTCGGCGTTTAGGGCAAGGCTTGTCGGCGTGCCCGCAAAGTCCTCTGGCATCACTGTCCTCCTTTGTTGGGGGCGTGCTTCGCAAACTCCTCACACAACTGCCGCCGAATCGACCGCGATTCGCCAGCCTTGAGCCGGGCAAGGCGGGCAATGTCCGACTGATGCCACAGGCACTTCTGCGGCCACCACTCCTCCCACCAGGCGTCGCCGTCGTTGCACGGCTCGCCCATCGCCTTGCATGTCTTGGCGTACAGGTCCATGTACATGGCGGCAGGTTCATGCACGGATGGAATGTCAACCTCGTCTTCGTCGGACTCGGCAATGGCTTCCGTGCAGCGGAGATACCACGCTGCATCGACCAGCCGCTTGAGGATCTCACCCTCCAGGTCGTCGCCGTACTCATTCATTGCCACCTGCATGATGAGGTCCGACATGCTGTCAGCCGTTGGGTAATTGCCCTCAAAGCTGAACATGGAATACTCTAGGCTCATCACTCCACCTCCACGGGGTACTCGGTTTCGATCCACACCCTGGCCCCGCAGGAGAGCGGGGAGTCAGGCTGATAAACCACCTCACACGGGCCGGTGAACCGGACACGGTGGGCGTAGCGGTTGTCCTTGTAGGTCTTCACCGTCAGCACGGGCTGACGCTCGCCGGTCTTGGTGTTACTACGGATGATGTGCTGGTTGACATGGACGATGGTCTTCACTGTACCTCCGTACACTATTCCATGCGACAATAAAAAACCCCTGCCGGGTACTAGCGGACAACTTTCCCCGGCAGGGGCCCAACGGAGCCGGTCGCCCGGCACCAACCCTAGTCTACCTCAGTCGGCTGCCAGCGGCATAATCACCGCCGTCATGTTCACTCCGCCCTTCCCCTCGCCCTCGCAGACCACCTGCGATTGGGGGTCGGACACCTTGACAGTCACCGTCCCGGCACCCACGGCGTCGGCCTGGTCGGCCAGGTCCGCCAGGTACTGGGAGTTCACCAACACCGACTGGCTTCCCACCTTCAGCAGCGTCTGGTTGGCAAGTTCCCGCAGGCGAGCCGGCGTGAACTGCCGGAGGACCGTGCCAATTCGCTCCGGCTCCAGCAGGTCGTCGGTCTTCGGGTACCGCCCGTCGATGGTCGGCACCTCTGCCCCGTTGACGTTGGCCACACCGTTGGGGTAGTCGGCCATGTCCACTGCCTGCTTTTTGGGCACGGCCCGCATAGCCTTGGCCAGCCCCTTGCCGGCGATGATCTTGGGAGTGAAGGCACCGCCCTCAGACTCCCACTCCAGCCTGGAGAATCGCCGCCCGTCCGTGGCCTCGGCGTAGGCCCGGCCCGCCATCCGCCAGATCCGCACGCCACTCAGGGCATAGCGGCTGGCCTCGGTGTCGGTCCACTTGCACAAGGTCTGCACTGCACGGGGCAACTTCATAGTCTCTCTCCCTTCGCTTTGGCCACGGCCGCACGGGCACGCTGGCAGGTTTCGTTGTCCGGGTCATCCCAATCGGCCAGGTAAATCAGCAGTTCTTCCACAGCGTCCAGCAGGTCAGGCGATGCGGCCATGAGGCAGATGTCCGCAGGGTTGAATCCGCCCTCGTCGTTGAACACCTCTGTCACTTCGTAGCAGTTGGAGCCGTTCAGGATGATGCGTCCACCCATAGGCCTTGCCTGCCACGGTCCAGGTGTGTGGCTCATGGCTTGCCTCCAAAAGCAAAGGCCCCAGTCGCAGCGGCCAGGGTGGTAACTAGGCACAGCCACACCGACTCAGGCATGGCTTCGATGCCAGACAGGAACTCAACCATTGCTCACCTCCTGTGCTGCTTCCACGTAGTTCCGGGCCAGTTCATGCCAGTTGACCTCGGACAACGCTGCCCGCAGTAGGTCCGCCAGAATGGTGTTGTCTGGCTTCTGCTCTTCGTACTTCTCCAGGAACGTATCCCGCAGTTCCTCTGCCAGCTCACACCGTGCATCCAGGTAGTCGTTGGATGGGTCGGTGTGCGCCATGGCAAACGATGCCCGCTCGTTCCAGTAGTCTTGTTCACCCTGCAGGTTGGAGATGTGCAGGTTGACGCACCAGGTTTCGTAGTTGGTGTAGCCGTTGTAGGTCATCAGGCGTTCTCCTTGACACGGGTAGACTTCGCCCCAAGCACCTTCCACCGCCGATCACCAGGCTGGCACCAGTACCACTTGCCCTTGTCGTACAGGTACAGGTACTCCGCCCAGGAACCAGCCAGGTTCTTCTTGAACTGAGACATGGCGTCGGCACCCTCAAACACACGGGTTTCCACGCCCTGCTCGCCACGGTCCCGCCCGTAGGCCGTAGTCCACCCATGCACCCGCTGCGGGGCGTCTCGGCCCATGTCGTTGAAGTTGTGCTTCTCCCCCACCTCATTCCGCAGGCAGGAGATGTCCCCAAGCTCCACCAAGGCGTTGACCTTGTCGGTGTTGGTGTAGCTGCCAGCCAGGATCACGCCGTTGTGTTCCAGGTAGCCGTCCCAGTGGCAGTAGATGCCCCGGACGCGGACCACCTTGCCCTTGATGTCACGGTCCACAATGCCGATGCCGCTTCGCGTACCCATTAGACGTTCTCCAGGATGCCACAGATGTCCTTGTAAACACCGCCTGTACGCCCTTCGTACTGCGGGTACTTCCTCACAAACTGCCGGACCACATAGGCCAGCCGCTCACTGCGGCTCTGCCCGTATGCCTTGGACGCATGCCAGCACACGCTGACGTACTGTGCCTCGCTGGCCCGGATGAACCGGGTTTCGTATGGGTCAGCAATCCGCATGGGCTACCTCCACTTGTCGCATTGGCACTGTCTGGGAGCAGAACACCTGCATCCCGGACGCTGTCTCCCGCTCCATGAATGTCATGGCCTGCCGCAGTGTGGTCCCCTCACCGAACCAGCCGCGGCAGCCATTGCCCTGGTAGGAGTAGCCGAACTTGTCATGCCACAGCTCAACCCAGTCTTTCCCGCCGCGAGACTCCCATCTGGCAATCAGGGTCTTGTCCATCTCACGCTCCCAGGTAGTAGCCGACAGGGGCGTCGGCAGGGTGGATATCGCCCGCAGCGTCGATGCCGGTCGGCACCGCAAACTCCGCTTCGCAGGCGTCTTCTCGCTTCTCTTCTCCGGCCTTCAGTCGCAGGCCGACACACACATCGGCAGGGTCCAGGAACCGCAGTTCCTGTCGGTCCCCGTCCACAACCGGCCAGACCTTGCCATTGGGGTCAGTCCAGGTGGCAGGCAGGTAGCCGAACTTGCTACCCCACGGATTCCAGACGGTATCGAACACCACGGCGATGTTACTGCCCGTCTGGTACACCCGCTCCCAGTCAGACGGCATGGTGCCGTCGTTGTAAGAGTAGGTCAGGTGGTAGTTAGCAGGCACATTGCCCAGTCGCTCAGAGCATTTGGTGTAGTCCCAGAACCGCCAGGGGTACTGGAACATCTCAGGTATCAGGGTCAGCCATGCATGGTCACTGTCCACATTGGGACGGCAGGCAATCTCCGACCCACTGTGGTACTTGGTCAGGCTGGTCATCTGCCGCAGCAGATAGGCCTTGAATGACCTGGGATTCTCATGCAGCCACTTGGACAGGTTGATCCGTGCATCCCGCACAGAGTCAGTCCTGCCCCGGCCCGCCTCCCAGGTGACGCAGAACAGAGAACACATGCTCAGGCCACGCTCATTGGCCCACAGTGTGATCTCATACTCGTCCATCCCCCTGTCCAGCATTCTCTGGATCAGAGAGCGCTTCATAGCCCTGGGGCATCCATTGCTGCCCGCACTATCAGAGCTGGCCAAGGAGATGGTGAACACCTTGTAGTCAGTGCCATGGTGACTGACCTTGGCGTTGCTCTCTCCAGGCTGAATGATCGTTGCGACGTTGTATGCCATGGGAACTCCATTGGGTTGGGACCGCTGTCCGCACGGTCCTGTGAGCAACACCGCTGTCCGCACGGTCCAGGCAGCCCTATCGCTGCCCGCACCAGTGGCTGGCCCTGGGGGCCAGGGGGCACTGAACGCCCGTCCACCCCATAGGTGTACGGCCGTTCAGTCTATCATCGGAAAACCCCTGAAATCAGCGTGAAAACAGGGGGGAACCGGGCGGCGAATCGGCCCGGGCGGCGGCGCGAATCGGTCGCCTTAAAGGATCGCCACCCGCCCGCCAAAAAATCCGCGACCGGCCGAAAGTTTTTTTCCGGCCCCGGTGGCGACCCATTACGGCGACCGAACGAACGGCCGCCCGCCGCCCGACGCACGGGCAACCAACGGAGCCTATCCCATGTCCGCCACCTACGAACTCCGCCCCGCCACCAAGACCTCCCCAGCCGCCCTTGTTGTGACGATCCCGGTGAACAGCAACCCGCCACTGTCGTCCACCGGGAAGACGAAGATTGTGGCGTCCACCCATGGAAACCAGCCGACGACGCTCACCGTGGACGGGCAAGTGGTCAAAGTCGGTTTGACCGCCTTCATTCGGGCGTGAACCCGACACCCGCCCCGGTGCCCGCGACCGGGGCGGCTTCGGCTTCATTCCCGACACCCCGAGGAGGATTCCCCAGTGTGGACCGTTGAACTCACAGCAGACTACCGTGGCCCTCGCGGGCGGATCGTCACCGATATGCACCGCCACCGCGTCGTAGACATCAACGCCGCCGTCAGGGTGACGAACGCCCGTTGGCAGATCGTTGGCCGCCGCAGGGGGACAACCTTGCACGCCCGTTACACTGCCGACCATGGGCAGACGCTTTACCGTACACTCCGGCAGGAGTGACCATCACACACGGCCGGAATATAACCCCCTTGTGTGGACACATGGGGCGCGTTACAATCACACAGCCGCCGCGGACACGGCGAGCAACCAACGGAGCCCGAAACCATGATCGCGACCATTGAACCCCGTTCCGGCCTGAACTTCCCCGCCGCCACCGCAGCCGATTGGCAACGCGCACGACGAACGCTGATCGCATTCCTAGTCCGCCGCGACGTTGACCCGGGCCGGGCGGAGGAGATCACACAGGAGACGCTCACGGACCTCCTCACCCGGACATGGTCCGACCGTAGCCCGGTGAATCCCCAGGTCGCCGTTTCATGGCGGATCGCCACCGCCAAGCGCTATGGGGTCAAAGCACTGACCCGGGAAGGAAAGCGCCACAGTGAGCGCCGCCGCCGCACCGGAGTTGAGGAGCCGCAGCCCGTCCACGTGTTCGAAGGGACGCAGGACCGCGCCCCAGGGTGGACCGACCCGGCCCGCATGGCGGCAGAAGGCGAAGCACTGGCGGATCGGATGCCCCGGCTCGCGGCCCGCGCCAGGAAGGACGGCACCACACCCGCGGGGCTCGCCTTGAGGGCTTGCGGGTGGGGTTGGCCGGACGAGGGGGGCAACGTCCCGAGCGTCACCGACTGCGGCCCAGGCTACACGCCGCCGGACCGGGGATGCCGTGGGCTTCACGACACGGACCCGAACCCGGCCACGCGGGCCGCAGCGTACGACGCCGCCGCCGCAGACGCCGCCCGGGTTGGCCTTGCGTTGACAAGGGAAACGGCAGACGAGCGCCTAACGCGACTCTACCGCGACTGATGATTGCCGCCATGGGGCGACCGCGACCGGGCAACCGATCACGCGGCGCCCCGGCGGCAGGGGGCGACACACGCCCCGCACCGTACACGCCAAAGCGCCCGGCAGGGTGCGAACCCACAGAGTAGGGTACGGACGGACGGCCGAACGAATCACGCCCCGGGGCGTGAGGGGTGGCCGCTCCCAACGTCAGGCGACGCCGCCGGTCAGGCTTGCAACCGACCGGCGGCACCGTACACCAGCGGCGCGACCGACACGCGACGCACGGCAGGCCGCACACGCGCCGCCGGACGGAAGGACGGGAGGCACCGCAGGCAATGCACGGCCCACACCGGACCGCCGCGACCGCCGCCGCCGCGAACCGCGACCGGCGATCGCCCCGCGACGTCCGCCACCAGGCCGAAAACCCGTTTCCCAAAACTAAACCGCAGCAGACGCCCAACCTGTTGACGCCGCAGGACTTCCAGCCGATCCGGACGAACCGCGACCGCCGCCGCCGCCGTTGCCCGGAAGGGTAGCGGAGGATAGCGGCGGAGTACATGGAACGTCCAATGGCCCCCCTACCTCCCCCCAAATGGAAAACGTATTGTTGTCATACCCTTCCCGAGATTTTTTCCACCCCTCAAGCGCCATATGGCCCTGACACCCCTGCCCTTCCCAGCCCGCACCCGCTCCCGAGTGCCACGTGGCGCTCCCGGATCGTATGCGTAATCGGGGGAAAAGTGGGGTGTTTTTCTTACGGCTGGTGGCTGGCGTGCCACGTAGCCCACTTTCCCACTTTCCAGAACGGGGTATGGTCACCCCGGCGTTATTGGCTGTGACGCAATAACTGCGAAATGGTGTACCTGCGTCCAGCGATCTGGTACACTAGACGGTATCACTGGGGCGACGACGGTTGCGACAACCCGGTGCTGCTTGCGGGACAGCTGTTAGGGCCCGCCGCTTGGTGATGCGTACCTCACCCGGGATGGATCGGTCACCTCCCGTTGGCCACTGTGCATGACCGCACGGTGACCCCTAGGCCCCCAGGAGGACGCTCCGGGGGCTTTTTCTTTTGGTGATGCTGGGCACTGGTATGCATGGGGTCACCGCTCTCACCGAAAACCCTCCGTGTCGCCGGCCAGGCCCTGGGCTTCACTGACGAAGCCGGCGATGCCATCCGCCAGCTCTCCAAGCCGATCCGTGCGTACCACGGCTCACCGCACTCCTTCGATGCGTTTGATGCGTCCAAGATCGGGACGGGCGAGGGGGCGCAGGCGTATGGCCATGGGCTGTACTTCGCGGGGAATGAGCGTGTAGCGAGAGCCTACCGGGACAATATCCCGGCTGTGCCGTCTGGCCCGACAGCGCAGGCGTTACAAGAGCTTTCATCGCGGCTCCTGCCGCTTGAGTTAGAGGGCGCCAGAATACGAGACGCCATGGACGATGCGGCAGAGCTGCGCGGGGATCTTTCGCCCGGATGGGGCAACATCCGCGGAGTTCCGCCGGATGTCTTGCGGGAGCTGGGGCCTAGGCTCCAGAGTGTTAACGACGAAATCAACAAGCTGCGAATGCAGGAACAGCAGATCCGCCAAGGCCTGCGTGGCCACATGTACGAAGTAGAGATCGGCCACCCGGAAGAGTCACTCCTTGACTGGGACAAGCCGATCTATGGACAGAGTGACGCAGTGATCGACGGCCTCAAGAGACTCAACGCGCGGGCACTTGGGGCGGAAACTGAGTTGCTGGACGGAGCCTTTGGCGGCCTTGTCTGGAGGACGCCCAGAGGGAACATCGTCGGCACTCCGACAAGAAACGCCGTCCCGGAAACCCTGAGCTTTTGGGACACCCACCAAAATCACCGCCACGGCGGCGCCGCCATATCTGACCTCAACGCCCTTAAGCAATCTCCGACCGCCGCATCGGAGGCCCTGCGGTCTGTTGGCATCCCCGGCATCCGCTACCTAGACGGAGGCTCCCGCGCAGCCGGCGACGGCACCCGCAACTACGTCATCTTCCCAGGCGCCGAGGACAGAATCCGCATCCTGCGGAAGTTCGGCCTGCTTGGCCCGGCCGCTATGGCGGGCACTAACTCAGAGGAGAACTAACATGCCACAGTCATACGATGACCTCTACGATCCCATGGGCGTCCCGCTCCCCACAGAGGAGCGCATCCGCCGCCTCATGGAGAAGCGACGCCAGGAAGAGCTTGCCGCCATCCCGACGATGCTCTCCGACGAGCTGCCGCCCACTGACATGCTTGGGGCGGACGTTTCGTCCATGGGCCTGGATGCCGTCCGCAGTCCGTTCGACGGCGGCGTGAGCTATCGTCCGGCACCTCGCAGGGCACCGTCTCCGTATGTGGGATATCGACAAGGTCGCGGCTGAGAACCCCTTCTGGTGGCTGTTTGAGGAGTGGGATGACTGATGCCAACGGCTGAGGAACGCATCCGCGAGCTTCGGTTCCCTCCCCAGCTCGCCTGGGGCGAGCGGGGCCCGAAGACCAAGACGCTCCGCCAGGATATCAGCCGCTGGTACTCGCAAGCCGGTGGTCTGGATGCGGCGGTTCGCAGCGCGCGAGAGGCTATGGCATCGCGAGATGGGGGCACCACCATGCAGGAGTTTCCGGTGTGGGACGAGGCTGCCCTGGATCGCGAGATTCCGGTTGCCATCGTTGACGAGTCCCCTTACTACGGCGAATACAAACCCAAAAGCGGTACAGTGCAAATGCCGCGAACGTCGCTGCTAGACCCGTTTGGGCGGCAGCAGACCTTGGAGCATGAGCGGAGCCACGGCGTGTTTGGCGGGGATTTTCAGACGCCTGGGTACATGGATTCGTTCACGCCGCCGCGAGACACTGCCAGCGACATGGCCAAGTGGAAGGCCTACGCCGTGCAGCCAGACGAGCTGGACGTCCGCCTCGCGATGATCAAGCGCATTTACGCCTACAACACTGGCCGCGTTGTCACAAACCCGTCTGAGGCGGAGCAGGCCATGCGGTGGTACATCCAGAACTTCCCTGATCTTCCGCCCGACCACCCAGACTCTCCATACGGCACAGGTACAGACGCCAAGGCCATCATGGGACTTCCAGATACGAAGCGGGCAAAGGCCATGCGCCGCATGACAGAGGTTGTCGGCGGCGCTTACAGGGATGGTGACGCATGAGTAGTGAAGACAACATCCGCAGCCTCCGCGAGGGAGTGCCCGTCCGCACGCCCAATCACCCCACCAAGTCGCACATGGTTAAGTACGACGGCAAGCTCATCCGCTTTGGCGAGCAGGGCGCAGAGGGCTCTCCTCCCAAGGATGGCGAGTCGGACGAGTACCGCGCCCGCCGCGAGGCCTGGTTTGCCAGGCACCAAAAGAACATCGACAAGGGTCCTACCTCTGCGGCGTACTGGGCCGCGAAAGTGAAGTGGTGAATGGCTGAAACGTGGGGCGACTATTTCCTGGGCAGCGAGGACCAGCGGCTGCAGGCCATGCAGCGTCAGCGTGAGGCGTACGCCCAGGCCAAGGCTCATCCAGCCTATGATCGCGCTCGCATTATGGCGCATCGCGGCGCAACCATGGGGGATTACGGCGAGGTTGATCCGCGAGCGCTGATGATGACCATGGTCGCGGACGGCCTTTACCCACCAGCAGTCGCTCCGGAGGCCTACGAAGACGCCGGGTACGCCGCCGATTTCGCCTGGAACCTTGGGGGTCGCCCGCGAGACACTGCCTTCCGCGCCATGCAGGAGGCCGCAAAGGGGAACTTTGTCGGCTCAGCGGCGCTTGCCGGGCAGGCCGTGGCGTCTCCAGTTGCACCATCCATGGCTGCCGGTGGGCACGGACAGCCGGATGATTGGCGGAAGTTCACAACGCCTGGCATGGCCATGTTCCTGGATGTCGCAACGGACCCGATGACATACGGCACACTTGGCATAAAGCCGGCCGCCCGCGCCGGCGGCGGCCTTTTGCGGTCGTTGCTGAACGCCGCCGACGAGGCTCGTTACGGCCGCGGCGCTCCCGCCTTCCTGGAAGACTCCGCCGGCAACGCCATTCGCCGCTTGCAGAACGCACCAGGCGGAGTGGCTGGCCCCCTGCTCTTGAGGTGACCCATGCCGTGTAGCTGCTGCCCGGCCTGCTGCCAGCACTACTGCAACAAGATGTGCTGCAATCAAATCAAGTGGGTGGTGCCTGAGTCCCCGGAGTCCATCACTCCCGTTGACGCCAACTGCCGCGCGACGTTTGCGATCCCGGAATCTAGCGTCCGTATTCGGGTGCGGGTCCGGTGCAGCGGGTATTACTACGGAACCTACGGCGAAACTCCTTACGATTGCGACACCGACTGCCAGATAATCGAAGTCGAATACAGCGAGGACAGCGGCGAGACATGGACTACCACGCCGCCGGAATCCGCTGCGGGCATCACATGGTCTGTCTACTGCGATGGTGACGCCGAGCAGCCAACAGCAGACGCGAGCGCGCAACGCTGCGCAGCGATAACCCGGCTCAACGCCGAGCAGTGTGAGGCGGTCAACGGCGAACCGTGTTCGCGGCCTTGCCAGGATTGTACGCTGCCATGCGGACCACGGCCGACCGAGTGGCGACTGGTCGGCTATGGCGGCCTTGTGTGGTTCGCTGGAGATGTGATTCCAAACCCGCTCTATACAGGCGCGGGCGAACAACTCTGTACCGACCCGTGTAATCCTGGTTTTCCAGGACCACCGGCGCAACCGCGATGGCTGCTGGAACACTTCCCGTTCGTCTACTGGAACGAATGCCCTTACGCTCCGGCTGGCTGGCCGGTCGCAGGCGGCGACAACTTGTACCTGGAAGTGCTCGGATGCGATGGCGTG